>Ga0194037_1000623_pt1 | contig 27243 bp, 16 predicted proteins | sample JunL306m_MetaG_FD_148653 | JGI IMG/M metagenome (GOLD analysis project Ga0194037, IMG submission 148653) | Anoxic zone freshwater microbial communities from boreal shield lake in IISD Experimental Lakes Area, Ontario, Canada - Jun2016-L304-6m | ecosystem: Environmental > Aquatic > Freshwater >...
TGCCAAAGGTGACCAAGGTGACCAGGGCGTACCTGGTGCAGTTTCTACCGTTCCCGGTCCGGCCGGTGCTAATTCGACCGTAGCGGGTCCGCCTGGTGCCAAAGGTGACCAGGGTGACCAGGGCGTCGCCGGTGCAGCTTCTACTGTTCCCGGTCCGGCCGGTGCTAATTCGACCGTAGCGGGTCCGCCTGGTGCCAAAGGTGACCAAGGTGACCAGGGCGTACCTGGTGCAGTTTCTACCGTTCCCGGTCCGGCCGGTGCTAATTCGACCGTAGCGGGTCCGCCTGGTGCTAAAGGTGACCAGGGCGTACCTGGTGCAGTTTCTACTGTTCCCGGTCCGACCGGTGCTGATTCGATAGTAGCGGGTCCGCCAGGAGCAAAAGGCGACCAGGGTGCTACAGGTTCTCAAGGTGTTATTGGTTTAACCGGTGACGTTGGTGCAACCGGTTCTCAGGGGCTTGTTGGCTTGACTGGTACTGCCGGTGCACAAGGCATTCAGGGGATAGCCGGTTTTGACGGTGCGACCGGAGTAGTGGGTTCTGCTGGTGCGCAAGGGAATCAAGGAACCGCTGGAGTACAAGGCGCCACAGGTGCACCAGGCGCTCAGGGAAATATTGGTTTAACTGGTGCTGCCGGCTTACCCGGTAGCCAAGGTTTAGAAGGCATTGCAGGTGCAACTGGTGAGACTGGTGCAACTGGCTCTCAGGGGCTTATAGGCTTGACTGGTGCTGCTGGTGCACAAGGCATTCAGGGGACAGCCGGGCTTGACGGTACAACTGGAGCAGTAGGTTCTGCTGGTGCACAAGGTAATCAAGGAACCGCTGGTGCTCAAGGGATTACTGGCTTGACAGGTGCTACCGGTTTACAGGGCAATCGAGGAGCAGCGGGTAGTGCAGGTGCAACCGGTGCAACCGGTGAAACCGGATCTCAAGGAGTTATTGGTTGGACCGGCCTGACAGGAGCAGACGGTGCGCAAGGAAGTCAGGGGATTGCCGGCCTTGATGGCGCAGTCGGTGCTTCCGGAATCCAGGGGATTACTGGTTTGACCGGTGCCGCAGGTATGCAAGGCGTGCAAGGTGTAGCCGGACTTGACGGCGCAACGGGTGCAACAGGTTCACAAGGATTGATCGGTTTAACTGGGGTCGCCGGTACTACCGGTTCTCAGGGGCTTGTTGGTTTAACTGGTGCTGCGGGTGCACAAGGCACTCAGGGAATAGACGGACTTGATGGAGCAACCGGGGCTGCAGGCCCGGTTGCTCCGGTAATTGTAGTGCAATCCGAAACCCAACCCATACCAAAAGTAGACCCTCAAGATCTACCGGTAACTCCTGACCCGCATGCTGTGCTGATAACCATACCTGCCCCGGTTTATCCGCTCTCTCTTGATAAACTGGTCGATTTTCCTGTGGTGCCAGCTATTGCGAAGCCACCGGCAATTGCTGATCCAATCGTACCTCCGGTTATTACAGACACGGTTGTCCCTCCTGCAACTGTCGACCCCGTAGCTGCTCCCATGGTTGAGCCTATGCCGATTGTGGTTCCGACAGAGATAAAGCATGAGAACTCTGTTCTGCCAAGTCGCATACGTAAACAGGATCGCAATTAATCACGGCAGTGACAGCAACCGTAAACCGGGTAAATACGATGTTAATAAAGAAAAGAACAGTCGTAACGGGAAGTTTTGTAAAGAGACTGCATAGCTGTTCACGGATAGAGTTTTCGGTTGCAGCCTTCATTGTCAGCGGACTGTTGAGTATTACACCGCTCTGTTCTGTAACGGTAGCAGGTGCTGCTGGAGAGGTGCAATCGGCAACACTTCAGCCCAGACGTGCGAACTTCCTGCGGGAGACTGTGTCGAGTGATGCCCGTCACATTGCCGACTGGGTCGTTGATTCAGGCGATAATCACAACATGCCGTTCGTGATTGTCGATAAGGTGGCCGCCAAAGTATACGTTTTTGATCTGCAGGGAGTGCTTCGTGGTGCAACCCCGGCACTGCTTGGACTGGCGCTGGGAGATGATGCTGTACCCGGCATCGGTAACAGAAAGCTGTCACGCATCCACCCCGTGGAGCGTACGACACAGGCGGGACGCTTTGTTGCGGAACGTGGCCGGAATTTACATGGCGATACCATAATCTGGATAGATTATGATTCTGGACTCTCGCTGCATCGAGTCATTTCAAGTAAACCTGCAGAGCGCCGTCTTCAGCGTCTGAAATCTCCAAAAGCGCTTGACAGACGTATTTCCTACGGCTGTATCAATGTTGCGGTGAAGTTCTTTGATACAATTGTGCTGCCAGCTTTTACCGGAACAAACGGCATCGTCTATGTACTGCCGGAAACCAGACCGGCACAGGACGTTTTCGGGTCGTATGATGTAGATGATCATGAGCGGCAGCATAAGACGAAGCATACCGTCGCACCGGAACAGGTTCCTGCCGGGCGATGATTATTGAGATGAAATAACCGGATACAGACAAGGGGGAATTATTATGAGCAAAGTATTTTTTTTATTCATCGCAGGAATTTTCGTTGGTTCAGCCATTTATGAATTGAGTAAGCGGTCGAAGAACAAATGGCAATTCACTCATATGTTAGAGAGTTTAGTAGAAAAAGAGGCTGATGATATATTCGTAAGTTCCTTTTCACTGAGAGAGAGCCAATTTATGGCTGATTTAAAAACGCCTGATTAACTCGGACAATCACTTACTGTACGGAACGGACCGGCCAGATAAATTGGCTGTAGGTTTTATCGTCACCGTCAATATCACCATCTCCCATATCGACCCCCCATGCATCCGACGTACTGTCTTCGCTGGTGGAAGATGACCAATAGTAGACCGACTGAACGCCGGTAAAACCCTGCACGGTCAACCATGCAGCCTGATTCAGCTGAGCATAGTCGACGAGTGAACTGAGTTCGTTCCGATTAGGGAGACGCCAGTTGCCAAAGCCGAGATAGCTGTTTGTATTGAGACACTTTACGTAATCAAGCGAAGCCTGCCAGTTTTTTGTTATTGCTGGATTGCAGGCTACAGGACCGGGGGCATTAGCATCTTTCGACCAGATGAGACCAGTTAAGGTGTCCAGCATGGTTTTATTGCTCAAGTCCAAAAATCGTGTACGTAACCATATCGATCCCTTGAGCGTATCTCCATCCTGTCCGGTAGCCTTACAGGCAATTATTGCCCCTGTGGCGTCATAACAAAGAGTCTGACCGGTACGAGTCGGTGAATACTCAAACAACCCTGTCTGGGCGGAACGAACCGGCCAGACATAGTTGTTATCTGATTTATCATCACCATCAACGGCACCGACACCCATATCAACGCCCCACGCACTTGATGGACCGTCGGCAGCGGAAGACGAGGACCAGTAAGGCTCGGCCTGAAGGTCGGTAAAACCCTGTGCAGTGAGCCATAGACTGGTAGCCGATTGCGAAGTATTGGCGAGACTCCGAAGTTCTACAACATTCGGGAGGCGCCAGTCGCTGAAGCCAAGGTAGCTATTGACGTTAAGGCACGTTACGTAGTCGAGTGAGGCCTGCCACTTTTTAATCGTCGCTGGGATGCAGGCAGCGGGACCGGGCGCGTTGGCATCTTTGGTCCAGATGAGACCGGTATTATTGTCGAGAATAGTGTTGTTGTTCTGGTCGGTAAATCTTGGGGTTGCCCATGCACCGCCTCTAGGCATATCGCCATCCTGACCAGTTCCACTACAGAAGATAGTCGCACCTCCGGTATCAAAGCAGAGAGTCTGGCCTGACTGCGGGAGTTTGGCAGGGGCAGTTTTAATGTCGACCGTCGTTATCTCCTGTTCGCCACAGGCAGTTATAAATCCAAGTGTCATAACAAACAGGACGAGGTGGTGCGATTTCAATCGCATTTGATATAATCCTCCACGAAAAGCCCCTCCCCTTCCCGGTTAAGGAAAGTCCAGAATGTGTTGCTCGGTCCCAGGGAAATGGTCTCTATGATGTTCCGTTCCCGGAACATGATCTTTATGGTGCTCAGTTTCGTAGGTATGTATTTTGTAGTCGTGATGCTCAGTACCTGGTGCGTGCTCTTTATGGTGTTCAGTCCCTGGGACATGATCTGAATGTTTATGCCTTAAATTCATTATCTATCTCCGATTATTTCCTTAATAATTACCATTCAATGGTTGCAGTTAATGCCTGGGTGTAATCACCGGCGGCTGCAATAGAATCATTCACACCGCTTGCTACAACTACCCGGCCATAAATATCGGTAGTGACTGCAGTGCCCGGCTGGGTCGTCTTGGCACCGCCAGTTACACTCGGAAAAGCGACCGTTCGTGCAACGTTGCTATAAAGCCCGTAGGTTATGCTGTCGTTGGTCGTCGGACTTTTCATAGCCAGAGTTACGCCAACGCTGGGGGCGACAAAGAGGAATTCAAGAGTCCCTTTGGAACATTTTGTCATGACACTACCTGCTCCGTCATAGTTGCCGTTGGTAGTCGGATCTACTGAGGCAAACACAACATTGGTTGTGCTGGTTATCACACACTTGGCGGCGACGGTAGCGGTCGCTATCAGTGACCCGCTTGCTGAGGCGCCACCCGCGCCGCCACCGGTACCGGTACCGGATACAGCCGCCAGTGACAGTGCAGGAAGTGTCAGCAGGAATAACGGCACCACGAGGCTTACGATTTGTTTATTCATAGGTATCTCCTTTAATTTTTTCAGTAACGGGGAGCAACTATGGTGCCGACAGGAATTGTCAGGGCGAAAACCTTGCAAACGGCTGTTTTGACATTTAAAAAAAGTAAAGAAGCAGATACGGGAAGAGCGTGCGGGGTGTAATCCGCACAAAATACCACACTATGTTAAGGTTCCTCCAAATGCTGAGGCTGCACGACCGGTTTAACAAGCCATCTCGGCGGTTACAAATACTTCTGTGTCAGGAGATACACTGCTTCTGGCGGACATCTTTGCATGTTGGCAGGCTAATTGCCCTGGTCCTATGGATATGTACGAAGGAAGTGGCAGGCTATCAGGTCTGCTGCAGCGCTTATCCAAAGATACAGCTGTCCCTAAGGAGGGGGCCACTATGAATTTATTCAAATTTTTATCAAAGATGCGGTATCTGGTAGCAGTAGTCAGTCTTATTGTTGCCGGATGTGGAGGAAGTGATACTCAGCAAGGGGGCTCATCTAAACCGTCGGTAAGCTATACGGTCCCTTTAAGTAGCGATGCCAAAGCCGCATCGACTAAAAGCGTCAGCAAAGTGGTTTCAGGTGTCCCACTCAACACCAAAATCTCTGTAATTTTCAGTGATCCGATGGATACAACAACAATTACTGCAACCACATTCACCTTAAAACAGGGAACAATTGCTGTTGCAGGCAACGTAAGCTACTTTGGCGTGACAGCAGTTTTTGCTCCGACAACCAATCTGCTGGCCAATACGGAGTACACCGCCACTATTACAACCGGAGCCAAGGACATGGCAGGTCACGCCCTGACTGCTGACTATGTCTGGAGTTTTACCACCGGGGCATCGCAGGACGTAACACCTCCAACCGTGAGTGATGCATCCCACGCTACCAGCGCCACCGCTGTTCCTCTTAACAGAAAAGTTGCAATAAGCTTCAGCGAAATGATGGATCCGGCTACGATCAACACAGCATCCTTTTCTCTGAAAGCAACAGTCAGCGGCACCAACGTACCGGGAACTGTCTCCTCGGTCGGTACCTCGGTGACGTTCACGCCTGCAAGCAATCTTTACGGCAACACGACCTACACTGCCACAATTACTACCGGAGTCAAAGACCTGTCGGGCAATCCCATAGCAGCTGATTTCGTATTTACCTTCAGAACTGGTGTGGTTTCTGACACGGTTACGCCTGTCGTAAGTTTTACAACCCCAACGCATGGTGCAACTAACGTGGCGATTAATACCAACATCAATGCAACGTTCAGTGAAGCAATGGACCCGTTAACCGTCACCGTATCCAATTTTAAAATGACAACTCCCGGCCTGATCCCACTTACGACGAGCTCAGTAGCGGGCACCATATCGTATCACGGCTCAACGGCGACCTTTATTCCGTCCGGAGTGCTTTCTGCAAACACCGTGTATAGCGCCTCAATAACAACTGGCGCCAAAGACCTGGCCGGAAATTCAATGGCTATTGACTATGTATGGAACTTCACCACCAGTGGTGACGCTGATGTAACTGCGCCAACCGTAACCGGAACAATAAATACCAACGGAGCAGCAAATGTTGCGATTAACACCAAGGCAGGTGCAACATTCAGCAAAGCGATGGATCCGTTGTCCATTACCAATGCTGATTTCACGGTACGGGAAACCGTTTCAGGGGCGCTTGTTGCAGGTACCGTAAGTTACTCCGGGGTGAGTGCGGTATTTACCCCATTGGCCAATCTTGCCAGTGGAACAGGCTACACAACCACCATAAAAGGGGGAGTCGCTGGAGTCAAAGACCTGGCCGGCAATCCAATGGTGGCAGACTATTCCTTGAGCTGGACAACCAGTGCGGCTTCTGACACTATCGCTCCTACGGTTACCGCAACCTCTATTATCGATGGCGCTACAGGTGTGGCTATCAACACCAGAGTTGGGGCAACATTCAGCAAAGGATTAGACCCGGTGTCGATTACCAATGTAAATGTTACGTTGAAGGAGGTGGTCTCCGGCACTGTTGTCGCCGGCACCGTAAGTTGTTCCGGAATAAGTGCAACTTTTATTCCGACTAAAAACCTGAACAGTACGACCCGATACACCGCCACCATTTCAGGCGGAACAAACGGGATTAAAGATCTGACCGGCAATCCGATGGCTGTTGACTTCGTATGGAGCTGGACAACCGGCTCAGCTGCGGATACCACACCCCCCACAGTTACCGGGACAGTCAATGCCGACGGCGCGACAAACGTCCCCATCAATACGAAAGCCGGGGTAACATTCAGCGAGACGATGGACCCTCTAACGATAACTAACGCTATTTTTACTTTAAAAGAATTTGTTAGCGGTAACGGTGTCGCCGGTACAACAAGCTGTTCCGGAATGAACGTGATATTTAAACCATCAAATACTCTCAGTGCCAACACCCGCTACACTGCCACAGTCAAAGGCGGAATCGGCGGGGCCAAAGACCTTACCGGCAACCCGTTGGCTAGTGACTATGCCTGGAGCTGGACTACGGCCGCGGCCTCAGACCTTGCCGCGCCAGCAGTGACTATGCAATATCCGGCATCTGCCGCCACAAAGGTAGCCATAACCAGCCCGATAACCGCAACGTTCAGTAAGGCGATGGACCCGTTAACGATCAATACAGCAACCTTCAAGGTTGCAGGTAGTACAGGCGTAACCGGATTAGTCGCGTATGATGCCATTAACAAAATCGCAACATTTACACCACGAGCCAACTTTGCAAACGGGACTACCTATATCGCCACGATTACGACTGAAGCCACTGACCTTAGTGGTAATGCACTGGCTATAAACTCTGTCTGGAACTTTACGACTGCAGTTTCTCCACCTTTAATCCCGCTGGGTTCTGCCGGCACGTTCGGGGTCATGGCTCGCTCAACGATTACCAGCAGCGGCCCTTCCATGATCAACGGAGACGTTGCCCTGAGTCCTGGCACAGCCTGTGCCCTGGTGGCGGGACAAGTGAGCGGAACAATCCACATCAACGACGCCGCGACTGTTCAGGCTGCAACCGATCTGGCAGCCGCGTATGCCACAGCAAAAGCCCTGCCGGCCGGAGTAGTTTTGGTTGCTGGCACGGATCTGGGCGGGTTCGTGAATGGAGGAGCTGCAGGTATTCTTCCGCCAGGAACATATACATCCGGCAGCACGATGCTGGTTACAACACCCCTGACTCTTGATGCAAAGGGCGATACCAATGCTTCCTGGGTGTTTCAGGTCGGATCATCGTTCACGACCACAGCCAACGTCCTGCTGGCTAACGGAGCGCAGGCCAAAAATGTTTACTGGGTTTCTACGGCAAGCGCGACTATCGGAGCCGGAACTATTTTTAACGGGAACATAATTGCAGGTGTAACTGTTGCTGCTCAGGCCGGCGCTGTCATTAACGGCAGAATACTGTCCGGAGCAACAACCGCCGGTGCAACCACGTTAGTTAACGTTACTGTTAACGTGCCGGCTCCGTAATGACTTACGGCAAGACCTGCGAGGTTTTCAAAACCTCGCAGGTCTGTTTGATATCAGCCAATTTGCATTGCGGCTTCAATACATTGATTAATCCATAACATTTATGTGCGGAGTCGGAGATATGTCCTGACGGATTGACAGTGTCGAAGCTCCCGCTAATCGTGCGGCTTCTGTCGCATTTGTGGCCTGCTGTTCAGTGTTCTGTGTAGCCATATTGTCATGGTAGGCCTCAACCGCTTGTTCCGTTTCTGATTTAGAATTAAGAATATTTATTTGTGCTCTGTCTGAAGCCGCAGCGTTTTCTGACAGCCGGTTTACTTCTTCTGTAGAAGTCTTGGCTGCTAAAAAGTTTTCAAGAGCAACAGTATTTTGCTCAATAGTCGCATTGGCAGTATCTTGAGCAGCCTTCGAATTCACCTCTGACGCATGGAAGTGGCTGGCATTTGCATTTGTTACCGCATCCATTTTTGCATTTTTTGCTTCTAGTGCTTGTTTGTTGGTTTCTTTCCTGATTTGATAACTCTTCGCTTCATCAGTTTTTAATAATCTTGCTGCCACAGCATGCTTGTCGGCTTCTTTCCTGACTTGGTTCTGCTCCGCTTGATCAGTCTTTAATAATTTTGCCTCCTGATATTTTTCATCTTCAACTTTTTTATGATCTTTTACTTCCTGTGCGTCTTTAGCGACCTGCAATTTTGCTGTTTTATCTGCCAGTTCATCAGCAATGATTTTCTTTTCTGCTAAATATTCTTCAAGCGTTTTATTAGCTGCTGCTTGTGAAGAGTCGCTTATCGGCGTAATCGGATCTACTGGCATGAATAAGCCTCCTTTACAAAATGAAACCTAAAAAATTCAATGCAATCTGTGATGAATCAACTCTAGAGACTTTACTTGAGTAGATTTCTGCTTTTACCTTAGGATCGGAGCTAAACGAGAGCCCGCATGCGTCTCCAGGCTGAATAGTATCCGGTGAAAGTCCTGGTATTGAGGCGATCAGACCGGTGATGGAGATGTTTTTCATCTTGGAAGGGTACTTGATCCCTTTATGGTGAATGATAATGTCTTGCTCTACGTCAAACCTCGTGCCACTTCTTTTACAGGTTATTTTTTCGCCGGCTGCATTGATAGCCATCATGGGATCATCCTCTTCACGTAGTGTTTGCAATGTGGTTGCGACTAACGTGCCAGAGATGAACGTGAATGTAACGGACTGAAAACAAGAGGATTTGTTATCGATTCAGCCAAACAGTAGGACACTGAACCAATATTCCTCATAACCATATTTTGCGGTTCCACCACATAGTGCGGGTGACGCAGTAGTTTTGTATATTTCCATTCCCTACAAATTATCTAACTTGCAGATATTTTTATACAATCTAAAACTTCTGTGTTCCGCTTAATTGGCAGACTCCTTGCTAACTCAATTAAACTCAACTCAAATTCGCATAAAACCGTCACGATTCACGGATATTGCAGATTATGACCCCCTTTTGTCTCGACATCGGTGCAAGCACTAAAAACGGTAAAACCAACTTCAGAGTATGGGCTCCTCTGGCCACGTCTGTCGAAGTGGAACTGGTGAATACAGAGGCTCTCAAGTCAACTCTGAATCGAAATGGTGAATATTTCGAAGGAGTTCTGCCGGCATCATCCGGAGAGCGCTACTGGTATTGGCTCGACGGCACTGTACGCCGGCCCGATCCGGCTTCGCGCAGCCAACCTGAAGGAGTGCATGGCGCTTCTCAGGTGATTGATTCATCTTTTTTATGGAGCGACATACTATGGCGGGGAATCGCGCTCGAAAAGTATATCTTTTACGAACTGCATGTTGGCACCTTCACGCCGGACGGTACTTTTGACGGGGCTATTTCCCGCCTCGATTACCTGTGCGAACTCGGCATAACAGCAGTGGAACTGATGCCGGTGGCTCAGTTTCCGGGGAAACGAAACTGGGGCTATGACGGCACTTTCATCTTTGCGCCACAGAACAGCTATGGCGGTCCGGATGGTTTGAAACGGCTGGTCGATGCCTGTCACTCCAGAGGCCTGGCCGTTACCCTTGATGTGGTCTACAACCATCTTGGGCCGGAAGGCAACTATCTGCACGCATTCGGCCCCTACTTTACCAACCGCTACCGCACCCCCTGGGGAGAAGCCGTCAATTTTGACGGTCCGAACAGCGATCAGGTACGCCATTATTTCATCGCCAACGCTCTCTATTGGATAACTGAATTCCATGTTGATGCCTTACGCCTGGACGCCATTCACGGCATTTACGATTTCAGCGCATTGCATATTCTTCAGGAACTTACCGACGCAGTCCATCGGACAGGATCCACTCTCGGCCGTCGGGTATACGTTATTGCCGAAAGTGACCTGAATGACGTGAGGGTGATCAATCTGTCCGCAGTTGGAGGCTACGGCCTGGATGCCCAGTGGAACGACGATTTCCATCACGCTCTGCAGGCGCTGCTGACCGGAGAACGTTCCGGGTACTACGAGGATTTCGGCCTGTTTTCCGATCTGGTCAAAGGATTTCAGGAGGGATTTGTCCTGTCCGGCGGCTATTCATCCTTCAGATCTCGTCGGCACGGTAATTCCTCGGCTGCTGTTCCGCCATCCCGGCTGGTGGCATTTTCCCAGAATCATGATCAGGTTGGCAACCGGATGCGCGGTGAACGACCGGGCGAACACCTCTCCACGCAGCAGCTCAAACTTGCCGCCGCAACAGTCCTGCTCTCCCCCTATCTGCCGTTACTCTTCATGGGAGAGGAGTATGCGGAATCGGCACCCTTTCCGTATTTTGTCAGTCACGGTGACGTGGAACTATTGGAATCTGTCAGACAGGGGCGTCTGGAGGAGTTCGCAGATTTTGCTGACCAGGGGACACCCCCTGATCCGGGATCGGAAGCAACGTTTCTTTCGGCACAAGCTGATCAGGAACAGCGCCATTACGGTAACCACCTCGCCATCTATGCCTTCTACCGCAAATTAATCCGTCTGCGCAAAAGATACGCCTTTTTCGCCAGGCTCAGCAGAGAGGCAATGTCTATTGCTGCCTACGAGGAGGAACAGGTGTTGGTCATCATACGCAATGCCGCACATAGCCAGGCGATCTGTCTGTTCAACTACAGCGATCAGCAACGCGTCTGCCACCAGACGCCGGCTATCGGCACTGTGCGGGTTCTGCTGGACTCTTCAGGCACCCAGGTAACTGGAAGGTGGGTAACTGTGGACGCTGATCGGCCTGAAACTTTCCCGACACTGGCGCCATTCGGAGTCATTGTCTACTCAAAGGAGCACTACTAATGGAACGTTTCCTCTGCATACATGGCCATTTTTACCAGCCACCGCGCGAGAATCCCTGGCTTGAATCTGTTGAGATCCAGGATTCGGCCTATCCGTATCATGACTGGAATGAACGGATTACTGCGGAGTGCTACGCTCCCAACACCGCCTCGCGTGATCTGGACTGCGATGGCCGCATTCTGGGGATCGTATGCAATTACGCCCGTATCAGTTTCAATTTCGGACCGACACTCCTTTCCTGGATGGAAAAACATTCACCCGAAACCTACGCAGCGATTCTGGCAGCCGACCGCCAGAGCATACTCTGGAGGTCGGGTCATGGAGCCGCCCTGGCCCAGGTGTATAACCACATCATCATGCCGCTGGCCAGCCTGAACGATAAGCGGACGGAGGTGCGCTGGGGAATCGGGGACTTCGAGCATCGCTTCCAGCGATTTCCCGAAGGGATGTGGCTTGCGGAAACCGCCGTGGATCTGGAGACATTGGAGGTGTTGGCCGAGGAAGGGATCCATTACACCATCCTCGCGCCTCATCAGGCCGGGCGGGCTCGAAAGATCGGCATCGGCAGATGGAAGGATGTCAGCGGTTCACGCATTGACCCGTCGCGACCCTATCTCTGCCGCCTGCCTTCAGGACGGAGCATCACCATATTCTTTTATGACGGCCCAGTTTCCCGGGCCGTGGCGTTTGAGAATCTGCTGGACAGCGGTGACAGGTTTGCCGCCCGACTGATGAGCGGATTTTCAGAGCAGAGCAATCATCCCCAATTGGTACATATTGCCACCGACGGGGAAAGTTACGGTCATCACCATCATTTTGGCGAGATGGCGCTGGGGCATGCCTTGAATAGTATCGAAACAAACGGCTTGGCACGTCTTACCAACTACGGTGAATACCTGGAATTGTATCCGGCCACTCATGAAGTGCAGATTATCGAAAACAGCTCATGGAGCTGCGGACATGGCATTGAGCGCTGGAGAGGTGACTGCGGCTGCAACTCGGGAGTTCAGAGTAGTTGGAACCAGCAGTGGCGGCAACCGCTGCGAAACGCCATCGACTGGCTGAGCGGACAGTTGTTTGCCGGATATGAAGACGGTATGGCCGACTATGTAAAAGACCCATGGGAGGCACGTAACGACTACATACATGTCATGCTTGACCGTTCCGAAGAAAATGTCGCCGCCTTCCTGCTCAAGCATTCCCGTCATCCCCTGGATGATGAGGCAACCGTAACCGTACTTAGCCTGCTGGAGATGCAGCGGCACGCCCTGCTTATGTACACCAGCTGCGGCTGGTTTTTTGACGAGCTGTCCGGCCTGGAAACGGTTCAGATTATTCAGTACGCCGCACGTGCCATGCAATTGGCTGAAAATTACTGCCTTCAGGGAATCAAAATACCCTTTCTTGAACAGTTGGCGCTGGCCGGCAGCAATATCCCTGAACAGGGCAACGGGGCACATATCTACACACAATTTGTTGATACCGCCATGATTGATTCAATCAAAGTCGGTGCGCATTATGCGGTCAGTTACGTCTTTGAAGAATATGGAGAAGAAACGGATATTTTCAGTTACCGCGCCATCAAGGAAGATTCCTTGATACTCCACGCCGGACAGATGAAAGTTGCCGTAGGTAATATTCTCATCCGCTCCCACATCACCCGAAAAACAGACCGGATAAGTTTCTGCAACCTCTATTTTGGCGGACAGACCCTGAACTGTGGCGCCTGCTCCTTTTTAGGTGATACTCCCTATATGACAATGAAAGAGGAGGTCGCCCACGCCTTCAATGAAAGTGATTTTGCCGCTGTGATCAGGTTGATAGACACCCATTTCGGCATGCACAACTACTCCCTCAAAGATCTGTTTCGGGATGAACAGCGGCATATTCTGAAGCGCATACTTGCCGACACAATCAAGGAGTTTGAGGACAAGCTCATAACGCTCTACGAAAACAGTAGAAGCCTGATGGGGTTTGTCAGGGAAACCGGTATGCCGGTACCGGACTATTTTGTGACGACGGCCGGGGATGCCCTCAATCTTAAACTGCAGAAAATGTTCGCTTCGGAAACAATTGACGTGGACAGAGTCAGGGGAGATGCCGCTGAAATAAAAAACTGGAACGTTCCGCTGAACTGCGTGGCACTTGAATTCATTATCCGCCGCAGACTTGAGCGGACGATGCTCGCTTTACAGGAGGATCAGGAAAATGCCCAGCGTTTACATGCACTCCTTGTCCTGGTCGAAGCCATACTGCTGCTGCCGGTGGACGTGAATCTCTGGCAAACACAGAACATGTACTGGACTATGCTGAACATGCGTGCTTCAGCGACCTCCGCCACGATCGATTGTTCACACGATGCCTGCTGCTTGAGCGAGGCGATAAAAAATCTGGGCACCGTCTTGCGTTTCAATATTCCTGCGTTACGTGCAGCACCACAAGGAATTATATGAACGGTACACACCGGAGAATTCCGCTTTCAACCTATCGGCTTCAGTTCAACAGGCATTTTCGCTTTACCGATGCTGCCGAAATAACCGATTACCTGAAAGCTATCGGCATCAGTGATATCTATGCCTCACCCTATTTCACCGCCAGCAAGGGGAGCGTCCACGGCTACGACGTGCTTGATCAGAACAGCCTCAATCCAGAAATCGGCTCAGAGGAGGAATATGGTGCACTGACCGGGAGACTCGAACAGTGCGCGATGGGGCAGATTCTGGACATTGTCCCGAACCATATGTGCATTGAGGGACAGGGGAATGCCTTATGGATGGATGTGCTCGAAAACGGGCCCAGTGCCCACTATGCAGGTTTTTTTGACATCAACTGGCATCCGCTCAAAAAAGAGCTGAATAATAAAATACTGATTCCGATTCTGGGTGATCAATACGGCACCGTGCTGGAAAAAGGGGAGCTGAGGTTAGTCTTTGAAGAGGGCTCCTTTTTCATACACTACTACGAACATACGCTGCCGATCATTCCGAAAACATACAACACTATCCTGACACACCATATCGAAGAGATTGAATCTGAGCTTGGTGTTGACAATCCCCACCTGCAGGAGTTTACCAGCGTCGTCACTGCTCTCGGACACTTGCCGGCCACGACTGAACTGAATCCGGAGCTGGTCGCAGAGCGGTATCTGGAAAAAGTCGTCGTCAAACGGCGCCTGCAAAGGCTGTATCAGAACAGTAACGAAATACGAAAGTTTATTGATGATACTGTGGCGACCTTCAACGGGAAAACCGGTGATCCGGGCAGTTTTGATCTGTTAGAGGCGCTTCTTCTGGAGCAGGTCTACCGTATTGCCCATTGGCGGGTCGCTACCGAGGAAATCAACTACCGGAGGTTTTTCGATATCAACTCCCTTGGCGCTATCAGGGTTGAAGATCCGGTTGTTTTCGATGAAACGCACCGGCTGGTCCTCTCCCTGGTAGCAGCGGGAAAGGTGAACGGCTTGCGTATTGATCATGCCGACGGTCTGCTGGAACCGGAAGAGTATTTCAAGCGACTCCTGTCGGCATGTGAAACACGTACACCTACTGGTGGCACAGACAGTCCCGGCACTCCGTTCTACCTTATCGGCGAAAAAATACTGATGAATGCCGAACAGCTCCCTGAGAGCTGGCCGGTTTTCGGCACCACCGGGTACGATTTTGCGATCCAGGCTAACGGCCTGTTTGTCAACAGCGCCAATGCCCGGCTGTTTGACACGCTCTACACGCACTTCGTGCAGCGCCGCATAGATTTTCAGGAAGTCTCCCTCACCACGAAAAAACTCGTTATGCAGGTGGCCATGTCCAGTGAAATCAACCAGCTGGGATATCATCTCAACAAGCTGTCGGAACAGAGTCGGCATACGCGGGATTTCACCCTCAACAGTCTGACCAAATCCATCGTGGAAGTGATTGCTCATTTTCCGGTATACCGCACGTACATCAACTCATGTGACGTCACCGAGCGTGACCGCCACTACATTGAAGCGGCGGTCATGCGGGCAAAACGCCACAATCCGGCTATCAGCGCGTCAGTTTTTGATTTTGTTCAGGATGTCTTGCTGCTTCGTTTTTCGGCCGCCATGTCAGGTGAACACAAACAGTCGTGGCTCAATTTTGTAAAGCGCTTTCAACAGATTAGCGGACCTGGTATGGCCAAGGGGGTCGAGGACTCCGCCTTTTATGTCTACAATCGGCTTGTGTCCCTGAACGAGGTGGGAGGAAACGGATCGATTCGGGATCAGTCTGGAGGCGTTCCACAGCCAGAATATGGAGCGCTGCAATAACCGTCCGCTGGCCATGCTGGCAACATCAACTCACGACACAAAAAGAAGCGAGGATGTCAGGGCCACAGAATTAACGTCCTCTCGGAAATTCCTGAACAATGGCGCAAGGGCATTTCACGCTGGAACCGCCAAAACCGTAAATTCGTCTGCATGATCGATGAAAAGCCGGTGCCCGATCGCAATGAAGAGTATCTGCTCTATCAGACACTGGTCGGCACCTGGCCGTTGTGCAGTCCGGACGAGAGCGAATGGGCCCTGTTCCGAACGCGCATCAACGAGTACATGCTCAAGGCCATGCGGGAGGCCAAAGTCAATACCAGCTGGATCAGTCCCAACGCGCCGTATGAAGACGCCGTGACGAAGTTCGTTGGCTCAATCCTCACCGCTTCAAAGAACAACAGATTCTTCCCCGATTTTGAAAAATTCCAGCAATTGACCGCAGCCTGCGGCATGTTCAATTCCCTTTCCCAGACCCTGCTCAAAATCACCTCGCCAGGGATTCCTGACATATATCAGGGTAATGAAATATGGGATTTCAGCCTGGTAGACCCTGACAACCGCCGTCCGGTTGACTTTAGTCTGCGAAAAAAAATGCTGGATAGTCTGCTGCACGCAGAAGCGGCACGTGGACTCATGGCAACAGCCGAAGAGGTAATGGCAACCCGGAATGATGGCCGCATAAAGCTGCATCTGACCTGTAAAGCACTCGGCTTTCGCCGTGATCACCGGACACTGTTTGAGACGGGAAATTACCGACCGCTTGCCGTTGCAGGCCCGTTCTCGGAGCATGTCTGTGCTTTCGAGCGTTCACTCGATGACAGCTCGATTCTGGTGGTTGTGCCCCGATTCTGCAGCGGCCTGCCGGATAATGGCTACGGTCTGCCGATAGGCCATACTGCCTGGCTGGACACCAGGATTCAGCTGGCACCGGAAACGACAGCAGGCTGTTATCGCAATATTTTTACCGGAGAACTCCTGCAGACAGATCCACAGAGGACACTTGCCGTATCAGATGTACTTTCAGTATTTCCGGTGGCCTTATTGGAACGTTCTTTCGAGACAACCAGATGACAACACACCGGCTTGACGACAGACTCATGAGTGTCGGCGGTTTTGCCCAGCAAGCGCTTCATTGTAGTAACGTCAGCACAGTTCGAGGGCTAGATGTAAATCATGACCATAATCGAGATGGTGCCATCGGCTGTATTGAAAGGGATTGTCACGCCTTTACACTGCACATTGATTGATGTAGAAGTATTCGGTGTTTCTGTTATGGCCCTCAATTGACCGGATACCACCAAAGGCAAACCGAGTGCAACGTTGCCATAATGAGTATGATATTTGGTTTTGAAGGCACCCGCTATATTGTTTGCCAGTTCGCCCACGGCGTCTCTGATGCAATCGTCATCAGCTTCATCAACCATCAACAACCCCTTGGCCACGCATTGGGCACTGGCTTTGTCGGTAGCGATAATAATATAGCCGACACGATCCCCGGCGATACCGACAATGCCGGTAATATCCGAGTCCACCGGTTCGAGTTTCTTTTCTACCTTACCGGCAAGTAAATCAATATCCATATAGACTTTAAACGTATCTTGTGTAGCCGACATTATGGTGGAAATAATTTCTTCAAATGAAATGGCTACCAATCTGATATTCCTCCCCGTGAAAAGCAAGTTTCTCACGGTATTTGATTTCGGTGTCAGATAGAAACATAATTCCTTATACAAAGCAAGGCTTTATGGTGAAAGGCTTTATGGTGAAATATATCGCTCGACGCAGGAAAAAGCATCAAAGTTGACAATACATTGTATCCGGATATTCTCTAAGTTTGTTGCTGACAACGACTAAATAAAAATTGTATGGTGCGACAGACGAAAAATTATTGCCCATATGTGTCCGATACAACTGATTTAACGGACAACTTTTGAGGTGGAGAAACGATGCACGAAAATGAGTTACGGGCTTTAATAGTGGATGACTCCGAGATGAGTCGACGGATCACGGCAAGGATTATTGCAAAGGTTTTCAGCTATGATGAGGCAGAGAATGGACTCATCGCTGTTCAAAAATATCAGGAGGCGATTGAGCAAGGAACTCCGTATGACATTGTTTTTATGGATATTATAATGCCCGAGATGGATGGGAAAGAAGCTGTGCGTAGTATTCGAGAATATGAAGCAAGCAGCGGAATTATGAGAGTTCCGATAATTATGATTTCCGCCAGCGAAATGATTACTGAAATTGAAGAACTGGTTAGTGGGTTACTGAGAAAAGCGGTTAATAAGCAGACGATGGACGCGATGTTACAAAAACTATTCGATGGGAAGATCGCGCCACTTTGACAATGCATACGTAATCGATTTTATGCTAAATCGGTGTTCAGGTGGGTTAGTAGTTCTTCTACGATTTCATTCATGATTTACCTCCAGAAACAGAAATGGCCACCCGCGGGCAGCCTGTGTGATGTGATATGTAGAGCAGGTTTACTGTTTACGATTCTCTATCCATAGAATGAGCAAGCCAATTGGACCTCCTCGTTGAAATGAAAATGGCCCCGAAGGGCCTCTGGGACTACTGGTTGCTGATAGGTGACAAAAAAGGGCCTCCGTTTCTGGAAGCCCAATCTTTCTTGATGGTATGTCAGTATTCGTTTACGCCGTTTTCTATTTCCTCCAGAATCAGTAGCTTACTCAATAAATTCTGCGATATCTTCACAAAGATCGGCAAATTCTGCTTCAGAAAGCGCAAGGTGGGCCAAAGCAGGTGCGCCTCCTTTTGACCATTCGAGTGAGAAATTGTTTTTGAGGTTAGAGCTCAGATGAACGGCGCGGTCTGCCAGCAGTCCCAGGGCAATCAGATTTTCTGATTCTGAGGATATTTTCGTGTGTGACTCCGAAAACACATCGTATTCATGGTGAAAACGAACCGCTTGCGTTGTAACTTCCGGCAAATTCCAGCTTTTTGTCATCATATACCCGATCATCGCATGATCAGTCCCATGTATATCATCTTCAACATCCGTAAATTTTTCTTCGATAGAATTATTCGCTTTTGCAAGCGTCTGCTTGTAATCGGGGAATTTCTGGATCAGCACAGGAATGCCGCAGTTTTGAAACAATCCGTATGTGTAGGCATCATCTTTGTTAAGTCCCGGGATCTTTTTAGCCAGGTACATGGTTGCCATGGCAAATTTGGCCGAAGAATCCCAGAAACGCTCCATACTTACCTGGTCTGCACTGGAAAACACATTTCTCAATACGAGACCTGAAATGGTGCTGGAGAGCGTGGAAAGACCGAGTAAACTGACAGCCTGTTTGACACTGCTGACTTTGTTGCGCAATCCGTAAAACGGTGAATTGATCGTCTTTAGCAAAGTTGCAGAAAGTCCAACGTCCTTAGAAACCAGTCGTTCAATCTTTTCAAAATCGGGATGATCTTTTTTGGTTTCTTCCGCCAGATCGAGAAGGATTGCCGGACATGTTGGAATCCCGATGCTTTGTGCAGCACGCTCCATTTCTTTGTCAAAATCTTCAAGTTCGGCCATGACTCTATCCTTGTGAGTCGGAAGTTTTGATTTGGTACTTGATTATAATTTGTGAGGCTGAGAATAGGAAATTAAATATAATTCGGCAATAACATTTATAAGGTCAGGTGCTCACTATAGTGAGTGTCGTCGGTTTTGAGTAAAAGTCCGGTGCCAACCGCATCAACACATCCCGCAACAGGATAAAGTTATATGGTTTGCCGATTAAACCGGCAATATCATCTCTGGAAATGCGCGATGTTATTTCAGCATCGCCAAAGCCACTGGAAATAATAATCGGAAGTGCGGAGTTACGGCGTTTCAACTCTTTGATGAGCGCATATCCATCCATAACAGGCATACCGAGATCAGTTATCACCAAATTGATATCATTGGTGTTTTTTTGATACTGTTCAATCGCTTGCTTACCATTTCTGGCTTCAATGACTCTGAACCCCAATTCCATCAACATAGCTTTTGCAACCTGAAGGATTTGTTCTTCATCTTCTACCAGTAGTATGGTGCCACTGCCCGACCATAACTCCTGCTGGTTGACAACAGGCTTCTGAATTTCTTTTGCACCGACGTCGCTAATCTGCAAGGGAAGGTAAACTTTAAAGGTTGTACCTTTACCCAATTGACTAACCAGTTGCAGTGCTCCGCCTTGTGCCGTAATAATGCCAAGCACTGCAGATAGTCCCAAGCCACGTCCTGTAAACTTGGTGGTATAGAATGGCTCAAAGATTCGATTGTACGTTTCATCGCTCATGCCGCAGCCATTGTCGGTCACTTCCAAACAGCCATACCACCCGGCAGGGATAATTTTACCGAGATAATCCTTTTCTGAAGAGCCAGTTTTAATTTCTGTCTTTGCGAGTGAAACCCTGACTTCACCATGTGTCTCGCCGATGGCCTCCGCTCCATTGATAATCAAGTTCATGACCACCTGCCTGATTTGGCTGGCATCAGCTTTTATAGAAGGAATATCATCAGCAATAGAGGATAGTATCACCACATTCTGCTTGATGGTCGATCGCAGCATTTTAACCATTTCCTCGATCAATTCCGCAATGTTGACCTGCTTCTGGACAAATTGAGCTTTGCCTGCGTATGCCAACATCTGACGACAGAGTTCTGCGGCACGGGCGACGGCTTTTTCTATCTCAGGAATGTGATCAGGTGCTTTTTCATAGTTCATCTCGGTCAGGGAACAGTGCCCCATGATTATTGCCAGGATATTGTTGAAGTCATGGGCGATCCCTCCGGCAAGTACGCCGAGGCTTTCAAGTTTCTGGGCCTGGATGAGCTGTTTCTCAAGCGCCTGTTTTTCTGATTCTGCTTTTTTCAGGCTGCTGATGTCTTGCAGACAGAGCAGCACTTGCTTCTGGTCCCCTGAATTAACGAGTGCGGTAGAGCCAAGAAGCGCAAAATTTTGCTGAATCCCTTTACTGTTTAAGGTTATGGTATGCTCCTGATTGAGATGCTCGGTTCCAGTCTGGAAGCAGTCAACAATGTCTCGCAATAATGTACAGTCCCGACAGGTTAGCCCGTGGCCACATCCCAGTGGATCGTCTGTGGCATTGACACAGCCAAATACTCCGCACGCATGCCCACCTACAAGTTCAGCTTCGGTAATTCCCTGGAACACTCTGAAAGCAGGATTCGCATAGAGGATTCGTCGTTCTGTATCGATGAGGCACATCATCATCGGGGCGTGGTTGTAAATGGCATTAAGTTCTGCCAGTCGGTAAATCAGGTCTTCTTCAATTCTCTTGCGTTCTGTTATGTCTTGAATGGTTCCGAGTCTCTTGATGGGGTTCGACTGATCATCACATATAAGTTTACCAAGACCATGAACCCAACGTTCTTCACCATCATTACTACGGATTATTTTGTATTCAAGATCGAAAGTTTTGCGGTCCCTCTCCACTTCCAAATGATACTCATAAAAGCTATCCAGCGAATCGGGAGGAAGAAACCTTAAAAATCCTTCCAATGTATTAGGATATGACTCATCGATGCCAAAAATTGTATAGATCTCCGGGGACGCTTCCCATATCCCAGTCCTTAAATCTGTTACATAGCTACCGATATGTGCGACTTTTTGTGATTCAAGCAGTACACGCCTGCTTTCCAGTAGATGATCTTCTGCTTCCTTGCGTTCCGTAATGTCCCTGCCGACAGACTGGTATTCGATCAACGTTCCACTATCATCAAAAAAACCTGTATGAGTCCAGCGGTTCCAACGCACCCTTCCGTCAGGAAGGACAATACGGCTCTCTGTCTCTACAACCTGACTTTCCCTATCGATAGATTCAATCTGTCGTACCGTCTCGTCATGATCATCTTTATGAAGAAATGGATAGAATGATTTGCCGAGCAGTTCCTCTTCAGGTAGTCCAGTGAATTGGGCAAGGGCTTCATTTACATAGGTTAAAATTCCTCCGGGTAGATAGCGATCCACAAACTCTGTCTGTCTGGCAACAATTGACCGGTATTTTTCTTCACTGGTTCTAAGGGCCTGGTCTTTTAGCTTTTGCTGAGTGATGTCGCGGGTAAATGCAAGTATCCCGTATCCTGGAATGTACGATGTGCTGATCTCTACATCCAGAATTGACCCATCTTTGCAGCGGTGTTGCGTTATAAAGCGATCATACAACTTCATCTCAATGTCTTTTATATGCTCCCTTATTTCATCTGTATTTTCAATAACTTCAAAATCATGAATGCTTTTGGTTACGATCTCTTCCAAAGTGTAACCATACATACTGCAACATTTGTTATTTGCAGATGTAACGTTGCCCTCCAGATCACAAACCCAGAAACCGTCCGTAGTAGTATTGGTGATCACTTCATATTTATGGGAAGCGTGGTTCAACAACTCTTCGGATTGCTTTTGTGCCGTGATATCGAGACAAATTCCTATCATGCGGACAGCTGTACCGTCCTGAGCGTAATATGACTGACCGATGGCACTTATCCAGTGAATTGCTCCATCTTTGTGGACAACCCGATATTCGTTGAAGAGCCGGACTCTCTGGGCAATGGCCTGGTTTATGCGTTGGGAAGCCTCTTCAAGGTCGTCCGGGTGCAGTACACTTTGCCATGTTTCAAAGGATGCCTCAGACTTTTTCCGGTCAAGCCCAAACACGATAAACATTTCGTCAGACCACTCAAGCTCTCCCGTGGTCATGTCCCAATCCCATATTCCTGCTCCGGAACTCATTTTGACAAGTTCCAGTAGTTCGTCTTTTTTACGAATTACATTTTCGGCAGTTATACGGTCAGTTACGTCGTGGATCACGGAGAATAAATAGTCAACAGATTCAATGTCTATCTTTGATGAATGGACTTCGACGGTGCGTATGTCTCCGTTTGCAAGTTTATGGTGGAAAATAAAGGAGTTGTTCTTCTCATGTACGACGTTATCTATTTTAATTTTAATTTCTTCGGGGGAAAGTTGATTGATATCGCTGATGTTCATCTGTATCAACGTTTTGACGGGATAACCGTAGAAGCTTTCTGCCGCTTTGTTGGCATACACAATAGTGCCACTCAAAGGGGCGATGAGGAGCATCACTGAACTGTGATTCTTGATCAGTGATCGAAACAAGTTTTCGCTGTCCAGAGGATTATCTGACATCAGGGACTCTCTACGGCAATAGGCTTCCTGACGAATGCCGATCTGTTTTTAGTTATTGTCACAAAGTACTCAGGAAACGTGCCACTTTTTAGGGATATATTGCTCACTCACTGCAATCAATAGCTACAGACCGTTGCCACTGTTGTTAACAGTGACAACGGCATTAAACGTATACTCCGCCATAAGGCAGTGAGGTTGTTATGCTGTATGAGCTACACCAGTCTGAAATCTCGTCCGCAAAAAACGGACATTATTGAACAAATTACTAGGCTATGAACAACATACAGAACTCGCATTGAGTTTTCCATTGTAACTTTATCGACTCATATAGTAATACTAACGACTCCTTTCAAAATATGAGCCAAAACTCAGCTGGGTGTACGGATGATTTTTGCCGCTTATCGGTTCAGTCCGAATCAGATGGGTCTGACTGTTATACCGAGTTAGAAGTGCCTCAGACAGACAATTTCAAAATATCCTTCTGTAAACTCATAATCCTTTGAAGATGTAATGACCTTACTGAAGTCGCTTCCAGCAGACTCCTCTTGCGGACTCACCTCCTTTAGAGTTGAATTGGTACTAATATGAGTACTTTTAATTATATTGTTTCGCAAAAGGAGTCACCTGTGGCTACGATATTTATAGACAAGCTAACAGTTCGGCCGACTCCTGAGTCAGTCGGACAGATTCTCCCTCTAACATATTTTTCTTTTATCAGTAATACAGGCTGAGACCTACTATTGCAGGGCAAAAATAGTATTTTATTGCTGCACGAAGTATCCCCTCACACGACTCATCATCGCTGATTTCTCCTTACATAATGCGCTCATAATCTCCCCAAAAAGTCGTTTCTAGTGGTTTCCCCTAATAGACTATAAATTATATAGCCTATAGAATGTGTAAAATAATTTTCATGCCGACCAATGGTTGCATCTACCACAGAGTCGCGCACAAGAGCAAAGCGTAACGCGTCACCAGGGAAGGCCCTTTTGTTGTCATAGAGAACAGTTGTTAAATGAAGATTTATATGGAGATTATATTGATAAAACACTATGGCGAACCACCGCAAAAAGTCCCTGAGATTGAGAAAAAAGGCCCTAATGAGATGCCTGTCCAAGCGGGAGCATTACAGAATGCCATTTTCAACAGTGCCAACTTTTCCAGTATCGCTACCGATGCAAAAGGGGTCATCCAGATTTTCAACGTCGGTGCCGAGCGGATGCTGGGGTACACAGCCGTCGAAGTGATGAACAAGATAACGCCGGCTGATATATCAGATCCGCAGGAAGTTATCGCACGTGCCGAGGCATTGACCATCGAACTGGAAACCCCGATTACTCCCGGTTTCGAGGCACTGGTCTTTAAGGCTTCACGTGGTATCGAGGACATCTATGAACTGACCTACATCCGCAAAGATGGCAGCCGCTTTCCGGCGGTTGTTTCCGTTACGGCGCTGAGAGATGATCAAGACGCCATTATCGGCTATCTACTGATCGGCACCGACAATACCGCACGCAAGCAGATCGAATCAGACCAGCAGCAGCTCGCACAGCGGTTGCGCGACCATCAATTCTATACTCGTTCACTGTTTGAATCCAACATCGACGCGATTATGACCACCGATACATCCTGAATCATCACCGATGTCAACAAACAGATGGAGGTGCTCACTGGTTGCACGCGTGATGAACTGATAGGAGCGCCATTCAAAAATTACTTCACTGATCCAGGGCGGGCCGAGACCAGCATAAAAAAGGTTCTGAGCGAAATGAAGGTCACAAATTACGAACTCACTACACGCGCGAGGGATGGCAAAGAAACGGTGGTCTCGTTCAATGCGACAACTTTCTACGACCGGGACAGAAAGCTGCAGGGCGTTTTTGCCGCCGCACGGGATGTCACCGAACGCAAACGTCTGGATCAAGTGCTGTATGAAAAGAACGTCGAACTGGAGAGCGCCAGGATTACAGCAGAACAGGCTAATTTTACAAGTCGGAGTTTTTTGCCACAATGAGTCACGAGATCAGGACGCCGATGAACGCCATTATCGGCCTGGCCCACCTGCTGGTGGGAACGAACCTCTCGCTTCTGCAACACGATTACCTCCTCAAAATAATGGCATCATCAAAAACGCTACTGAACGTTATTAACGATATTCTGGATTTTTCCAAAATTGAGGCCGGAAAACTAGAGTTGAGCAAAGTGCCTTTCAGGCTAGAGACGGTCTTTCACGACCTCGCTACCATCATTGGAGGGACAGGTCAAAACAATGATGTCGAGATATTGTTCTCGATTCCACCGGATCTGCCGATCTCACTGATCGGCGACGACCAACGACTTCGTCAGATGCTGATAAACCTGTGCGGTAATGCCATCAAGTTCACCGATCGGGGTGAAGTCTGCGTGTTGGTTGAGGTGGTCGAAATAAGTGACGAGCACGCACTCCTCCGGTTTACCGTGCGTGATACCGGCATCGGCATGAACGAGGAACAGATATCCCGGCTGTTTTCAGCATTCAATCAGGCAGACAGTTCCACCACCAGGCGCTATGGCGGCACCGGGCTTGGACTCGCCATCTGCGGTCGCCTCGCAACCCTGATGGGCGGCACCATCGGTGTCGAAAGCGCACCGGGCAAGGGCAGCTCCTTTTTCTTCACAGCCGACTTCGGACGTACACCGGCAGGATATAACCATGATGATGTTTTTCTGCAATGCCTCGATGCATTGCGCAATCTTCGGCTTCTTTTAATCGACGACTCCCAACTGGCCATCGACATCATATCCGTATATGCCAAGAGTTTCGGATGGCAGTGCGAAGCCACTGACAATTTCGCGGACGGTTTGGGACTGATAAACAGCATGGCAGTTGAGGGGAAACCTTTCGACCTCGTACTGCTCGACTGGCACCTGAACGGATTAGACGGTCCGGATGCAATCTCCCGTCTTGGGGTGGTCAGCGCTCCTCCCCCCCGCACCGTGATACTGACCAACGGCTTCTCCCTGAGCGATGATTTGCAAGGCTTGGTGAACACCGAAGGGGTCTCCACCTTGAGTAAACCGCTCACGCCGTCGACGCTGTTCGATGCGGTCGCGAATGTCTTTGGCCGCACGCCACGGGGAGTAGCTAATCCGGGTTACGATCCGTCATCGGCAAGCATGATAGGTGCGCGGATTCTCCTGGTCGAGGATAACCTCATCAACCAGGAAATCGCCAGCTCCCTTCTTGAACGGGAGGGTGCCACCGTCGTCATCGCCGGCAATGGCATCGAGGCTCTGGAGTGCCTCGCCCGGGCAGACACGCTCTTTGATGCTGTGCTGATGGACGTGCAGATGCCGGTGATGGATGGCTACCAGGCAACGCGGGCGATTCGAGCCCAGCCACGCTTCGCTTCCCTGCCGATCATTGCCATGACCGCCAACGCCATGACTGGCGACCGTGAAAAATGCCTCGAAGCAGGCATGAACGACCACGTGTCTACAGCCAGTGGGATGGGCACGAACTCACCCGCTGGCGCTCGGATCAGACCTGCGATAATCTGGGTAGTTTCTGTTACCTGCATGAACCGGATCATGATCGACTCTGGTCCAGTACCTGGCACCCGGTCGGCGGGTCGGTGAAAGGTTATTCGGTCGATTTTTCTCTCGATCGGGCCATATTCCACCGCATTGACAAACGTATTCACACACACACCGAGGTGGTCGTCTCACCGGAAGATGATGTTGAAATCCGTCGGATTACGCTGATCAATCGTTCATCCAGGATTCGAAGCATTAATATGACCAGCTATGTCGAACTTTCCATGGCGCCCCACACTGCCGACCGCCAGCATCCGGCCTTCAACAAGATGTTCATCCAGACCGAAGCGCTTCCAGAGCAAGAGGTGCTGCTCGCCTACCGGCGACCGCGAAGCGACAGCGAAGCACCGCTGTTTGTCGGGCATTGTTTAACACAAGAGCTTTCAAGGCCTTCAGACAAGTCTGACCAGTCTGACTTGTCTGAAGGCTTTAAAGACTCTGATTTTGAGTTTGAAACCGATCGCGAACGCTTCATAGGTCGCGGACGAACGTTGTCCAATCCGATGGGCGCCCTGCAAAAACTTGGCAACAACCAAGGATTTGTGCTTGATCCGATCCTGTCTATCCGGCGGACCCTGATTCTGAAACCGGGACAACGAGTCCAGCTTTCCCTGCTGCTGGCAGCCGGCGTTTCCCGAGAGCAGGTCCTGGTGCTGATGGATAAATACCGCGATCCACACGCTTCCGAACGGGCTCTGGATTTTGCCTGGGGTTCGGCCCAGCAGCAGTTGCAACTA
>Ga0194037_1000624_pt1 | contig 27235 bp, 35 predicted proteins | sample JunL306m_MetaG_FD_148653 | JGI IMG/M metagenome (GOLD analysis project Ga0194037, IMG submission 148653) | Anoxic zone freshwater microbial communities from boreal shield lake in IISD Experimental Lakes Area, Ontario, Canada - Jun2016-L304-6m | ecosystem: Environmental > Aquatic > Freshwater >...
GCGCGATGATCCTCGCAACGGCTCTGATCCTCACCTTTGGTGGCGGTAATGCGTTCAGCAAGATTCCGCGATACGTCGTCTACTTTGAAGGATCCGTGAATGGTCTCAACAATGGCGCAGCAGTCAAGCTCAAGGGCGTTACCATCGGCCGAGTCAGTGAGGTCCTTGTTCAGTACGATGCCGAACACAACCGGGTCCTGACCCCGGTGATTTCTGAAATTGATCTCAAAAAGGTGATGGAGACCCATGGGCATGACGATAAACACGACCATCCAGACCTCAAGGCGCTGATCGATCGCGGCCTCAGAGCCCGACTGTCGCTGACCAGTCTGGTCACGAACCAGCTTTATGTCGAAATCGACTTCATGCCGGATCGACCGCTCAAGCTTATGGGCAGTGAGGCACTAGACCTTCCTGAAATTCCTGCGGTCTCTTCCAGCAAAGATGATATTGAAAAGACCGTGCAACATCTCTCCCATGAAGTCCAAGATCTGCCACTAAAAGAGACTGTCGATGCGACCCTGGGTGCGATCCGCCACCTTGATAAACTGCTGACCAAGCCTGAAACCAGTGCCAGCGTCGATAATCTTAACCAAACACTCATCGATCTCCAGCGCCTCCTAAAACGTCTTGATGGGATGACTCAGGACAGCCAGGTTCTCGTCAAACAGTTGAACCAGGAGATTCCTCCGCTGCTTAGCACCGCCACCGACACCCTCAAGGAGGCCAAATCCGCACTGTCCTCGGTGGCGGCGCTGACCGAACCGGATGCTGAACTTCAGCGGACACTGCACGATCTCTCCGATGCCGCGAAAGCCATTCGAAGACTCGCTGATGCGATCGAACGACATCCCGATGCCCTCCTTATCGGGCGCGATCAGGCAGAGCCTCAAAAGCCCTGAGACCGGCTCTGCGATTCGTTTCAGACAAGCGTCTACCGGGATGGCATAATGAGTGCATACTTATCGATGTAGCTTCATGGTCCCCGACATCCATCCACACCGTCCTGCCCCCCATTTTGATGCTCGCGCCCTCTGCGAGGCCGGCATCCGAGTGATTGCCACCGAGGCCGCCGCCGTCAAAGCGTTGGAGTCGCGGATTGACGACCGTTTTGCCCGCGCTTGCCGCATCATCATGGAGTGCCGCGGACGTGTCGTGGTCACCGGAATGGGAAAATCAGGACATATCGCCGGCAAGATTGCGGCCACGCTTGCCAGCACCGGAACCCCTGCTTTTTTTGTCCATCCCGGTGAGGCAGGTCACGGAGATCTCGGCATGATTACCCCTGAGGATGTCGTCCTAGCGCTCTCCCACTCGGGCGATTCAGCCGAAATTTTGACCATCATTCCCATCCTGAAACGCCTTGGCATCCCGTTGATTGCAATGACGGGCCATCACCAATCTCCGCTCGCAGGTCATGCGGATGTCGCACTCGACACCGCTATCACCGAGGAAGCCTGCCCGTTGGGCCTTGCCCCCACCTCAAGCACCACCGCCGCGCTGGCGATGGGGGATGCCTTGGCGGTTGCGATGCTTGAGGCCCGTGGCTTCAGCCGGGAAGATTTTGCCTTCTCCCACCCGAGTGGCAGCCTCGGTCGTCGTCTGCTGATTCGGGTTCGAGACATCATGCACCAGGGTGAGGACATTCCAAAGGTCTTGGAATCCGTGGCACTGAGAGAGGCCGTTCTTGAAATGACGGCCAAAAAACTCGGTATGACCGCCGTGGTCAACCACCGCAATGAAGTGCTTGGCATCATCACCGACGGCGATCTTAGAAGGTTCCTCGAAACATCACTGGACCTTCATCAGACGAAGATTAGCGAGGTCATGACGCGAGACTGCACCTCGGTGGACCCTGATTGCCTGGCTGCTGAAACGGTGAGAATCATGGAGGAGAAGAGCATTAATGCTCTTCTCGTCGTCGCGGCTGAGGGACACTTAGTGGGGGCTCTCAACATGCACGATCTGCTTCGAGCTGGGGTGGTCTAATCATGCTCCCTGTTACCCCATCACTCCTTGAAAGGGCGGCCAAGATCCGGCTACTGATCTGTGATGTTGACGGCGTCTTGACCGACGGCCGACTTTACTTTACCGCCGAGGGCGAGGAACTTAAGAGTTTTCATGCGCGCGATGGCCATGGCATTAAGCTGGTCCAGCGAGCCGGCATCGAAACCGCGGTGATTTCAGGCCGCCATTCAAAAGCCGTTGCACTCCGGATGGAGAGTCTTGGCGTTCGCCATGTGTTTCAGGGCCAAGAGCAAAAACTGCCCACATTTCTGAACCTGCTGGATCAGCTCGGTCTCACCCGTGATCAAGTCGCTTTTGTAGGCGATGACCTTCTCGATCTTCCGTTATTGCGGCGGGTTGGCCTGGCGGTGGCGGTCGCAGATGGTCACTTCACGATTCTTGATAGCGCGCACTGGATCACCTCGGCGGCCGGCGGTATGGGCGCTGTCAGAGAAGTCTGTGACCTTCTTTTGACCGCTCAACACAAGCTTGAGGCCATCATTGAAAGCTATCATTGAAGGACTGAAGACTCTGCTTGAATTGCCGCGCTATCTGTTCGCGGTCTTCATGGTGGTTATTTCTTGGTGGCTCGCTGACCAGCTTGGCCCCCCCGAGGAAGGTGTAAAGAAGCTCAAGCCAGGAAAAGTCGATTATTATTCAAAAGAGCTCCGGCGGACCGTGATGGATAAGGAAGGCAATCCCAAGGAACTCTTGTTTGCGAGTGAAATGATCCATTATGAGGAAAAGAACCTCACTGAACTGATCAAACCCGAGATCACTCTTTTCGTCAAGGACGGCCCACCCTGGGTGATCCGCTCTGAAACCGCGACCATTCCCTCTGAAAGCGAGTTCATTTTTCTCAATGGGGATGTTCTAGTCCTTCGGGATGCTAACAAGGATGGACGCACCATCAGAATTGAAACGACGAATGTCAGGGCGCAACCTGAAAAAGACTACGCGGAGACCGATGAGGACATTCGAGTGATCAGCTACCCCGATTACATGACCGGCACCGGCGCCAAAATCAATTTTGGCAGTGATCTCAAATACCGCGTCCTTGCCAATGTTCGAAGAAAGCATGATGTACAGCACGAATCAAATTAAGTTCGACCGAGTGGCACTCGAGGTCGTTGGACCCTGGCTGATCGGTGCCTTCCTGCTGGTCATGGTTAGCCCGCAAGCCATGGCCCTCACTTCCGACTCCAAGGAACCCATGTTGATCGAATCTGACGATATGATCTTCGATGAGGCTAAAGGAGAAACGGTCTACAACGGCAATGTGAAGGCGCATCAAGGGAGCCTTGAGGCGATTGGCAGCAAAATGATCCTCAATCAGCAAAAGGGTCAGGCGGATCAGGTCATCATTTACGGAAAACCAGCAAGGATCAAACAAACCCCGGATGGGGGTGGCGCGGATAACCATGGTGAAGGGGACCGCATCGATTACTTTCCAGATTCAGGGATTCTGATCCTCAACGGCAAGGCGATCACCTACGAAGGCCATTCGCCGGAAACGAGCGAACATACCGTGCGAAGCGAACACATCGAGTACGACACCAAGAATTCGGTATACAAGGCCGGGTCCTCAAAGTCCGGCTCTCGTCGCGTCCATGTCACGATTCTGCCTAAGAAAAAAGAGGCGGAATAAGCCATGGCCATCCTCTCAACCCAGCATATCGTCAAGCGCTATCACCGCCGCAATGTGGTGGACGGCGTCTCGATTACCATCAATACCGGAGAGATCGTCGGGCTTCTGGGACCCAATGGCGCCGGTAAAACCACGAGTTTTTACATGATAGTGGGGCTGATTAGTCCCGATGAAGGCGATATCAGGCTGGATAATGTGGACATTACTCACTTGCCGATGCATGAACGTGCTCGTCTTGGTATCGGCTATTTACCCCAGGAACCATCGATTTTCAGGAAGCTGACCGTGGCCGAAAACCTCATGGCCGTTCTCGAACTTCGGAAGGAGCTGACGCATGGTCAGCGGGAACTGATGGCCGGCGAACTCCTTGAAGAGTTCAGCGTGGGACATCTTCGCAATCAACCTGCGATGGGGCTCTCGGGGGGTGAAAGACGCCGCGTTGAAATTGCTCGCGCACTGGCCTGCGAACCGCGCTTTATGCTGCTGGATGAACCTTTTGCCGGCGTCGATCCGATTTCCATTATCGATATCCAGAAAATCATCGTGCACCTTAGAGCCCGCGGTATTGGTATTTTGATCACGGAACACAATGTGAGAGAAACCTTAGGGACTTGCGATCGCGCTTACATTCTCGCCGGCGGCCGCGTAATAGCTGAGGGCAACGCAGAAGAGATCATCCATAACCCAGAAGTACGTCAGGTCTATCTCGGTGAAAACTTCTCCATGTAGCCCAGATTTTTTTAACCCTTAAGCCTTGCTCATCCCTCCCCTAAAACACCGCTGTACGTTCTCATGAAACAGTCCTTGCAACTCCGAATGGGTCAGCACCTAGCGATGACCCCTCAACTGCAGCAGGCGATTAAGCTTCTGCAGTTGTCGAGCATGGACTTGCAGACTGAAATTCAAGAAGCGTTAGATTCGAACATGATGCTCGAAGTCGCTGAGGAAGAGACTCAAGCCAGCGAGGGACAGGTATCCACCGCGCCGATGCTCAACGAAACGACGACCGATTATCGGGACCTTGAGGACATGGATGCCACAGCCGATATTCCAACTGAACTCGCTGTGGATGTTTCCTGGGAAGAGCTCTATGACAACCTTCCCCAGATGAACGCGACCGGTCACCAAGGGCTCGACATGGATGATTACACCCTAAATCGAGCCACCGTTGAAAACCTCCATGACCAACTCACCTGGCAAATGGAGCTTGCCCGCTTCAGCGATCGTGACTACGCCATTGCGACCACACTGATTGACAGCATCAATGATGACGGTTACCTCGGCAGCACCCTTGAGGATGTGCATCAGGGATTGCTCCACCAGATCCCAGCACTAGAGCTCGATGAAATCGAGGCGGTTCTGCATCGGATTCAGAGCTTTGACCCGCCGGGCATTGGAGCCCTTGATCTTGCCGATTGCCTGACCATCCAGTTACGACAACTCCCCCATCAAACGCCTTACAGGGAGGAGGCCCTTGCGATGGTCAAGGGACATCTTGAGCTTCTCGCCAAACGGGATATTGGCGCCCTCAAGCGCATCACCGGACTTGAGGATGGGGCATTAAGCGCAGTCGTTCTATTGATTCGAACGCTTGAACCTAAACCTGGGCTCACGGTGAATAACGATGATGCCCAATACATCACACCCGATGTCTATGTGGTGCGATCGAAGGATCGCTGGACCGTCAAACTCAATCCCGATATCGCGCCAAAATTGCGAGTCAATCCTTACTATTCGGGTATGGTCCGCCGCGCGGACAATAGCGCCGACAACACCACGATGCGCAACCACCTCCAGGAGGCGCGCTGGTTCATCAAGAGCCTACAAAGTCGCAACGAAACCCTCTTAAAGGTCGCACGAAGCATTATTGATCATCAACAAGCCTTTCTTGATCAGGGCCCGGTTGCCATGAAACCCCTGGTACTGAGAGATGTCGCTGAAGAAGTCGAGATGCATGAATCGACGATTTCAAGGGTCACCACCCAAAAGTACATGCATACCCCCAACGGCATCTTCGAGTTTAAGTACTTCTTTTCGAGCCATGTCTCGACCCAAAGTGGTGGCGAATGCTCTGCCACTGCGATCAAGGCCCATCTCAAGGAAATCATTAGCGGCGAAGACACCCATAAGCCTTTCAGTGATGAAGCCATTGCCAAGACGCTTCAAGACCGGGGCATCAATGTGGCGCGAAGAACCATTGCCAAGTATCGCGAGGCTATGGGGATCGCATCCTCTAGCGAACGAAAACAGATTTTTTAACCACGACCATTAACGGACATGACTATGCACATCGATATTACCGGACATCACATCCAGGTCACCGAAGCCCTCAAGACTCATATCCACGAAAAATTTACGCGGATTGAACGTCACTTCGAGCAGGCCATGAAGATCCATGTGGTTCTTGAAGTCGAAAAACATGGCCAAAAAGCAGAGGCGACCATTCAGGTCAAAGGAGAAACCCTCTTTGCAGAGGACACCCAAGATGATCTTTATGCGGCTATCGACGCGCTGGTCGATAAGCTGGACCGCCAGCTGATCAAATACAAAGAAAAGCATCAGTCACATTAATTTTCGAACGACTGGTCTATGATCTGGAATGGTTGTGTGTCTTGGACCCGTTCCAACTTGATCATGAGGAATCACCGGTGGATCTGATCATCGTTAGTGGCTTATCAGGGTCGGGCAAAAGTATTGCCCTTGAGACCCTTGAAGACAGTGGTTACTACTGTATCGATAATCTTCCTGTTGCTCTTTTTGAGCCTTTCGTCCGGGAGGCCATGACCAAAGGCCAGCAGGACTACCGCAAGGTGGCCATTAGCATCGATGCCAGAAGTCGCTGTGAAAGCCTCGAACAGTTCCCAAAAACGCTGGAGCTTGCGGGTCAGCTCGGCATTTCCTGCCAGGTTCTTTTCCTTAAATCGGGTGTTGAGAGTCTTCTCAAACGCTTCAGTGAGACCCGACGGAAACACCCGCTGACCGACAGCACCCACTCCCTAACCGAAGCCATCGACCGCGAACAACGATTGTTGGCCCCGATCGCGAGCCGGGCCGACCTGATCATTGACACCAGCCATACCAACATTCATCAGCTGAGGGATCTCATCAGAGACCGCGTCGGCGCCAAACGGGACCACCGCATGTCGGTGACCTGCATATCCTTTGGCTTCAAGAACGGCGTCCCCTTCGACGCCGATTTCATCTTCGATGCACGCTGTCTTCCGAATCCCCACTGGGAGCCCTCACTGAGGGCCAAGACCGGTTGCGACCTCGAAGTGAAGTCATTTCTCGACCCCATTCCCGAGGTCCAGGAGTTTCTTGGCGACGTGGTCCACTTCATGTCCCGCTGGGCACCTCGTTTTGCCTCTGAAAATAGAAGCTACCTCACGATTGCCATTGGCTGCACCGGCGGACAGCACCGCTCCGTCTATCTGACAGAAGCATTGGGCCAGCGGCTCAGTTCCGACCGCTACGACCTCTTGGTTCGTCACCGGGATCTCCATTAGAAGATGCGTCGATCATGGCTCCTTCATGGCCTATTATCCGTTGGGCTCTTTTTGAGCCCTTTAGCCTCGGCCCAAAAAGAAAAAAAATCCAGCAGCGCATTCAGCGAAAAGCCAACAAATCTCAAGGCCTCCATCCCGCCCCTAACCCTCGTTTACCTCAAACGTCAGCACGGGGACATAGCCCTTCGACCCTTTTTTGATCCGCTTCTTCCCAAGGAGGGTATTCAAGGTGCCGAACTTGGGATCAATGACAACAACACCACCGGCCAATTCACCGGTCAATCCTTTGATCTTAAAAAAGTCGAGATCCCACTCGAGGATTCGCTCAGCGAACGTTTCAAAACCTTATTGAAAGAGGGTCACCACCTCTTTTTGCTTGATCTTAGCGCGGAGGAACAGGTCACCCTTGCCCTTATTCCTGAAGCCTCAGAAGCTCTATTATTTAATATCGCGGCCAGTGAAGATCGCCTGCGAGGCGCTGATTGTCGGAAGAACCTTCTTCATATTATTCCTAGCCACGCCATGAAGGCCGATGCCCTCGCCCAGTATCTCGGTAAAAAACGCTGGCAGAAATGGTTCCTCGTCACTCAGAGCCAACCTGAAGATCTCTTGTATGCCGATGCGATCCGGAAATCCGCTAAAAAATTCGGTGCCAAGGTGGTGGCTGACAAGCCCTGGTCCCACACCTTTGATGAACGACGTACCCCAGAGTCAGACATACCAGTCTTCACCCAAAATACTGACTATGACGTGGTAGTCGTGATCGATACCGAACGCATGGTCAGTGATCTTTTTCCTTACAGGACCTGGCTCCCAAGACCAGTCGTTGGCACGAGTGGCCTGGTGCCCTCCCCCTGGCACTACACCCATGAGGCCTTTGGAGCACAGCAGCTCCAGAACCGCTTCATGGCCGCAAATGGACGCCCGATGCGGGATAAAGACTATGCCGCTTGGCTTGCGGTCAGAGCGATAGGGGAATCAGCGACAAGGACCAAATCCACAGAACTCGGAAGCATGAAGTCTTTCCTTCTAGGCACCGACTTTGCGTTGGGCGGATTCAAAGGGGTCCCCCTTTCTTTTAGAAGCTGGGATCAGCAGCTTCGCCAACCCCTCATCCTTGGTGCAGAACGTGGCGTCGTAGCCATCGCCCCGATTGAGGGTTACCTCCACCCCACGAATGAACTGGACACCCTTGGGACTGATCAGCCTGAATCCACCTGCAGACTTCATTAAGAAACAGTCTTAAAAGGGACAGTCAAAACGATCCTGATGTCTTGACGAAAAGGCGTTTTGGGGGTCTAATAACCGACTGATTAGCGACTTGGCCAAGTAGCTCAGTTGGTAGAGCAGGGGATTGAAAATCCCCGTGTCGGCGGTTCGATTCCGTCCTTGGCCACCAATTCAACGATAGAAAACAATGACTTAACCCCGAAAGGGGTTTTTTTATTTCTGGCTTGTCCTAATTCTGTCCTATTTCTATCGCGTGTTGACGGTGGCCCCTGAATCGCCCCGGGTTTTGTAGACACTTCCATGCCTTAAAATGTAAGGCAATGAGGAGGTGTTATGAGCAGCAAGCGATACCCGTAGGAATTCCGGATTGAAGCGGTGAAGCAGGTGGCTGAGCGTGGCTATCCCACAAGGGAAGTCGCAAGTCGCCTTGGGATTTCATTCCCGACCTTGTACAAATGGATAAAGATGTATTCCTCGCCGCCGCCAAAAAATAGATCGTTCCGTCATATTCAACCTCCATCTAAATAAAGGTTGAATTGTTCAGGAGATCGCTAGGCCCCGAAAGCACCCAGATGTTGGGTGCTTACGATGAAACGACCCATTTCCGCGGGAAGTCTCGCCTCTGGCTTTGGGTGCTCTGCACCCCGCAACTGGCCTTTTATATGGTATATGCCTCACGCGGCATGAAAGCGGCAGAACACTTATTGGGCTTCTTCGCCGGCATCCTCGTCACTGATCGGCACGGGGGGTATAACGACTACCCATCAGATCAACGCCAGCTCTGCTGGGCCCATATCATTCGAAACCTTGAGCGAATGGCAGGCTACAAAGGGGATGCCGGGGACCACGGGCGCTGGCTGGTCCACTTCGCTCGGATCATCATCCAGCTCGAACACCGATGGCGAAAAAGCGGCTATCAATCCGAACACCACCGGCGACGATTAATCGCCGCCCGGGAAAACTTCAAGCACTTTCTTGAGCAGGGCCATGCCCGGCATGATGGGAAAAAACCGGGCGCGTATGCAAGGAACTGCTCAAGGCCGAACCTATGCTCTGGCGTTTTATGGCGTCGCCCGGTCTTGACCTAACGAACAATACCGCCGAGAGGGCTCTTCGCCCCTATGTCATCTGGCGAAAAACCAGCTTCTTCAGCCAATCAGAGCGCGGTGACTTATTCCGTGCTCTCGTCATGACCGTCGCTGAAACCCCTAGGCGCCGTGATCTCTGCGCCGATACGCTGTTGCGTGAAGTCTGCGCGCAAGGCATCCGGGGAGAAGCCGTCACCATCAGGCTGCCCATCGATCACATCCACGCAATACCAGCCTCACATCAGATCGAAAAAAAGGCCGCCTGATCAAACCTCGTGAACGGGTACCATCATGAGCATCATCATCATGATCTTCGCCCACTCTGAGAGCGTGGGAATTGGCGTATTTCAATGACTGATTTCTACTGAACCCCACCCAAAGACAAAGCCACTGGATTAAGGCCGCAGGGGCTTTTGCCGTTGCTAGAGACCTGAGCTTGTGTGACCGAGGGCATATTTTGTGGGATCAGCCCTCCCAAAATGGCTTCGCCTACTGGGCAGACACAGTTCGCTGTAGTGACTCCGTTAACTGGAGTCGCATTGATAGTGCAGGCCATAGACCAACATTGACTGATGGCCTGCGTTAGTCCGGACTTAAAGGTTGGGGTGTTTATCGTAATGTTGGGGATACTAGCGCCTGTACAGGTTGTTTCTACGGGTGCTTCAGTCTGAAAGTTCTGCGTTGCCTGTGGGTAGGTTGCAGGCTGCGCGAATAGACTATAAACCAGCCCGGAAGGGGCGGTACAACTATTCCCCATGGTACCCGCATTTAGACCAGCCACGGCCATGCCTGTGACAACAGGACAAACGACGGTTGCCGCTGGAAAAATCTGCGTAACTCCGCTGATAGTTTTAACCGAAATATTCTTTCCTGTCAGCGTGCCGGTCGATCCCGCGCAGAGTGCATATTGTCCCTGACAATAGACAATCTGTGGCTTGCTGTTTCCTGCGGCCAAAGCAAATTGTGCAGATAAGGCCAGAAGGAAAACTGCGGCTATCTTCGAAAATCTATCGTTACCTTTATACATTGAATATACTCCAAAAGGGATTCTAGTATTGATGGTCATACAAGAGGATGTAGATCTGGCCCTAATATAAATATTAAAATAAATATATTCTTGATGGTTTTATGCATTGATCACCTCAAAAACAATCTCGTCGCAAATTACAAGAGGCCAGCTTCCAGACCCAATCGCAATCGTGGGATTAATAAGGCGGCTACTTTACTATAAGCATCAACATTATAATAATATCTTTTCAGGCTGTTTTCTGTTTGTCAAGCCCTTTTTCGTATCGGTAGGCGGATCAGTTTTCCCCGCGCCGTGGCAGATCTCACAGGGTCCTTAATGACATCATGTTTATCGTACTTGTGGAAGATTTGAACCCTCCGGATCTAACGACATCTTCACAGCCCAAGTCCCCAGCACCCAACCACTCAGCCCCTTGCTGAACCGCATAACCCAAGCCCAAGGATAGGACTCAATTGATTGTCGGGTTGTCTTACGGGATCGAGGGGGGGTGGTGGGGTTCTTGGGTGGGTTTCATTTCGGCAGAGGGCCGTGCTATCGAGTGGTAGGTGCCTTGGGGTCTGAAGGAGGGAATGAGGTCTACGTATTTTTCCCACTACCCGAATGCCCAGCGCGTTGGAGGAGTTCAGCAGTTTTTGATCTTAGGTCTTCTTCGCTACCCCCAGAAGGAAGCATGTTTTTTTATGAGATGGCGGTTTCAAGTGCCAACCGCAACACTTGTTTAGTGACATCCTTTAGTGACATCCCTGCGTCGGCATTTGAGCCAACTGCAGCATTTCATTGTAGACCTGAAGCGGGGTTCGAAACCCATGAACTTTTCGAGGTCGATTAGGCGCTCTTCCGTTTCGAGTGGGAATCAGCATAATCTAATGGCCCATCTGAGCCTTCAATGAGTGTGCTATCCCATGGAATCGACAGCCCTCTTTACTGCCGCCCTGGGTCTTAAGGAGCCTTGGAAAGTATCTGATATTCGCTTTGAGCCTGATCAAGGAGAGATCCACTTTGATCTCTCCTGTGAAGTGAAACGCCTGGGATGTCCTGCTTTGTTCTGAGGGGGCTCAACCGATGCATGATCGTGCTAAACGCACCTGGCAGCATCTTCATTTCTTTCAGTACAAGGCCTTTGTGCACGCGCTGTTGCCTCGGGTGAAGTGTGGGCATTGCGGCAAGGTGACTCAAGTCGAAGTCCCTTGGGCGCGGCCTGGGAGTGGCTTCACTTTGCTGATGGATGCCCTCATTCTGACCCTCGCCCAAAAGCTTCCTGTCTCTGCCATCGCCAAGATGTTTGGGGTCTCAGAGAATCGCATCTGGCGAGCCATCAATGTCCATGTGGCATCTGCCCGAGGAGGAGTGACCAAAGTCATGCACCCAATCACGGACTGTGCATCCCCAAAACTCTGCAGGCCTTATCACTTTTATAGTCGAGTTGATCTCTTTCAAGTGACTTTCCAACCAATACAAATATTCCTTTCATGTCTCGGCTGACCGCCGTAAGAATTCCATAATCCGGTGCTTCGGATGCTCCTCCAGGAATTATGGATCGGGCCACATCAAAGGGATTTTGGCCGGTAAATGGATATCCCGGCCTGGCATTCAGAACATATTTTGCATAGAGGACCTCCCCGTTGATTGTCAGGCTCTGAATGGTGGTTGGATCTTGCCGCAGGCTATCCAGACCGGTCCTGTACTCCGGAAGCAGTTTCCCAATGTGGATATGAAGTTGGTGCTGCCCCCTCACCCGATAGGGCTGCGTAATAAATCCAACCGAAGACTTTTTGAACGCAGGCCTCACCAGTTTCTGTGAGATATTCCATGCGTCATACCAGAAAGGGTAATCGCCTCGTCTGTTGGTATCTTCGAGCCCGGTCACCGGCTGCAAGGCCCAAATCAGGATTCGGCAGTTTTCCCCTTGTGCTTTCGGATAAACATCCGGTGTCAGATAGCGTGTGTCGTATTGTGTTGCAAGCTGGTCTTTGAAATTTAGCCTGAAAGTGCCCTGGTCATCCCTGCAATCACCAGCCCGACAGTCCTCTGATCTCAAAAATCGGTATACACGGCATTTGGGACTTTCTGCATTTTCTGGGTCGTCACAGCTGTTACACGGAAAATTGATGCCATCCTTCTCACCCTGACCTTTCGAATAAATCCAATGATCAGGATCAGCTGATGCACCCAATGAACTGGGATTAGGGCAAAGCTCTGTCGCATCAACCAAAGTGAAGCAACTGAATTGCGAATAAAGCAGAAGGATCGAGCCCAAACGAAGAATAGATTCAGCAAACAGGCGGCCCCTTACTGCATGAGGCCGTTTTGTGCCAGAAATGCTGCCGCACCTCATGTCCATGCGATGTCTCGCCTCCTGGGCGCCAGCTAAATACACTCGGGGTTTCAAGGGTCGGTTTAGCTCTCTGGATCACGATGGGGGGGGCGCATCAGTGGTGACGCCTCAGCTTAGTCTGCCGGAAGACCATCCCGGAAGATAAAATTAATTACTGATGGTTCAGTTTGAAGTGTCAGATTGACATATTCTTCAATGCCCCGCCACTTAAGGCTTAGAGTGGCCATGAAGGATCACGTTTCCTTCTCTAGCATCAGTAAGTAGTCGGCCCTGCAGAACCGAATATATCCATATAAATCATTCAGATAGGCTATAATATCCGCCATGGAAACCCTCAAATATGAGGGATATTTGATTCAAAACCTGAGAGTTTTTGGGGGCAAAAAATGGCGGCGGACCTCTTTCGGCAGACCCTCGAGGAGATGGTGGACCCCAAGCACCCCTTGGTGATTCTCTCTCGTCGGATTCCATGGAAGAGTCTTGAGGAAAAGGTTGCTCCCCTTCACAAGGTGGATTGTACATTCCCAAGAAGGGAACTGTCACTTGGTTCCCATATTGATCGTATTGCAGTGGGTTTCGGATTGCGGTCTTTATCATCTGGCCGGTGGTTCGATAGGGCGGGCTCAAAAATCAACTGCAACACCTATGAGAGTAGGATGTTCGGATGGAAAAATCATACAACCATTTGAAGCCTGAAGAACGGGCTGCGGTCATGCTGATGATGCGGGACGGGGCGACGGTAAGATCCGTTGCGAGAACCTTGAGTCGAGCCCCAAGCACGATCAGTAAAGAATTGAAAAAGAACTGTCCTAATGGGCAGAAATATGAGGCGGCTGCCGCCGGAGAGCGGGCTCGTGATAAGCGGCTCCAGAGGCGACGATGGCCCAAGCTGGGTCCTCATACGGTACTGTTTGGCGTTGTGGAGTATTTTCTCCGTGAACGTTGGTCTTGCGGAGCAAATCGCTAGCACACTCCGTAATCGTTATCCTGACGAACCGGAGAAGCGGGTGTCGCACGAAACGATTTATAACGCTCTTTATGTCATGCCCAAGGGGGAACTTAGAACGGAGCTGCTGGGTTGCCTGAGGCAAGCCCAGCGCATCCGGCGCACAAGGGCAAGGGGTGAGGATCGACGGGGCCAGATTCAGGACATGGTGAGCCTTCATGTTCGCCCACCTGAGGTTGAAGACCGGCTGATCCCGGGGCACTGTGAAGGGGATCTCATCAAAGGTGCGTTCAACCGCTCTGCGGTGGGTACCTTGGTTGAGAGATCGAGCCGGCTGGTGATGTTGGTTCAGATGGAAAATGCGTCGGCAGCTGCAGCCCTTGAAGGTTTCAGCCGCGTACTCAATGGCATACCTGAGCCGATGCGCAAGACTCTGACCTATGATCAGGGCAAAGAAATGAGTGAATATAAGAAGCTCTCGGAAAAGACGGGAGTTGCTGTGTTCTTTGCCGATCCCCATAGCCCCTGGCAGCGTGGCTCAAATGAGAACACCAACGGGCTCCTTCGTCAGTATCTGCCGAAGGGAACCGACCTTGCGGAGTTCACGCAAGACGACCTGAATGCGATTGCTTGGCAGATGAACCATCGACCTCGAAAAATTCATGGGTTTCGAACCCCGCTTCAGGTCTACAATGAAATGCTGCAGCTGGCTCAAATGCCGACGCAGGGATGTCACTAAACAGGTGTTGCGGTTGGTACTTGAAACCGCCCACTCAAAAGGAGCAAGTCATGAGTGCCACATCTCGCCTGATTGTTTTATTTCTCGCGCTGGCAGTTTCCCAAGTCAGTCAGGCGGGTGCCGGATATTACTTCTATTTGACCAATAATATGAGTCAAGGCTGGTTTGGTGGTGGCGAAAAAGCCTATCCCAGGGTCACTATTCACGCCGCTGGTGGCTCTACTTGCTGGTATTTGAATTCCATCGCAGATTGGAATCAATATGCAGTCCCCGGAGACTCCGAAAAGCCTTTATATACCGAGGCAAAGGACAGTACTGGATGTTTCTTTGAAACCTCTTCCGTCGAGATAGCCATGTATGTGCAGGCGGATGCCGATTCAGCCTGGGTTCAGATAGGTGATAAGGCAAAGCTATGGAATGAATTGAATAAAGAAAACGGGTTCTACATCAACCCGGGACTCCCCTACACGTTGCCCCTGACCAGTCTTTGCGGCCTAAGTATCCAGAATACCTTTCTTCCGGCCACCAACCTGAATCAGGTCAAGGTAAGCGGAACACCCAAGCTGGAGGGCTGCACCGACGCGCACACCACCTCCAAGGCCTCCCTTCAATCGCATGCCACCGTCAATGGGGTAGGTGTTGCCCCATTGGCCCCGCCGGTGGGTATCAAAAGTTTCAATCTCAAGGTTGGGCAAACCAGGAAGGTCAGACTACCGGAACTGGACCCATCCTCGGTATGGGAACTGGACGGTGGTACCTGTCAGGGGGATAAGGCCATTAAATCCGATCTGAAGCGAAACTACACCAAGCGCAGGGTCTTGCCAGAAACGGTGAATGTGATCGGCACGGCTGTCGGCCAGCGCGTCTGCTCATTGACCGCCTACCATTACCCCGAACGCTCGGTCGTGACCCAGGAAAAGATTATTTTCAATATCAAATGACTATAAAATGCCGGTCTCAACTGCTGGCTGTAAGCATCAAGGGCAGCTATACGAATCCGTCAGTCAAATTTCTTACCGCCGGGCTTCCAGGATTTACCGGAGGATCATTCAGCGGTGGATTTAGCAGTGGATCGTCAACGGACAAGACGGGGTAATGGGTTGACCCAATTTTCGACGCTCAGGCCCGGATATTCCCTAAAATCGGCTTCATTGTTGGTAATGAGAGTAGCCTCGATGCTGATGGCGTGGGCGGCAATCAGGCGGTCCAATGCGTCACGGCGTCGGTCGCGGATAGCGGCCGCGATAATACCGTAGCTTTCGGCGGCTCGCTGATCCAGTGCGATCACAGGGACAAGGGCTACGAAACGGTTCAATGCTTGTTCGGCCAAGGCCCTATCCTCAGGGGGACAGCGTTCAATGCCATGGCGTAATTCTGCATAGGTCACAACAGACATGCCGACATGCCCTATGGGGGTCCGTTTGAAGCCCTCGACCACTGCCGGTGGATGGACCTTCATCAGGTAAATGCAGATGCTGGTATCCAGTAAATAATGCATCAGGACTCGTCATTGCTCAAAGTCGGCCAGTCACGATCATGCTGTTCGTGAAAGTCACGCCCGTCCGCCATGAAACTTTGTGGAAACGACGACAGGATATTCACCAGATCGTCGAAGTTTTGCTGGGCCACTGGACGCACGAGAAGCATGTTGCCGATGCGCTCGATTTCGACTTCTTGTGGGGCTTCGGCGAAGGCCAATTCTTTTGGGATGCGCACGGCAAGGGAATTGCCGCTTTTGAAAACTCGGGTCAGCATGCCTGTCTCCGTCAAGTTAGCAGTATATACAGGATATACGTGAAATGGCTCAAAGTGAAGCAGCACCTGGCCGCCATCCGCATGCTCTTCAACTGGCTCGTTGTGGGCCAGGTGCTCGCCGTTAATCCCGCTACTCCGGTCCGCGGACCCAAACACTCCCTCAAAACTGTTCAGACGGCCGTGGTCGCGGTGAATAGCCTATCTATTAACCGCATTATTCGCGGAGTTTGTCTTGAGCATGCGGCGAATTCTGGCCATAATCACCGTATGAGAAGCGAAGATAAACGCTACATCTGGCAACGCAAGGACTGGCCGCACTGGGTTTACGACCACAAGCGGCTGGCATCCTTGCTTGCCCAGGTTCACCTGGCGCAAGGACACCTGCTGGGACGCATGCACGACCTGGGGATGGATCTGCGTGACCAGGCCACGTTGCGTGTCCTGACCGAGGACGTGCTCAAGACCAGCGAAATCGAGGGTAAAAAACTTAACCCCGAGTCGGTGCGCTCTTCGATTGCCCGGCGCTTGGGTGTCGACATCGGTGCTTTGGCACCCGCTGACCGGCATGTCGATGGGGTGGTGGATATGGTGCTCGATGCCACCCAGCGGCACAACACGGCACTCACGGCGGAGCGATTGTTTGGCTGGCATGCCGCCATGTTTCCTACCGGGTACAGCGGGCTCAGAAAAATCCGAGTCGGTGACTGGCGCGACGATGCGCAAGGCCCCATGCAAGTCGTTTCCGGTCCTGTGCATCGCCAAAAGGTTCACTACGAGGCACCTCTGGCCAATCAGCTGGATGCGGAAATGGCCGATTTCCTGCTGTGGTTCAACGTGGATCAGCATGATGACCCGGCGGTTAAGGCTGGGCTGGCCCACCTGTGGTTTGTGACCATCCACCCCTTTGAAGATGGCAATGGGCGAATCGCCCGTGCGGTGGGGGACATGGCGCTGGCACGAGCGGAAAGATCAGCGCAGCGCTACTACAGCCTGTCGGCCCAGATTCAACAAGAACGCAAGGACTACTACGACCGTCTGGAAGCCACCCAAAAAGGTGATCTGGACGTCACTGATTGGCTTGAGTGGTTCCTGGCCTGTCTGCTGCGATCCCTCCAGGGCGCGGAAGAGACACTGGCTGCGGTACTGACGAAAGCCCGTTTCTGGCAGCACTGCGCCGGCATGCCGCTCAATGAACGTCAGATCAAACTGCTCAACAAGTTGCTCGATGGCTTTGACGGCAAACTGACGAGCAGCAAGTGGGCGGCGATCGCCAAGTGCTCTCAGGACACCGCCCTGCGGGACATCACCGAATTGTTGGCGCGCGATGTGTTGAAGAAGTCCGAGGCCAGCGGCCGCAGCACCAGCTACGAGTTGGTGGCACGGCCCTGACGCAGCAGGGTGCGTCTCATGGTCAGGCCACTCGGTAAACGCGCTGGCCATCCTCATCCTTGCTGGAGATCAGTGTCAGGCCCAGCTTCTTCTTGAAGGCCTCGGCAAAAGTCCCGCGCACCGTATGCGGCTGCCAGCCCCTTACGGGGGTGCGGCGTAAAACTTGGACTGATTTATGCCGCGATTCCAAGAGTCAATCGGTACTCTACCGGACTGGGCGATCCTAGTGAAATCTTGATCCGTTTTTTGTTATACCAGCGAATATAGGAATCAATCATCTCGATGAACTGTTCAATAGAAATTCTCTGCCAACTTCGAGGGTAGAATATTTCTGTTTTCAATCGACCGAAGAAGCCCTCACATGCCGCATTATCCGGGGAGCACCCCTTGCAGCTCACCGATGGTGAGCTGCCCGGACCTGGCCCTTCTGGGGGGCATGAACATCATCAAGGTCTCGCCGCTACGCGGCTGACCTTTGATTTTCAGCCGGGTACCTTCTTCGCGACACTGAATGGGCTTGATACGCAGGCGACAGGGTTCTTGAGGTCGCTCTGGGCGTATTCACAGACCCTAATGACGCCATTTTTTGAGACATCTGTGGCGACTGGCTTGTAGGACCCAATCATCGCAATTCGAGTGACTGTTGTGCCAATGGTTGTTTCAGTAACGTTAGAGCTGTAAGGAAACGAAAACTTAATGACCTTCCATGGGGCTTCACCAGTCTTCGAATAGCTAATCTGAAACACTGGAGATGTTGAAACTTTGGTATACGTCAAGGTGTAACTGAAACTTGTAAGTACACCCACTTTGCCAGCAGCTGGAGCTGCATTTATTGTATTAGGAGGGGGGGATGCTTGAGTTGAAAATGATGGCAATGAAAAAGCCAATACCATCATCATTAAAAATCTATTATTAATCATAATCGCTCCATTTTTACATTATATAGAAAATCTGAATTCGCAGCGCCCACTAGAGCAGCACCGAAACCCTTGATTACGGTAAAATATTACAAAACACTACAATAGCTGCAGATAGGTCAGATCCTCAAAGCCAGTGATCTATTATATTTTAATTTTTATTGATTGAAACTTACAGGCAGTATGGAAGTCGTTCTCGGTTATACGAATAACTCGGCATTCGCCTCTTGCTCCGGCATACTTTCCTGTACCACCAGTCACAGCAAAACTAGAAGGTAAATTTAGCGCTGCCTTGCCACCATTAGGCATGAACTCCTGCGCCCCTTCAATCACTATCGAGTCATTTCCGAACGCGTATTGAGCATGCAGCCATCTGATATCAGAATTGGCTGTCTTATCCGTGACGAATGAGATGAATTCAAAATACCCAATCTCCCTCCCACTTAGATCGTTAATGATGCCATGGCCCAGTATGCTGTCTCCCGTAGATGGGCCCGGAGCACCAAGATCAATCATCTGCCGGTCATCATTTTTTTGAACTGGCTTGAAAGTGAGTGTTACGGCCTCCGCAAAACCCACCGAAGATAATGTGAGAACAAAAGTTAAAAGCAGTCTCTGAATGAGCATATTTGAGATCCAATATTGTAGTAAAAAAATCGTTTCGACTTGGCTGGTCGGTTAAAAAGACAGCTTTATGTCATTTTAATCTTACGATAAGACGCTCACACCATCCCCTGAATTCAAATAAGTTAAGTGTGGAGATAATTACCATTCATTCTGTGTATCACTGGTTGTAATCAATAGCAACTCAATAAGCCGCATCGATTTTTAATGGCAGAGGCATACCCACGGGGATGCCCGAATCCGCGTACGCCCCGGATCATTATATATGATAGAGGAAGCCACAAAAATAGGCGCTCTTTTGTTTTGAGTGGGAATTAGCATAATCTAATGGCCCGTCTGAGCCTTCAATGAGTATGCTATCCCATGGAATCGACAGCCCTCTTTACTGCCGCCCTGGGTCTCAAGGAGCCTTGGAAAGTATCTGATATTCGCTTTGAGCCTGAACAAGGAGAGATCCACTTTGATCTCTCCTGTGAAGTGAAACGCCTGGGATGTCCTGCTTTGTTCTGAGGGGGCTCAACCGATGCATGATCGTGCTAAACGCGCCTGGCAGCATCTTCATTTCTTTCAGTACAAGGCCTTTGTGCACGCCCCGTTGCCTCGGGTGAAGTGTGGGCATTGCGGCAAGGTGACTCAAGTCGAAGTCCTTGGTATCGGTCAAGTCGGACACCGTCATTGTCGCCGAACACATTCGCCAAGACATACACAGAAGCCCTCTAGAGCGGCGATTTTCCTTCACCGTGAGAGAGATCGAATAGCCTTAGTCGCTCGACAAGCCCTCCACAAAGGAACTTTAGCGGTCGATTTCTCTCTTCTTTGATGGAATGCCGCTTGGAGTTCAGAAAAGGCCGGCTTATAATTAGAGGTCTGCCGAACGATTGCCCTGCGAGCCATTCTCGCGGCCCACTCGTTCTGGAGTGTACAAAAGTTTCCTTGTGACTGAGAGGAAGGCCCCCCTAGGGTAGCTAACACCCCACACTCCACGATCAGAAACTTTCCCCTTCATGGCCTCCTCGTAATATGGCCCAAGGGATAGAGCAACCGTCATCATTTCAGAGGACAGGACTATATAATGACTTTCGTAATCACAGAAAACTGCATCAAGTGCAAGTACACCGATTGCGTGGATGTTTGCCCGGTGGATTGTTTTCACGAAGGCCCGAACTTTCTTGTCATCGACCCGGATGAGTGTATTGATTGCACCCTCTGTGAGCCGGAATGCCCCGCAAATGCCATCTTCTCGGAAGATGAAGTTCCTGAGAGCCAGCAACATTTCATTGCCTTAAATGCGGAGCTGGCCAAGTCATGGCCCACCATCACTGAAGTCAAGGGAGCCTCTGACGAGGCCGAGAATTGGAACGGAAAGCCCAATAAACTTGACCTCCTCGAACGCTGATCACCGTCCCCCGGCCCGCCTTTGGATCCGGGGGAGGACTGTTTAAGGGTTGGCCTGGCGGTTACCGGGGTGTAAGCCGCACTCCTTTTTCGCTCCATCCTCCCACCACCAACGTCCTTCCCGCTCGTGCTGATTGGGAAGAATCGGACGCGTGCAAGGCTCACAGCCAATACTCGTAAATCCCTGCCGATGCAGTGGATTAAAGGGGACTTCGTGGGCGTCGATGTAGTCCCAAACCTGCTTTGAAGACCAGCGAGTCAATGGATTGAACTTCACCAACTGCTGCCCAGGCGCTGCCAGGGCACGATCCCACTCGACCTCCTCTAATTCGATACGCGTCAGGCTTTGATCACGGCGCTGACCGGTCACCCACGCATCAAGCCCCGATAGCATGCGCTTGAGTGGGATCACCTTCCGTAGACCGCAACACTCTGTGTGGCCGTCTTTGAAAAAACTGAAGAGTCCTTTTTGACGAACCAGAGATTCAATCCCAGCGGGATCTGGCATCAATACCTCAAGTGCGATCCCATAATGATTCCTGATGGTTTCAATAAATCGATAGGTTTCAGGGTGAAGTCGCCCGGTATCAAGGCAGAACACCCGGATGTCCGATCGCATCTTGACCGCCATGTCGATCAGAATGACGTCCTCCGCCCCACTAAAAGACAAAGCGATATTGTCGAAGGATTCGAGGGCGGCTTTTAGAATAACCCGGGGATTCTTCCCCGATAATTCGGCTCTTAGGCTCTCAAGATCAAAGGAAGCAGGGTTCATATCAGTCATTCAATCAAATACTCGGTTAGAAAACCATCGGTGAAGTGGCGCAGGTTCAAGACCAGTTCTTCGGGGATATCTCCATGTCCTCCAACCCCTCCGAGAGATCCTCCTCCTCAAGGGGAGGTCCTTCCATGACATAGCTTTCAGTCGCCCACTCGCCTAGATCGATGAGTTTGCACCGTTCGCTGCAAAAAGGCCGATGACGGGAGGCTTCCTCGAAAACGACCGACTGACTGCAGGTGGGACATTTGACCGTGGGCGCCATCGTGATGGCAAGACTAGAAGAGACAGCAGCTGAGACGAAACTCCAAATCCTCAGCAACTTGGAGCGGTCGTTCGCCGATATCACGAACCATAAAGCGGATAGTAAATCGATGCTTACCCCCACTAATCTCAGCATAATAGGGGGCGCCCTTGGGGACAAAGACCCTCAGCAGCTGATAAGCGAGGGTGTGATCGAGGGACTTCTGATAAAAGCCAGCGACGGTGAACTCCCGGCTGGCGTTCGCACTGGTCCTGATGAAGTTCATTAAGGTATCGATCGCTTGACGGACGTGATTGAAGGGCTCTATCCACCCCATCAAATCTTGACGCCTCACCGAAGGCTCAGAATTGAGCCAATGGTGATAAGCCGGAACATCAAACGAACAGCTCCCCCCCGGAAGAGCGCCTCGCTGAATCACTCCCTTGAGGAACTCATCTTCGAGGAGCGTCTGGCCCAACTTCCCGGCAACCTTATAAAGCCCACGGTTGAGCGCTTCGAGATCTAAGATCGCCTGTCCTAAAATTTTCTGGTCAATGCCAGAATGAAGCCGGGTCATTCGGTGGAGAGCCGCTGTCTGGCGGTCGATTTCCTGCATGGCTTCTGACCTTACATCCGTGCGGCCAAAGACGCTCAACAGTTCAAGGAGAGTCATAATGGCAGCGCGGCAGTCCCAGCTAGAAACCCCTTTTATGTGGTGATCCAGCTGCTGAAACAGCTGTTCCAGCCTAATAAACAGACGAATCCGTTCGTTCAGCGGAAATTCATAGAGGATCATGTCATTCAAGGAAAAACCCTTAGCGTGGAATGCAGCGAGAAAGAGGGTCACCGATTATAGACCGAGGCACCCCATTTAAGGCAAGGAGACCTGAGTAACTTTCATTCTGCAAGAGCCATATTTGGTTCTATAAGGCTCCCACAGCCTCTTTCCACGCAAACCTTCTTTTAAGGAAACTTAACGGGTCTCTTCTGCTGGAACCTTCTCCTCTTCAACCGGCGGCCGCTTGGGGATCATCAATCGAGTCACTTTGCGATCCTTTAACCAAACCAACACCCGGAACAACAAGAGGAAGGTGATCAGAAGACCGTAAAGAAGGGGGTCAGCAAGGTTACCCTTGAGCTGAAGAAGATAGTGAAGCACTGCAGCAACTGATGCAGGGTAGATCCATCGATGCAGTTTCTTCCAGCTTTTTCCCATGGCCTTCTTCGCTGGCTTTGATGAGGTGAGCGCCAACAGAGCCAGGACAAAAAAGCAGAAGAGCCCCCACCAGATGTAGGTCGTCTCACTGATGTCACGAAAAATGGAAGACCACACCCAGGCCTGATCAATAGCAAGATAACCATAAACGTGGACGGCCGCATAAAAAAAAGTCATCAGGCCGAAGAGCTGTCGGAAGTGGGCCATTCCGCGCCATTTGGTCATCACTTGAATAGGCGTCACCAGGAGGGTGATACAGAGAAACCGGAGAGTCCAAATGCCCGTATGGAGGTGAAAAGCCTCGATCGGATTGCCCCCAAGATCATCGCTCATGATCAACACCATGAGGATCAACAGGGGGAAGAAGGAGATCAGCACACAGAGATTAAAAGCTTCTGAGAAGGTCCCGATCAAGCCGATGAGCCAGGGCGACTTTAACCCGTACTGAGCGTAATCAATGGTTTTTTGCTGCTTTCTGAGCACGCTGATGTAGGCATAAAGCAACGGAGGAAGCATCTTCATCATGATTAAAACAGCTGTCGAAGATCCATTCCGGCATAAAGATGAGCGACCTCTTCGGCATAGCCATTGAACAGCTCCGTTTTTCGACGAGGGGAGTAAAAGGCGCTGCCAAGGGGCCGCTCTGTCGCCTGACTCCAGCGCGGGTGGGGAACCTCTGGATTAACATTGGCATAAAAACCATAGTCTTTGGGCGCCACTTGATTCCAAGACGTCAGCGGGAGCGAGTCGGTGACTTCAATCTTAACGATGGCCTTGATGCTTTTGAAGCCGTACTTCCATGGAATGACTAAGCGGATGGGGGCGCCGTTTTGATTAAGTAGCTTTTTGCCATACATACCGACCGCAAGCATCGCCAAAGGATGCATCGCTTCATCCAGCCTCAGCCCCTCCACATAAGGCCAGGGCAGCATCTTTTGATCCCGCTGGTTAGGCATCGTTTCTGGCTGCATCACCGAGGTGAACTTCACGAATTTTCCGAAGGATAAAGGACTGGCCTTTTTTAGCAGATGAAACAATGGAAAACCAAGCCATGGCACTACCCCAGACCAGCCTTCAACGCAGCGGATCCGCCGAATCTGCTCTTCTGGTGGAAAAAGCCTCAGGAGGTCGTCGATGGATAAGGTCAATGGATTCTCAACCAAGCCACCCACCTCAAGAACCCAAGGTTCGACTTGCATCGCTTGAGCCAGCTCCGAGGGTGGGGCCTTGTAGAAGGAGAATTCATAATAGTTATTGTAATGTGCAATATCCTGCTCACGAGTGAGCCGTTCATTTGAAGCAGCAAGGGCATCTTGGCGGGCCATGGACGCCGCTTGATCAACCGTACCCCCTTTAGCCACGCCCGCGACCCCCAACGCCATGATCCCGCCGATCAAGCGAAGAGAATCACGACGCCCTTGAAAGATGACCTCATCGGTCACCTCGCTAGAACGCAGTCCAGTATTGGTCTTGATCAGCATCAGCCATGACCCTCAACGTTTAAACGACATTAAAGACTCAAGGTCAAACCAACGGTTTACCCGGCCTCCTGAAACCTTCAGGTATCGAGCAGTTCCGTCAGCTTCCGAATCTCGCTGTCGGCATCTATCTTGTAGGTGATGTCATATTGCACACCCAAGTAGTAGAGAAGATCACCCTTGTTATCTCTTAAAGGGGTGACGGCCAAGCGGTTATGGAACAAAGTGCCATCTTTGCGGTAATTCCTGAGGGTCACCGTGATGGCCTCATGCTTTTTAAGACTCTCTCTGAGCCTCTGGAGTTCTTCCTGATCTTTGTCTACACCCTGAAGAAATCGACAGTTCTTTCCGATGATCTCGTCTTGCCCATAGCCCGTTAGACTTTCGAAGGATTTGTTGGCATAGACAATCGGACAATCTTCCTGATCGGGATCAGCGAGCGTTACGCCATTGACACAATGATCAAGAATAGCCGTCAGAACTTGGGGGATGATGCCCGTATCTTTTCTAAGGAACAAAGTCATGTCGCAGTTCTCCGAGAGTATGGGGATATTATTGGTTTACTTTCTGGCTAAGCAGTTCATGCAATGTTTCAACGGTGCTCTCAACACCCTCAACCATAGCCGCTCGAATCAACTTAACAAAAGGCCTCATGAATATATCAACCTCTAGGAGCTCAAAGCGGAAGGTCACATGAGTTGTCGAGGCCGCCACCGCATTCATGCAGTAGGTTTGTCGATAGGGTTGATCAAGGCCTTTAAAGGAAAATTGATGGCAAGGTTCACGCTCAGTAATCTCAAACAGCGATGTAATCCGGTCATCGTTTTCAAGCCGGACCTGCCGAAATTTACTGCCCACAGTGACCGGCAACCCATCCAGGGCTTCCAATTCAACCACATCGGGCATCCATTTCTGGTAGTTTCGATGAAACTGATTCGCGATGAAGTCGAACACCTTTTCCTGTTCCATAGCAACGATGGCCGTTGATTCTGCTAACACGGGATCTGACCGATTGACCTTGAGCTTTAAATCCATCATTCGAGGACCTCTGTTGATCGTGAGCAACGTGCAGGACTGCATCGGTGAACAAAAAAGCTTGATTGAATAAAAAAGCGAAGACCTAAGCCTCAATCAGACTTATTGCCTCCAAAATTCGGAATGATCTTGAGAATCTTCTTGAAATGGCCTTCAGTTAAAAAGGCAAGACAAAAGAGCTGAAGAAAATTATCCGCCATGATCACATCTAATCCAATCTTTTGCGGAGTGACCTCTTGACGGGTTCCAAACACGCGATCCCACACCGCAAAGACAATGCCGTAATTACTGTCGTGTTCTGAACGCAAGGATGAATGATGCGCCCGATGTAAGAAGGGAGTGATAATGAAGCCTGATAGCTTCTCCTCATTGGGAATCATGATATTAGAGTGATGGAACAGAATGAACACCAGCTGAATGGCTTCCATCGCCAATACAATATGCGCATCGACCCCGATCAGAATAACGAACAGACATTTGTAAGGAATCTCGATAAAAAGGTCGAGCACATGGAACCTGAAACCGGTGGTCAAATTGAACGCCTTATCACTGTGATGAACCTTGTGAAAGCGCCAGAGAAAATCGTTGTGGTGGTTGATCACATGCCAGAAGTAGATCGCGAGATCATAAAGGAAGAAGGTCATCAGCCACTTGATGGGCCCCTCCTCAACACTGTGCAAAAGACCATGGCCTGAGAACCTTTGAGCAATAAAAAAGAGCGAGGTCGCTCTGAGGAGGGTCAGGAAAATGTTGTTGAAGAAAAAAGCCGATAGATTCGTCAGTATGGATTCCCGACTGATCCCACGATCAAATCGTATGTGTGGTCTTTTCTTTTCAAGTGCTAGCAAAATGAAAAATGACAAGAGTGCCACCGTCATAAAAACATTGCCGACCACTTCTGCCGCATACTCGGTGTTCATTTTTTAACTCCAACGATGTCTGTCATTCTTGGTCTTTGAAGATGCGTCAGGTTTTCTCTAGAAAAACGAGGGATTGCATCAAGATTCAGCCATTCACCACATGGGCCCGCTCACTCTTAAACGATTAAACGATTAAACGATGCGACCTTTGAGATGAATCATGTCTTCGCATGTCCTTGGGAAGTTAAATCTGTGTTTCATAGGGCATTTTACCAAGGGCATCCCCCAGATGTGACCTCAAGATCGACCAGAAGTTCTTCAGAAGAAATGTTTTACTGAGCGTTAACGATGACGGGCCGCCATGTTCAGATAGGCTTGGTTCAACTTCAGGACCTTTTGAGGAAGATCATCAGGGGACCCTGAGTTGTCGAGGACATCGTCCGCTGCCAAAAGACGGGTCTCCCGATTAATTTGGGCCTCAAGCATCTTTTCTACCTCGGAGGATTCAAGCTGATCTCGCCCCACCACCCGCTGAATTTGGAGTATTGGATCAACATCAACCACTAACAGCCGATCCACTAAATCCAGCCGTCCCGTCTCGAGGAGAAGGGGCACCACAACCAGCACATAAGGGGCCGATTGCGCTGCGATTTGCTGCTCAATGGCGGCATAGATCTTGGGATGGAGCAAGCGCTCTAGCCACCGACGCTGATGGTCATCGGCAAAGATCTTCTGCCTTAAGGCGGTGCGATCGAGCTGGCCGTCTTTTATGACCTCGTCACCAAAATAAGCGGCCACCTCAAGCAGCGCAGGCTGGCCTGGCGCCACCAGTAGACGGGCGATTCTATCGGCATCGATGACCGGGACACCGAGCGCCTCAAAATGGGATGCCACGGTCGATTTGCCGCTCCCCACCCCACCGGTCAGCCCTACCCGCAGGGGCCTTAAAGCGCCCTTCAAGCGGCGAGCCCCCAATAAAAGTGGGTCAAATCGCCGCCATAAAGGAGAACGATCC
>Ga0194037_1000625_pt1 | contig 27226 bp, 28 predicted proteins | sample JunL306m_MetaG_FD_148653 | JGI IMG/M metagenome (GOLD analysis project Ga0194037, IMG submission 148653) | Anoxic zone freshwater microbial communities from boreal shield lake in IISD Experimental Lakes Area, Ontario, Canada - Jun2016-L304-6m | ecosystem: Environmental > Aquatic > Freshwater >...
AGATTGAGTTTTACATATTACAGGTCAAGTCCGGTCAGTTGACATCAAGGCTCTTTAATCTCAACATTGGTGACAGGCTTTATGTCGGCACAAAGATAAGCGGACTTTTTCGTCTCGATGAAACACCGGAAGGCAGTGATATTGTCATGGTTGCTACAGGAACCGGCATTGCTCCCTATATCAGTTTTCTGCGCTCACATATTGTTGAACGACCAGAGAGTAAAATGGTGGTCATTCAGGGTGCGGCTCATCGCTGGGATCTTGGCTACTACAGTGAATTGACCTTTCTTGAAAAAACTTATGCGAACTTTTTTTATGTCCCGACGCTGACCGATGCCGACGATCGCTGGGATGGTTATCAGGTATGTATTGAGGATCTCTTGCGCAATGAGGTGCTGCAAAATGAGTTTAACATAACGCCAGATCCTGAAAGAACTCACTTCTTTGTGAGTGGAAAACCAGAGATGGTAGCCCATGTGTCGGAATGGCTTCACGATTATGGTTATACGCGGCATCATCCAGACGATCCGGGAGAGCTGTATGTCGAGGAGTTTTGACCTCTCAGTGTGAAGCTGAACGCTCTAACAATCAGCATCGCCATCACCGTCGTTTTGCCTGCACCGCCGCTGGTCTGTCAACTATTTGCTGCTTCTTTGGCTAAGGAATCGGCGAAATGAACTTCGCACTGCGGCGGGTTACCTGCCAACAAACATAGATGATTGGGCGGACTACAAAGTTTCAAAACCCGCCATTTGTTCACAGCCTTTGTTATGCACTGGGCTTTGTTGGACTTTCAAGTTTCTTCTTTCTGAAATACTCAACAATCTCTTCTTTTGTCATTCTGGAGAGCTTTTCACTCAATTTCTCTCGTTGTTCCCGCATAAATTGTACTGCGTCAAACGTTTTCTTAGCTGTTGTCTTCATAGGTCATAAAGTCTCTGGGTGAACGAATCTCTAATTCTTTGTAGCCATTTTTGATGTTGATTGCATTATAGCCGCGAATTCGCTGAACATTCACAATATGTTTGAAATTCCAGCTAATCAAAAAGTCAGCATGGTTTATTGTTGCCAAGGCAATATGCAAGCAGTCTGCAAAACATGTCTGGCCGACAACTTTTTCCGCGATGTATTGTGTTGCTAATTCAACCGCTTCGTCATTAATTTCAATGAATTCTGTGTTCTCCGCTTTCAGGTTTGTAACAAGTTTCTTGACTCTCTCTGGTGCAGAACTAAGTTCGTCTTGCGTCACTGGGGAAAATAAAAGTCTAAATTCACCATTCTGAAGTCTTCCAAAAAGTGGTCTTGTAAATGCGGAAAATTCTTCGTCGAAGTAACCGCCAAAAACGGAAGTGTCGATATATGAAGTCTTTGTTTCATGGCATAAAGATAGTATAAATCCCTGAAATTTCGTCTGATTTTCAAGGCATTGCGTTTTTTTTCTTGGTTATTGTATTGTTTTATGAGGGGTTACGAGGTGTTTTCTGTCTGTTTACAACGACTTTTTTACAAGCCACAAATCTTCACTTTTCTTGCTTGCTTAATAGCTTCACCGAGCAAGTCAAGCCGTAATTCCTTTTCAAATGCGTCACGCCTTGGAGTGTCAGGTTTTCCTATATGTTTATCGATAACATCGTCAAGGCTGATTGTTTTTAATGGTGTTCCTTATAAGCCGAAAAATTTCAGGGCATTTCTGGAGCGTCATGCCATTGCAGGGGCAAGCTTCCACCGATGCCTCACAATCGGAAACATCACTTTCGGCAGACGAAAAGATAATATTCGAGAAGATTTCGCCAGCGATAGTCCTTTGCTGATTTGCGGCTTATTATAAATATTCTGATATTAGTAGCATGACTACCAATAATCGAATAAAATTAAAATCAACACTTGCCAGCCACACTCAGGGCACTGTTGATTTGGCATCATGGCTCGAGCAACGTGGCATATCCCATAACCTCCAGAAGCATTACCGCAAAAGCGGCTGGATGGAATCCATCGGCACCGGAGCGCTGAAACGACCCGGTGAAGAGGTGACATGGCAAGGTGCCCTCTATACCCTGCAAACGCAAGCCAAACTGCCGCTTCATGCCGGGGCGCTCACGGCCTTTGCTTTGCAGGGTTTTGCGCATTATCTGCGTTTTGGCAAACAGACCGTCTATTTATTTTCTCCCATCAAAATACGTTTGCCGGCATGGTTCAGAAACTATGACTGGCCGCAACTGATCGTCCATGAAAAAACATCATTCCTGCCAAACGACACAGGAATAACTGATCTGCCATTACCCTTGTTTTCCTTATGCATCTCTTCGCCGGAGCGGGCAATTCTCGAATGTCTGTACCTTTCTCCGGATACTCTGAATCTGGTGGAGTGCTATCAGATCATGGAAGGCTTGACAACACTTCGCCCACAAATGGTAAAGGATCTTCTTGAGCAATGCCGTTCAATCAAGGTAAAACGCCTTTTTCTCTACATGGCCGAAAAAGCAGGACATGAGTGGTATAAGCGCCTTGATCATGCTAAACTTGATCTCGGAAAAGGAGCAAGAAGTATCGTTAAAGGCGGCGTATATGTTGAAAAATATGCTCTCAACCTGCCAGAGGAGCTGGTAAAGTTATGATAGACCCAGTGTATCGCCAGCAGGTTGACCTCCTGCTTCAAGTGTTGCCCTTGTAGCCAAAGAAAAGGTCTTTGCGTTAAAAGGTGGCACGGCAATCAATCTGTTTGTACGAGATATGCCCCGGTTATCTGTCGATATTGACCTGACCTATTTGCCTCTGGATTACCGCGATACTGCGATGCGAGGAATATCTGAGGCGGCAAAAGCGCTGTAAAGCGGCAGGAAGGTGATCTTTTGCTCTGGAAGATCTGCGTATTGGCGGTCGGAAAAGACCAGTGCTTTGCCACATTGACCAAGTTTTTCCGACCTGACGAGCGCCCCGCAGGATGAGGGGTTTGCGACGTGTTTCTTCCTTCCAGCGCTGTAGATCGTTATCAATAAATCGAAGCATAAGCCATGGTTAAAGGAGCCTCAATGTGGACATTTTAATTTACAAGGCAATTTATGCTTTTTTGATATAGAAATACAAGGTAGTTTGATCGGGAAGTTCGACAAAAGCGATGGCTTATGCAGCGATTCCGGCGTTGAGATACAAAAACCCAGACGGTTTTGCTTATATTAGTGCTCGTCAGTGATGAGTTTTTGTTCGCTCTTTGTTCATCAGACAATACTTAAAGAAAGCAGGGGTTCGCTGACGCAGGGGGGATAAGGTGTGGACAATAAAGGACTCGAACCTTTGACCTCTCGCGTGTGAGGCGAACGCTCTAACCAACTGAGCTAATTGTCCAGAATTTTCAGCCGTAGTATAGGATTTGAGAGCCATTTTTGCAACTTTGCTAACCGTTATTTTTAATTTTGAATGATATTATAGACAGAGAAAATCGGGTAACAAAAGAGGGGAAGATGATGCGTTGTCTTTATAGCAGAGTGTTCATGGTGATGCTGCTTGCCTCTCTTCTGTTCAGTAATGCGGCTGTTGCCAGTGACGCGGTTGAACGTGCAGGTGAAATTCTTCAGCTTGTTTTGCCAGTCACTGGAGCCAGCATTGCTCTTGTCCGGGATGACGATGAGGGGCTCAAGCAACTTGCCAAATCAGGTGCGCTCACGCTAGCTCTCACTTTCGGGTTGAAGTATACCATTTCAGCTACTCGTCCTGATGGAGGAGATCACTCGTTTCCATCAGGGCACACCTCAATTGCATTCTCATCGGCAGAGTTTATTCTTGAACGATATGGATTGAATTATGGTATTCCTGCTTATGTTGCAGCCTCATTCACAGGGTACAGCCGGGTAGAATCCAAACGACACTACACTCGAGATGTGGTTGCCGGTGCACTCATTGGCATAGGGAGCAGTTTGTTCTTTACAGAGCCATATAAGGATTGGCATATTCAACCCGAAGTTGCCAGCTCATTGTATGGGCTGACATTTTCTCGTGTGTGGTAGTCGTGTTACGTCACACGTTATTATTCCCATAAAAAGTGTTAACTGAATCATTGGCCTTTTTGCAAAATTCAAACTCGGAAATCATGGATGAAAATAATCAGGTGTCAACAATTAAAAATGCAGTCGGGATGGCTGGAGGTGCAGTGTTACTTGCTCCGATCAGCTTTCCGGTTCTCCATGCGTTAACCGGTATTGCTGTGGCTGGGCTTGGACTTTTTGCTGCAGGAACTGTTGTCGTCAAGACAGTAAGTGCGTTAAGTGGCGGGCTAAATCCGACGAAAGACAATAATGGTGCTGGTTAAATTGACGGTTGCACAATAAATAAGATGCTATGAACTATAATCAGTTGACTCCAGATGAAGAGAGGGTAATTGTTCAGAAAGGAACTGAAATGCCCGGAAGTGGAAAGTATTACCTGAACAAGGAGTCGGGGAATTATCTCTGTCGCCGATGTGATACACCGCTATTCAGATCGTCTGACAAATTTGATTCAGGCACTGGATGGCCAAGTTTTGATGATGCAATAGAAGGCGCGGTGAGGCAGATTCCTGATGCCGATGGACGGCGTACGGAAATAGTGTGCGCTAATTGCGGCGCCCATCTCGGTCATGTTTTTTTCAGGGAGGGGTTGACCGGAAAAAATGTGCGTCACTGTGTTAATTCAATATCATTGAGTTTTTTGCCGGAAAATAACTCTGCAGAGGTGACGCAAAAGGCGATTTTTGCCGGTGGATGTTTCTGGGGTGTTGAGTACCATTTCAAAAAAGTTAAGGGTGTGCTTTCCGTAACATCAGGCTATACTGGTGGTGTCATTGATAATCCCTCCTATAAACAGGTTTGTACTGGAAAAACAGGACATGCTGAGGCGGTGGAGGTTGAGTTCGATGCGGCGCTGGTTAGCTATGAATCCCTTGCCAAACTCTTTTTTGAGATTCATGATCCCACACAGCCTAATCGGCAGGGGCCTGATATTGGAACACAGTACCGTTCAGCCATATTTTATATCGATGAGGATCAGAAAAAAGTAGCGGAACAGCTTATTGGTGAGTTAAAGAGCAACGGTTATCATGTTGTGACTAGTGTTGAAAAGGCCGGGATATTTTGGTATGCCGAGGAGTACCATCAGAACTACTACCAAAAAACCGGTCATCAACCCTATTGCCATATATACCAGAAACGTTTTTAGGCCCATTGTTTTTTCGTAAGTGCACAAAATCACCTGCGGTACCTCTTTCTAATGTTTTACTATGATAAGCGGATATGATCTGGTAGCTGTCTGGCGGGAGTACAAGAAGCAGGAAAGTGGTCAAGTAGCAGCCGATCTCAATATTGGTGATTACAGGGGATATGTGGCGGGAGTGTGCGATGTGTGTAACCGCTGGCTATTTACAACTCCCCAGGGGACTACTCAGGGGCAGGTCTGTGCTGTGGTGGGGAAGTGGCTTGAGGAACATCCCGCGAAATGGCATAAACCGGCAATGGGTCTTGTAATACAGGCTCTTCAGGAAGGTTTTCCCTATTATCAAAAAAAACGGAGACGAATGCGGCTGATCTTTCTTTGGGTTGACAAGTTAACATCTACCAGTGTTAGTAATTGAGGGTGATACTGTCGCTGGCTCTACGGTACACATAGCTTTTCGGGTTTTCTATCTTTTTGACGGTGAAAAGCTTTGATGCTCGCTCCCAAAGGTCTGTATCTTCGGCGTATTCAAGATCTCTGAATCCCTCCAGTGCCATAAAGAGTTCTCTTGTTCCAAACAGGGTTCCGCAAAGGATACATTGACGGATGTTTATAAGTTTGTCGGGACGGTAGTAGTCTTTTATCATAATTGGGTCATCGCATAAAAATCCTCCAGAAAGCAACGCAACGTCCCGCATTTCCTCGATAAGCGCTATTCTTGTTTCGAGATGCTTTTCCAAATAATGGTCGTCGCTGTCCAGAAAGGTGATATAGTGACCGAAAGATGCCTGAATGCCCGCATTGCGGGAGAGTGCAGCTTTACGGTTCTTATGCTTCATGTAGCGGATATTGGAATATCGGCTTACATAAGGGTCAAGCGCTTCAAAGGTTTTGTCCGTGCTGCCGTCATCAACAATAATGAGCTCCCAGTTTTTGAATGACTGAGAAATAACGCTTTTCACCGCGTTTTCGAGATGCCGGACCCTGTTCAGGGTAGGTATAATGATTGAAATGTCGGGTTTGTAGCTGAATCTCATGGTCTTGCAGCCCGGATGGCAAAGGCGCAAATCAGCATGCCGGCAACAAGAAAGTTCTGCGCAATTGCGTTATATCGCACATCCATCGTTCCAGGAGATTTTACCAAGGCAAACTGCAGAATAAACTGTGGAATGACGAGGGCGGCGACAATTATTCCATAGGTAGTCTGGTCGATCATGAACAGATAGCATGCGGCGAGAAGCTGGCCGGTATTGATGAGCACTGCGGCAATTTTGGCTGCATTGGTCTCTCCGAAGACCACTGGCAGCGTTCTGATGCCAACTTGCCTGTCGCCTTCGATCGATTTAAAATCGTTGATGGTCATCGTGCCTGTGCTGGAGAAAGTGAAAAGAGCGGCAATAATCAGCGAAGGCTGAAGCGATGAGAAGGTAACGCCGTTGTTATAGGCGATTTCACCGGCTATCCATGGAATAATAAGGTAGGAAACCGCCACAATGATATTGCCTGCCCAAAGCCTTTTTTTTAGTTTGATCGGGTTTGCACTGTAGAGGTGAGCATTGACAATGCCGATAACAACATAAAAACCGATCAGGGGATGAATCAGATAGCCTGTGATGACCGAAAGAACCGACCATAGGGCAATCAGGATAGTGGCATTTTTCAGCGATATGGCCCCGCCGGGTATTGGACGGTTTGGTTCGTTGATTTCATCAAGATCCCGGTCAAAATAGTCGTTCAGCATCTGGCAGGTACCACTGGCCAGTGGACCGGTAAGTAACATGCCGAGTATAAACTTCAATCCTGAAATCTCGTTCCATCCAAAGGCACCGCTTGCCACTGCGCCGCAGAGAAAGCTCCACATAACCGGAATCCAGGTAACCGGTTTGAGAAATCGTATAACCAATGCAAGCCTGGAGAGATTTTCGGGAGGCATCGGTCGGGCATTAACCAGCTTACGGACACTTAATGGCGTACTGAACTCACCGTTACCCGGTTGCTGTTCTGAATTCTTGATTGAACGAAAATCACTCACCCTTACTTGCTTATGTTTTAATAACCTCTATATCGGTTTATGATAAAATTTGCCTCCGTAACCGATTTTAAACATCCATAACTGTACCATATTCTTTGATATATATCAAGGGTGCCTCAATCAAGTCATAGTTGATTCTTGTGTCAATTACGATTCGTGTCCAATGACCTCCGAGACAGGCAAGGATATTGATGCAGGGAACAAGTTATAACGATACTCGGTGAGTTGCTAATTTCATAAATAATTTTTTAGGCTTACCTTGTGGTTAAGGAGAGAGGTAAGACTCTTTTCCGTGTTGCCGGTTATGACGCTTTTCAAGTCATAACGGTGGCAAGCGTTTTGCGCTGTCAAAAACAGACAAATTACAGTGAACTTTTATGATTGACAGTAATGTATTACTTGCATTTTTTTCAACATCAGTTATTCTTGCTCTCTCTCCTGGACCCGACAACCTTTTCGTTATGGCGCAGTCAGCCCAGAATGGACGTAAGGCAGGACTCTATGTAACACTTGGTTTGGGGACAGGTCTTATCGGACATACCGTTGCGGTTGCTTTTGGACTTGCCGCCATTGTGCACTCGTCTATGCTTGCTTTTGGTATTATGAAATTTATGGGAGCAGCATATCTGCTTTATCTTGCATGGCAGGCACTCAGGGTGACAACGACAACTGTTCAGCGGCAGCCGGTTCAGGCGCTATCCCGGGGAAGTCTTTACCGGCGCGGGATTCTTATGAATTTGACCAATCCCAAGGTTTCATTCTTTTTTATGGCTTTTTTGCCGCAGTTTGCTGATTCTCATCATGGTTCCATGATTTTGCAGTTTTTTCAACTCGGGGGTATTTTCATCATGGCAACCTTACTGGTATTCGGCGTTATCAGCCTGTTTGCTGGTGGACTTGGCGACAGATTTCGCAACTCTGCCCTGGCACAGAAGACTGTCAACAGGATCGCTGCTTTAGTGTTTATAGGGCTTGCGGTGAAATTGGCATTATCTGAACGGTAAAGAGGGGATGCTCGAAGTTCAAAAAGCCAGGCATGAAATAATTTTTTTGTACCTTCGGATTCCTTTATTGAAAATGAGGTAAGTCATTATATTATATCTTGAAATTAAAGAACGGTTATATTCCACTCATGCCACATCAAATCCTGATATCCGCGATTTCCCGTTCACGGAAACAGGCCTTCCTTACAAACAGGAAGCTCTCTGACTTGATTCTGCGAAAATCAACGGTCATAGCTTTTTTTGTCGTCATTACGGCCATGATCGCACCACTTGTGCTGCACGCTCAAACAAGAGATGATTCACTACAGTCTCAGGTTCAAATTAATTCCTATATCGTCAAGGAAACAGGAAGCTCCAAAGTATTGATGGCCAAAGATATTGACCGACCAGTTTCTCCGGCCAGCCTGACCAAGATACTGACCTGTATTATGGCGATTGAAAGTGGCCGAATGGATCAGGATGTGCTGATTACAAAAGAGTCGACGATGGTTGAGCCATCTAAAGCAGGATTCAAACAGGGAGATAAAATCAAGCTTGTCGATCTGGTTAAGGCGGCTATGGTCAATTCAAGCAATGATGCTGCATTTGCCATAGCGATACATCTTTCAGGGAATATTGACTCGTTTGTTGCCTCCATGAACTCTAAGGCAAAGATGCTTGGAATGAAAAATTCCCGGTTTACCAACCCGGCCGGTTTTGATAAAGGCATTTATGCAGGCAATATATCAACAGCAGAGGATCTTTTACGGCTTACGGAATATGCAGTCAGGAATCCTGTGTTTAACCAGGTCGCCCGACTTGAGAAAGCAGTTTTTATGGAGCAGACGACTCATAAAATTTATTGTCTGAGAACACACAACAAGCTTCTTGATAGATATCCTTATGCTGTTGGTATCAAGACCGGTTATACAACCAAGGCTGGTGGGTGTTTGATTGCAAGAGCCATAAAAGACAACAAGGATATTCTGCTTGTGATGCTGAATGCCAAAATCGACCGATGGAATGTCGCTGCCAACTTGTTCGACATGGCATTTATGGACAAAGTACCGAATCCTGATTCAGCTCTTTCCGGGGATCTTGTCGTTCAGGGAGAGCGTCGATCGGAAGCAGTCACTCCGCCAAAGGCAGCGCATAAGTCGAAGAAGCAGTTGATTGTGGAGCAGAAGAGCATCAAGAAGTCGAAGAAGCAGGTGATTGCTGATCAAAAGAGCATCAGAAAGTCGAAGAAACAGGTGATTGCTGATCAAAAGAGCATCAGAAAGTCGAAGAAACAGGTGATTGCTGATCAAAAGAGTATCAGAAAGTCGAAGAAGCAGGTGATTGCCGATCAGAAGAGCCTTAAGAGGTCGAAAAAGCAGGTGATCGCAGGTCAAAAGAACAGCAGGAAGTCGAAGAAGCACGAACTTGTGGCATCGAAACCAGTCAGGAAAAATAAAAAGAAGGTTATTACCCTTTCGTGTAAACCTGTTGTACCCTCTAACCAAATTTGCAATAATGATCAAGCATATCGTAATGTGGCGGCTTAAGGATGTTGCCCATGGCAATGACCGGCAAACCAATGCGTCTCTCATCAAGGAAAAGCTCATGGGACTCAAGGGAAGAATTCCCGGAATGACGGCTATTGAAGTGGGATTAGATATCAGCCGTACGGATAGTTCTGCTGATGTGGTGTTGTACAGTGAATTTATTGACAGGAAAGCTCTCGAAGAGTATCAGGTAAATCCGGAACATGAAATGATAAAGCCCTTTACTGGGGAAGCCAGCGAAGAGAGGAGAATTATCGATTACGAGGCATGACGGACAACAAAAAGCGGATGGACCTCAGCCTTCCGCTTTTTATTGAATTGGCTGGTTTTTTTGTTATCCCTGAACGATGCACTCTGCAGGGCAAACAGCAACGCAGGCTGGAGCGTCAGCGTATCCTTCGCACTCGGTACAGGTGCCCGCATCGATGATATAAACATCGTCGCCAGCAGTAATTGCCGTAACTGGACATTCTGGTTCACAAGCTCCGCAGTAGGTGCATTCGTCAGTAATGTAGAGTGCCATATTAATTTCCTCGCTTAAAAGTTGTAAAAAAAAAGAAAGAACAATTCGGATCTGATTGCGGTAAATATAAGATTTTTTTTAGCTCAAAAAAAACGTTGACTCAGTAAATGACAAATTTTTACCATGAATCGTTGGTAGTTATTGTCGTTCATGGATTTCGTAAACGTTTATAATTGCAATTATAAAGAGGAACTCCTGTACTCAAGATAAGGCCTTTCGGTGGAGAGATAGTGTTGCACATAGTCGCGTATTCCATCCTCAATTGACGTGAGCGGCTCGCTGAATCCTGCCTGCCGAAGCTTCGTTATATCCGCACAAGTATAATACTGATATTTGTCGCGCAGGGTTTCCGGCATTGGAACGTAGTCTATAAGAGGCTGCTTGCCAAGAGCCGAAAAAGTTGCGGTAGCCAAATCCTTGAAACTTCTTGCCTCTCCACTGCCGACATTGAAGATGCCTGCTACGGCATTCTCAAGCAGCCACATCATGATTCTTGTGCAATCTTTCACCGAAATAAAATCTCTCAATTGTTCGCCGTTCTTATAGTCTGGTCTGTGCGACTGAAAAAGTTTCACTGAGCCTTTTTCCTGTATTTGATGAAACGCTTTGTAGGCGACACTGCTCATGTCGCCTTTATGATACTCGTTCGGGCCATAGACGTTGAAGAATTTCAGGCCTGCAGCCTTGTCGAGAATGCCGTTTTTGATAGCCCAGCGGTCAAACAACTGCTTTGAGTAACCGTACATGTTGAGAGGTCGAAGTCTGTCGAGTTGCTGAATATCATCACTGTACCCATTTGATCCATCTCCGTAAGTTGCCGCACTTGATGCATAGACAAGTCGGACATCATGCTTCATGCAGAAATAGGCTATTTTTTTTGAGTAGACGAAATTGTTCGTCAGAAGGTGATCAGCATCGGTTTCAGTCGTCGAACTGTTCGCTCCCATGTGAATGATCGCCGAAACCCCCTCAAAAGCATCTTTTTCAAGGAGGTCGGGAAACAGGTGTATAGGGATGACATCTGCGAAATGAAGTCCGGAAAGGTTCCGCCACTTTTCAGTGGTTGTCGATCCAAGATCATCAATTATTATGATGTTTTCTTCACCCCTGCGGTTAAGTTCCCAAAGCATGGCACTGCCGATAAATCCTGCTCCGCCGGTGATAATGATCATGTATAATAAAGTTTAAATAGAATGCACCCGATTCAAATATAAAGAGGTGGGTATAAAGAACAAAAGGCCGCTTTACAATAAGCGGCCTTTCAGAAAAAGAGTTTATTCAAGCGGAAGCTTTAAGCTGGCCGGTATTGACCAGGAGTTGCCTTCCCCAGAGCAGCCATGTTCTTATAGTGTCAACAGGTTTTCCAATAATTTCCGATATCTGACGATGTTGGAGTCCTGATATTTCGTTCAGCAGAACAGAGAACTTGATGTCTGCCGCACAATGTTTCAGTGAATCAAGGAGCTGAAAGTGCGGCTGGCATTTTTTTTCGCTGATACAGAAATCGGTGTATTGTCCGAACTGGTTAACATAGCACTCTCTGAACGCTTTCAAGAGATCAATTTGTCGTGTGTTTTTATCTGCATAAAGATATGTCTTGTAGACCAGTTCTTGAGAATCGTGCTCGTTGCAGGTCATCCACCAGGCGATGCTGTAGATATCATTGAGAAGTTCAAGAGGTGTTTTTTTTGTGCTTGTCATTTCTCCCCCATTAAGTTGGATTTTTTTTGTCCTGTTTTAATTTATAAAAAAATTGAGGATTGTCCAGACTTTTTTCATGAATTGTCATAAAAAGATGTTTTTTTAAGAAGGATAATCGCGCGGGCTGGTCTCTCCAGCCTGGACTGCGAGCTGGAGAGATTCACAGCAACAACGAAACGTGTTATCATGAAAAGAGATATAGGGCATCTTCTTAATCCGGCATTAAAGAATATTGCGACATACAAGGTTGAGGGAGGACAGCAGGCGGAGATTAAGCTGAATCAGAATGAAAGCCCTTTTGATGTGCCGATGTGGCTTAAAGAGGAAATTATCGGAGAGTTTATCAAGGAACCCTGGAACCGTTATCCTGATATTCTGCCTTATAGAGGTATGCAGGCTTATGCGGATTTTCTGGGCATTTCGGCTGATTCGGTCATGATGAGCAACGGATCTAACGAGATGCTTTATACGATCTTTCTTGCATGTCTTGGTCCAGGCAGAAAGGTGCTTATTCCGGAGCCCTCGTTTTCGCTCTATGAAAAAATAGCACGGCTTTTGCAGGCCAAAATTGCCAGCGTGCCCATGCATACTGATCTTGATTTTGATACAGATGCAATTCTTCGGGCGGTGCGTGACGAGGATGTTGATGTTATCGTTCTTTCCACACCGAATAATCCGACCTCCAAATCACTGAGTTACGACGATGTTCGGCTCATTGTGGAATCTTCTGATGCCATTGTGCTGGTTGACGAAGCCTATATTGAGTTTTCACGTCAGCGCTCCATTCTTGAACTCATTGACGAACTGCCTAATCTTATTGTGCTCCGCACCATGTCCAAAGCGCTCGCTCTTGCAGGGATACGGATTGGTTTTGCCGTTGCAAATCCACTGCTGATGGCAGAACTTGCCAAGCCGAAAATTCCTTTTGCATCCAGCAGGCTTGCCGAGATAACGCTTATAAAGGTCTTGGCGAATTACTCACTGGTTACTGATGCGGTATCCTATATTCTTCATGAACGGGATAAACTCTATAATGAACTGCTGTTTATTGACGGCGTAAAGCCGTTCTTGAGTGATACTAATTTCTTGATTATCAGGGTTCGTGATGCGGGAGCTGTTTTCCAAAGTCTCCGTCATGAGGGTATTCTGGTGCGCAACGTTTCAGGTTATTACCTTATGGAGAACTGTCTGAGATTTAATATTGGGCTGGTTGAGGAAAATCGGCGGATCATCGAAAAGCTCAGGTCGATTTAGTATGCAGGAGTTCAGAAAGTTACATGGCACCGAAATGAATCGGTTGAGTGCGGAGCAGTATTCGGTTGCGCCGAAACATCCTCTTTATCTTATGCTTCATAACATCCGTAGTATGTGGAATGTTGGATCCATGTTTCGCACTGCAGATGCAGCAGGCATAGAAAAAATGATTCTTTCTGGCTATACGGCTACACCTCCAAGAAAAGAGATTGAAAAAACAGCGCTGGGGGCCCAGGAAAGTGTTGTATGGGAGTATCATTCCGACCCGTTGAAGACTCTTGCAATGTTGAAGCAAGAGGGCGTGCGAATTTGTGCACTGGAGATTGCATCAGGAAGTCGTTCCTACACAACGATGAATCGTAGTGATTTTCCTCTCTGCCTTGTCGTCGGTAATGAAGTTGACGGTCTTGAAAACGAGCTGCTCAACCGGTGTGACGAGGTACTCGAAATTCCTCAGTACGGCACCAAACATTCGTTGAACGTCGCTGTAGCAACGGGGATAGCCATTTTTGAACTGGTGCGTGTTCTTCGCAGTGGCATGTAAATTTTGGTTTTTGATGTTGTTTTGATTACATACAATCTCAACGATATATAACTGTTCTCTTCAATGCTTCATTACAAGACATACGAGTTGGATGACTCCGAAGCTCCCTGGGTTGTGTTTGTTCACGGAGCTGGTGGCAGTTCATCAATATGGTTCCTTCAGATAAAGGAGTTTATCAAGCATTTCAATGTTTTGCTTGTTGATCTCAGGGGGCATGGAAAGTCGAAGGGTGTTGCTGTTGCAAAGGAAGTGCGTCATTACGATTTTGAGGATATAACCCGGGATATTCTTGAAGTGCTGGACTCCCTGAAAATAGAAAAAGCCCACTTCATAGGTATATCACTTGGAACCATTCTTATACGCAATCTCAGCGAAATAGCGCCGGAAAGGGTTACCTCCATGATTATGGGAGGGGCTATCATACGACTTAACATCCGGGCAAAGGTTCTTGTTGCCCTTGGAAATATTTTCAAAAGCATTGTGCCATTTGTCTGGCTCTATACCTTTTTTGCATGGATTATCATGCCCAGCGAGCGCCATAAAAAGTCAAGACTGCTCTTTGTCAATGAGGCTAAAAAGGTCGCACAGAAAGAGTTTTTGCGGTGGTTCACCCTGACGTACGAAGTGACTCCACTGTTAAAATACTTTGAGGAGAAAGATACCGCAATTCCTACGCTCTACCTTATGGGAGAGGAAGATCACATGTTTTTGCCTGCTGTTCGCTATATCATAACCAAGCACACCAATTCATGGCTTGAGGTGATCAATAATTCCGGTCACGTCTGTAACGTAGACCAGCCTAAAGAGTTTAATTTTCGTGCGATACGTTTTTTAAAGAAAAACACACCATCCCGTTCTGAGACCACTGAAAACGATGGCATCCGTCTTGCCGCCTGCTAAATAAGAGGCTTGTTGTAGTTGTTCATTGCGTGTCCTATGCCGTTGATGACGAAATCGAGCGAAGCATCCCGGCACACAGGCAGTACCCTGTCCATCACTATTTTTTCATCTTCACTGAATTTCCCAAGAACAAACGACGAAAAGGAACTCAGAGGTTGTTCTCCTCGTCTGATGCCTATCCGCAGACGAGCAAATTCATCACTTCCGAGACATTCGATAATGTGTTTCAGTCCGTTTTGCCCACCGGCAGATCCTTTCGGACGTATGCGTATGGATCCTGAAGGGAGGTTAAGATCATCGCAGAGAACGAGAATTTCGCTCCTGTCAATTTTGTGAAAATTCATTGCAGCAACGACAGCGTGACCCGAGAGGTTCATATAGGTCATCGGTTTAATGATGATGACGCTCTCACCCCGGTGCCTGATTTTAGCCGCCAGAAATTTTCCTTTTCCTTTACTGAATCCAGCGTTGAAAGAATCTGCAATTATTTCAGCCGCACAAAAGCCGATGTTGTGCCGCGTACCGACATACTGGGAGTCAGGATTCCCTAGACCCACTAAAAGTTTCATAGATATAAAAAAATAAATCCTGCGAAGTTGCTTAGGGCTTCTCTCCTCAACAGCATGAAAGATAACGGAATAATAATACAAAGAGGTGCGACAAAATGAATAGGAACAGTTCATTTCGTCCCCAAAAAATATTCATGTATTCATAGTTCAGAAGTGTAATATTATGGTGACCTGATTTAAAAAGGCATTGAGATTCATGAAAAAAGTTGCAAATTAGGACTTATTGTTGTTGACAGGACGGTTTAGGTTTGCTGTCGACAATATTTTTTTTCTTGAGTCAGAAAAAACAGTGAAAAAAAAAGAACAATGAAAAAACCTTTTGACGTAACATGGTGGGCCAGAGCTGTTTCAGTTCTGGGAGGCCTTGGCGTTTTGTTACAGGCGCCCAATGCGTTGGCAAGCGAGGCCGATTTGGTATTACCGGATTTACATGCGGTATCATTCCTTGGGGGAATACCTGGTGATACGCTTCTGATGTGGGGTCTTGCGATATGTCTGTTCGGTATGATCTTTGGTGTCGTACAGTACATGGGGATTCGCAATCTTCCAGTTCACAACGCCATGCGCGAAATCAGTGAACTGATTTATGCGACCTGTAAAACCTACCTTGTGACGCAGGGTAAATTCATTCTTGTTCTTTGGGTTCTGATCGGTGCCATTATTGTAGCTTACTTTGGATGGCTTCGCCACCTTGAAGTTATCAAGGTCTTTTCAATTCTTCTCGCCAGTCTTATCGGTATTCTTGGAAGCTATACCGTTGCCTGGTTTGGTATGAGGATTAACACTTTTGCCAACTCAAGGACAGCATTTGCCAGTTTGGGAGGAAAACCTTTCCCAACCTATGCTATTCCGCTCAGGGCAGGCATGAGTATTGGTATGCTGCTGATCAGCATCGAGCTTTTCGTCATGCTCTGCATTCTCCTTTTTGTGCCTAAAGACTTTGCAGGTCCATGTTTTATCGGTTTCGCCATCGGTGAGTCGCTTGGTGCTTCAGTGCTTCGTATCGCTGGCGGTATTTTTACCAAGATTGCTGACATCGGCTCCGATCTCATGAAGATTGTTTTCAAGATCAAGGAAGATGACGCCCGCAACCCTGGTGTTATTGCCGACTGTGCCGGTGACAATGCTGGCGACTCTGTTGGTCCTACCGCTGACGGTTTTGAAACCTACGGTGTTACCGGTGTTGCTCTTATCTCATTTATTCTGCTTGCAATCAAGGCTCCTGAAGTCCAGATCATGCTGCTTGTCTGGATCTTTGCCATGCGTCTTGTGATGATTCTTGCCAGTGCAGTTTCCTACTGGGCAAATGCCGCTTTGGCCAAGATGAAGTACAGCAATGCTGACGAGATGAACTTTGAGAAACCTCTCATCACTCTTGTCTGGCTTACTTCTATTGTTTCGATTATTCTTACCTATATCGCATCCTGGTACCTGATCAGTACCCTTGGTGACGGCACCATGTGGTGGAAGCTTGCTTCGATCATCACCTGCGGAACGATTGCCGGTGCGCTTATTCCTGAACTGGTGAACCGTTTTACCTCCACAGAGTGTGCCCATGTCCGTAACGTTGTGCAATGCTCTAAAGAGGGTGGTGCAGCCCTGAACATTCTTGCAGGTCTTGTTGCCGGTAACTTCAGCGCATACTGGATGGGTCTTGCAATTGTTGGGTTGATGGGTGCTGCTTACGGCCTCAGTACTCTTGGCATAACCACTCTTGGTTTGACTCCTGAGCTGATTGCCTCACAAGGACTCCTTACTGTCGGACTTGACAAAGTAATCATGTTGGCACCTTCAGTGTTTGCTTTCGGTCTTGTTGCTTTCGGCTTCCTGAGCATGGGACCGGTGACCATTGCGGTTGACTCCTATGGTCCGGTTACTGATAATGCACAATCAGTTTACGAACTCTCGCTTATCGAGACGATTCCGAACATCAAGCAGAACATCCAGAGTGAGTTTGGCTTCCAGCCTGACTTTACCAATGCAAAAAGGTACCTTGAAGCCAACGATGGCGCAGGCAATACCTTCAAGGCAACGGCTAAACCGGTTCTTATCGGTACCGCTGTGGTGGGTTCCACAACGATGATCTTCTCGATTATCATGATCCTTACCAATGGTCTTGCAGACACTGCAGCCATTGCAAAGCTTTCGATTCTGTCGCCTCCATTCCTGCTTGGGCTGATGATGGGCGGTGCGGTGATTTACTGGTTTACCGGCGCATCAATCAACGCCGTAACTACAGGCGCCTACTTTGCCGTTGAGTTCATCAAGAAGAATATCAAGCTCGACAGCTCCGTTGAAAAAGCCTCGATTGAGGACAGCAAGAAGGTTGTGGAAATCTGCACGAAGTTTGCGCAGAAAGGTATGATCAATATCTTTCTTACCGTTTTTTTCACCACCCTGGCATTTGCCTGTCTTAACTCATTCTTCTTTATCGGCTACCTTATTTCCATTGCGCTTTTCGGACTCTACCAAGCCATCTTCATGGCCAATGCCGGTGGTGCATGGGACAATGCCAAAAAGATTGTTGAGACCGAGCTTAATGCCAAAGGCACTCCGCTTCATGATGCCTCGATTGTTGGTGATACCGTCGGAGATCCTTTCAAGGATACCTCTTCGGTTGCCTTGAACCCGATCATCAAGTTCACCACACTCTTTGGTCTGCTTGCGATTGAACTCGCCATTGAACTTGCTCCACAGGTAGCAATTACCCTGGCAGCAGTGTTCTTTGCACTCTCACTGGTTTTTGTACACCGCTCCTTCTTCTCCATGAGGATCAAGGTGGACGACTAGGTCTGTTTGTTTTCTGCTGATCAGCAGGACTCATCAACAAGAGAGCCGCAGCAATGCGGCTTTCTTGTTGTATTTATTCAATCTCTATCCCATAGCTGTCCAATAGACCCGTAACCCCGGGGAGTGAGAATCTGGCTCTCCTGAGACGGTTTGTTTCGGGATTGATGGAGTAGTTAAAGGCGGAAGTGAAATTTGCCTGTTCGAGATTGGTGTGAAAGAATGTGGTTTGCAAAAGGTCGCAGTTCTCAAATATTGCCCCTGTCAAGTCCGCTTCGCTGAAATCAGCTTCCTGCATGTTGCAGTTTTTGAATTGTGTATTTTTGAGTTTCAATCCCGAAAAAAGCGAAAGCTTCAGGAGGCAAGAATCAAAATCAAGCTCCAGCATAAATTTCCGGCAATCACTGAACAGAACGCCAAGCAATTTGCAGTTCACAAACTTCACTTCCTGGAAGCTGCTGTTTTTCAGTTTCGCCAAACTGAGATCGCATCCCTCAAACCGGCAATTGACAAACCTGACCCCGGAGAGATCAGCGTCGTTAAAGTTGCAGTGGATGAACGCATACTGTTCATAATAGCCCTCCTTCTCAAGGATCTGAACACCTTTTATTTCTTCCATTATTGTTGCTTATGAAAATGAGTTGCCGATTTCTTCTCTCCCTCTTTGGTGCGGTACAGCAGTCCAGTGGAGAAATTGCAAAAAAAACTGCCATTCACCCCGGATAACCGCAAATATTCCAAACCCTTACTTTTACTGTTACGTGTAGTCGTTATTCCGATTGACGTAAAGTGAAAAAAGAATTTTTTTTACAAAGCAGAGGTGATTCGACGGATATGCAATCGGATACACTTGATTTTCCCGAAAGGGTATTGCTGGCCGAAAAGAATGATGTTTTACTTGATGACATGCTTGTACGTCGTACGGGCTCATGCTGCCGGATTGCCAGTGTGGGGGACTCTCAAAGGTTTTATTGATGCCTTAGAGCCTTATGTTACCCAGCTTGCAAGGGCTGGAATGTGGGTTTCCGGAAAACCATGTGAATACCGATCAAAAGAGGAGATGTGCGCCCAGCATGTGCAAGATCCTGGAGCTGGAAGCTCCCGTGAGTTGACTAAAGCGAACGAGGGGAAGCGCACCATTCGGGCGTCACTTGCCACCGAAAACAACACTCTGAGCATAGGAGCAGGTAACCGGAGTTCAGGATTGTAAACCGGTGATCAATGAGTGGGATTATTCGGAATTGAGCTATATTGGATTGATTTGTACGAGAGTGATACTTGAAGAGGAACAACTATGATAGCAATAAGCACAACAGCATTGAGACGTAACCTTCGGAGATACCTCCCTGTCGCAAATATTGAACGGGTAATTATCCACTGTTTGAGGTGTGAAACTTATGAAATTATTCCCGCCTGGAAAATGAGTGATACCACCTGATATTTTTCGGATCCCAGTGTAGTTGAGCAATTACAGCACTCTCTTCAGCAAGTTGAGGGGGTTAAAACTACGGTTCTCAATAAATCAGATATCAATAACTTCCTTTGACTTGAGAAATGGGCTCAGTGATACCGTGTCAGATACTCATGGAGAAAAGTTATGAGAGAGCTCGTTCTTGATGCGCTTTCTGACAGTGCGGAAATGATCCCCTTTCTGTTACTCATTTACTTCCTTGTCGAATTGTTCGAACGGCGACTCGGTGGAAAAATAACACACGTATTGGAGAAGACCGCGAAAGCTGGCCCTGCACTTGGTGCTGCCTTCGGTTGTATTCCCCAGTGCGGATTCTCGGTGGTAGCCAGTGCGCTCTATGCACGCCGACTGATCACAAAGGGTACCTTGCTGGCCGTCTTTCTGGCAACCTCGGACGAGGCCATTCCTGTTATTCTCGCTTAACCAGGCAAGGGCAGGTTCGTTTTGGCAGTTCTGATGACCAAGCTGATTATCGGAGTGGTAGTCGGATATGCGATTGATCTGCTTGCTGGGAGTTTGTCACGGAGAAAACCGGAGCATGTTCACCAAATTCTGGTCAATTCCCCTCATGATGCTGGTTGTTGTAATCATGATCTCTCAGGAACAATTGGCAAGTGGCAATGGTTGACGAATCCACTTATCCACACAGCAAAGATATTTCTCTTTATCGTGGCAGTTACCTTTGCCATCAATGTGCTGATTGCGTTTGTAGGTGAAGAGAATCTCGGACGGGTTCTGCTCAAACAGCATCTGTTGCAGCCTTTTATGGCAGCATTGATTGGACTTGTTCCCAACTGTGCGGCTTCAGTTGCAATCGCTGAATTGTTTCTGAAAGGTGGACTGAGTTATGGCTCTGCAATTGCCGGGTTATGCAGCAGTGCCGGGCTTGGCATTTTGGTGCTGCTCAAGGAGAACCGTGATCGTCGCGACTCAATCCGAATTCTGTTTTTGCTTGTTGCTATCAGCACCCTTGCCGGAATTGCCATTCAGCTTCTGTATGGATAATCTAACTAATAGTTGCGCCCTGGATTCCATTGCAAACGAAGTGATCTCATATTTTGGGAGTGAATATCGTAATCGAAAAGCATTGGTTGAGGAATTATATAACGTGTGACAGGCATCACTGCGCCTGTGTACTTTTGAAAGTATGGTGTATATTGAGCGACAATCGGATTGTTACTGTGATGCAGCCTTTCCATAATCAATGAAAAACGAGTAGCAAAATCAGTTGTGCAGAACCCGGTGAAGGGGTAAAGAGATAGTCGGCATTTGCGGAATTCAACAGATCAACCGAAACAACGTTAGCGCTTCAACATCTCGAAAAAAAGGAGAATTGTTATGTTCATGAAATTGTCTTTGGTAGTTGCTGCTCTTTGTTTTACAGCGACGGTAGTGCTTGCCGGTAACTTTAAGCTCACAAGTCCAACTATTACACCTGGAGCTACTCTTACTGAGGAACAAGTATTTGATGGTTTTGGTTGTACGGGGAAAAATCAATCACCGGCGTTGCAATGGACACCAGGTCCGAAAGGAACCAAAAGCTATGCAATCACGGTGTATGATCCCGATGCGCCTACAGGTTCAGGTTGGTGGCATTGGGTTGTCTACAATATCCCGGTGACTGTGAACGAATTGGCTTATGGTGCGGGAGATGCAACAGGGAAGCTGCTCCCTTCAGGAGCTCTTCAAGGTCGTACAGATTATGGTACCCATGCTTTTGGCGGTGCATGTCCACCAAAAGGTGACAAACCCCATCGTTATATTTTTACTGTCTATGCCTTGAAAATTGAAACTATTGATGTTCCGGCAGAGGCCTCCGCAGCATTGATCGGCTTCATGATTCGTGCGAATACCTTGGGGAAAGCGAGCTTTATGGCAAAATACGGTCGCTAAGTAGTTAATATCTTGTTCTGATTGAGAGACTTGCAGCTCGAACATTAACCTTTATTGATGTTACGGTTATGACTGCTTGATGCTCTCCGTTTCCGAGCGTATTCAACTCATCGAGGACATTTGGGACATCATCGCTGCCGAGGTGTCTAATCTGCTTGCATTGTTACAAGCCCAAATGGATGAGTTACATCGTCGTGTTGCTGCACATCGTGCATACCCTTCTGTGAGCATTCCCCGGGAACAGGTTCGATCACTATTGTTTCCGGGTGAACCCCATGTTGGTTCTGCTCCCTCCAGAGACTGAGCAAAAGCTTTTGGAGGCTCAGTGCTGTGTATGCAGACCTGTACGGAGGCGTGATTGAGATTTTTCCACTGTTGAATGGCAGTTCTGTGCCAAAATGCAGCAGGATGAGTTGGCTCGTCTGTTTCTGCAGCGCAATCACACAACCTCTGTCCGATTTAGTGCAAACGATCAGCCAAGTCTGGTGCCATTTATGAAACTCTTGCCTGATGAGCAAGCGGTTCCTTTCACCACTCTGACTTTTTTCCCCCAATATCTTCAACCTTTGCATCTGGTTTGTTACTTTGTAGCAATAAAAACAAAGCTCTGTAACACAAACAATCCAGGATACTGTGAAACCAGCCACGATTGCTCCGCGTGAGATCCCTTTTAACTATACCTCTGCCAGCGACAGGAAGGCAATATCGTTCTTGCTTGGAGCGGACATTGTGCAGATGCTTGAAGAGCTTCGCGAGTTGCGGGTTACAGGGCGGTCGTCGCGGCTGCTTATGGGTATTATCGGTGAAATTCTCATTCATCGCCGAAACCCCTATCTCTTTCAGGAGTTGGTGAACTCTTCTTCCCGCCGTCGTCGTTTGTTTGAAAGGGCTTTTAAAGAGCTCGACACTATTTCCGATATGGGAAATGGCGAAAGCAGGATTTCAGCGATCGTGGCGGCTGTGCGTGCACAACTTGAGCGGTTTCGTTCGGTGGTTGAACGGACGCCTGATCTTCGCCGCCGCCTGAAGCGTGAACTTGGAGCAGTGGTCGGCGCCAAAAATGTACTTTTTGATCCATTTTCTCTTGCGGCTCACGCCACTGATGCTACTGACTGGAGGCTTCATCTTCCTTCGGCGGTTGTAACGCCTGACAAGGAGTCGCAGGTGGCTCCGCTGATTACCGCTATTGCTGCACTCGGTCTGCATGTCATTCCCCGTGGCGCAGGTACAGGGTTGACTGGCGGGGCGGTGCCTCTGAGGTCGAAGTGTGTGATTATCAATATGGAGAAGCTGAACCGCATTCGTGGTATTTCGGAGCGTGAATTTCAGCTTGACAATGGTCAGATAGCGCGGGCCTCTGTGATTGATGTTGAGGCGGGTGTGGTGACGGAGAGTGCGATGGAGGAGGCGGATGAACACGGTCTTGTGTTTGCCACAGATCCGACCAGTGAGTGGTCCTGCACGGTTGGGGGCAATATCGCTGAAAATGCCGGTGGAAAGATGGCAGTACGCTGGGGAACCTGTATCGATAATCTGGTTGAATGGCGCATGGCCATGCCCTCCGGGGAGAACTGGATTGTGAAGCGGGTTGATCACCGGTTGCGGAAAATTCTTCATGAGGATACAGTCACCTTTGAGGTCTGGAATGAGTCGGGCAAGAGGATTGATCGCATTGAGCTGCTTGGCACTGATATTCGGAAAAAAGGACTCTGGAAGGATATTACCAATAAGGCGCTCGGGGGAGTGCCCGGTCTCCAGAAAGAGGGAACTGACGGGGTGATTACCTCGGCCCTTTTTGTGCTTTATCCGAAGTATCCAGAAAAGAGAACACTCTGTCTTGAGTTTTTCGGGCCAGACATGGACGAGGCGAGCCGGGTGATTCTTGAACTGTCGAAAATATTCCCCCTTCATTCTGAAAATAGCGAAGCACTGCTTGCGCTGGAGCATTTTGATGATGAGTATATCAGAGCTATTGATTACAAGGTGAAGGCGCCGCGTGCCCAGACACCGAAAGCGGTGCTGCTGATTGATATTGCCGGTAACAGCGCTGCGGAAGTGCAGAGTGGCGTTGAGCGGGTGGAGCGTCTGCTTGAGCCGCATCCGAATACGCTGATGTTTCTGGCCAGGGATAATGCCGAAGCCATTCGTTTCTGGGCTGATCGTAAAAAGCTTGGTGCGATTGCCCGGAGAACGAACGCTTTCAAGTTGAACGAGGATATTGTGATTCCGCTGGAGGCGCTTGCCGAGTTCTCCCGTTTTATCGACAAGCTGAATATTGACGAGGAGCGTCATGCCCAGCGTCGATTTGTGGCGAGAGTACGGGATATTTTTTCAACGGCAAAAGTGAAAGGGGACGGCGGTCAGTTTGCTTCCAAAATTCCTGCCGGACTTGAGCTCTGCCGGATGTTTGATGAGAGAATTCTGGCTGAGCCTGAGGAGTCTTTACGTAACCTTTCTTTGGTGCAGGAGATGGCAAGAGAGCTGGGTGAGCTGGTGCAGGGTTATCCTGAGATGGAGGCGGCACTGGAGGGCGCTTATCTTCATGTTCGTGACCGGCGAATTGTGCTTGCGACGCACATGCACGCCGGTGATGGCAACGTCCATGTCAACGTGCCAGTGCTTTCGAATGACCAGCCTATGCTTGAGCGAGCCGACAAGGTGATCGACCATGTTATGGAGAAGGTGGTCTCTCTTGGGGGAGTGGTTTCCGGCGAGCATGGAATTGGTGTCACCAAGCTGAAGTATCTTGATCCTGCTCTTGTTGAAGAGCTTTCTCGCTATCGTCACAAGGTTGATCCGCAGGGAATCATGAATCCCGGCAAGCTTGATGATTATGAGGCGCTCAACCATATTTTTACGCCATCCTTTAATTTGCTTGAACTTGAGGCCCACATTCTCAAGCGTGCCCAGATTGAGGAACTTTCAAAAAAGGTTGACTATTGTATCCGGTGCGGCAAGTGCAAGACCGACTGCTGTGTCTACTATCCGGCCAGGGGGATGTTCTACCATCCCCGGAACAAGAATCTGGCAATCGGATCGCTGATTGAGGCGCTTCTTTTTGATGCCCAGCGTGAGCGATCAACTGATTTTGCCCTTTTGCAGTGGCTTGAGGAGGTTGCCGACCACTGCACGATCTGCCATAAATGTCTCAAACCATGCCCGGTTGATATTGATACCGGGGAGGTTTCGGTGCTGGAGCGTGAAATTCTTTCGGAGTGGGGTTTCAAGCACTCTTCGCCCGTCACTGAGCTGACGCTGCGCTATCTCGACAGCCGTTCACCCGCCTTCAATGCGCTTTTCCGAAAGGCGGTACTTCGGATGGGTGGAGCTGCCCAGCGGGCAGGGAATAAATTCTCTGCGCCGTTGCAGCCGGAAAATGATCCGCCTGCCTTCTACCCGTTTAGGCTGCTGCGCTCTCCAGTGCCGCCGGTGCCGGAGGAGACGCTTCGAGATGTGCTGCCGGAGTGTGGTCCTGACCAGGTGCTGGTCTTCGAGCCATCAGGAGAGGTGACAGGCAATGTTTTCTATTTTCCGGGATGTGGTTCGGAGCGGATGAACTCTACGATTTCGATGGCGGCAATTCATGTTCTGCTTGAGCTTGGTACAAGAGTGGTGCTTCCGCCCCCTTTTCTTTGCTGTGGCTTTCCTGCACATGTCAATGCTAAAACCGACCAGTATTCGAGTATTGTGCTGCGCAATACCGTGCTTTTCAGCCAGATCAGGGAGATGTTCTCCTACCTTGATTTTGATGCCTGTGTGGTGACCTGCGGCACCTGTATGGAGGGGCTTGATGCTATTGAGACCGGAAAACTTTTTGGCGGAAAGATTCTGGACATTTCAACATACGCACTTGGAAAAGGGCTGAAACTCAATGGTGATGGGGATTATCTCTACCATGCTCCATGCCACGACTCACTTTCCGGCAAGGCATGCGAAACTCTGCGCACTCTTGGGGGGTTTGGTTTTGTGACCTCTGTGCCGCATTGCTGTTCGGAGGCGGGAACGCTGGCTCTGTCGCGTCCCGATATTAGCGACTCTATGCTTCACCGCAAACGGGATGCTATTACAGAGGCGATGCATGGTCAATCGAAGGCGGTCATTCTCAGCAACTGTCCATCATGTGTGCAGGGGCTTGGCAGAAATCCTGATCTTGGCGTTGTGCCGCAGCATATTGTCGTTGCGTTGGCTGAAAAAATGTCTGGCACGAGCTGGATGGGGATGATGCAGAAGCAGACGTCAGTGGCAATTTCGGCGAGTTTTTAACGCATTTTGTTGGATATAAAAAGCTGAAACCGAAAGCTATAAGCCGAATTCTGTGGATTACCCGGCAAAACCGGGTAAAGCTGCAGCCATTTATCTAATGCGGCTTACCCGAAAACTCTCCTTGCGGAATTGAACGGGCCGCTCTTTTCCCTTGGGAGGGAAAGCTTTCCTATTTAGCCTTGCTTCGGGGAGGTTTGCCAAGCACAGTGCATTGCTGTACTGTCTGGTGGTCTCTTACACCGCCGTTTCACCCTTACTCCGTTTTATTACCATTGGTAATTCGGGGCGGTCTGTTTTCTGTTGCACTCTCTGTGATAACCGGCTTGCGCCGTCATCCCCGGGCTTGAGCCTTGAAGCTCTCGACCGGCACCCTGCCCTGTGAAGTTCGGACTTTCCTCTGCGCAACCTTGATGCTGCACGGCGACTGCACACTTGCGATTTCAGCTTTACAAAGAACGTGTAATAAGTATTATAATCAGCCTTAGGCTTCTTCAAAAAGCCTTTCATGAACAACAATACGTCCGCATGACTCACAGAGGTAGAAGCCGCCCTGTACAATCATGGTGTGACGATTGGTCGGAACTCTTGTGTTGCAGCCAGAACAGGCGTTGCGGTTGAGCTTGACGACCGCATTGCGCAAGGAACCGCTTCTGAGATGATCGTACTTGTCAAGCAGCCTTTTTGCCTCACGATCAATGAGTTCCCGCTGCTCGGTTACCTTTTTTTTCAGTGAATCAACATCTTCGGCTGTTTCAATAACAATGCTTTCAAGTTCCTCTTTTTTTTGGGTTACCTGTTTGTTCAGGTCTTCAAGTTGCTGATGCAGGATATCGTCAGGCATCATCTCTTCAGTAATTTCATCATACCGATTCTCGGTAATCAGTTGCCGGCCTTTTTTCTGGATTTCTTCTATTCGTTGTATGGTATGGACAATATCCTGAAGCTGAATCTCCGCTTGGGCAATCTCTTTTTCTTCGTATTCAATCTGCTTGGAAAGTGCGTCATACTCCTTGTTGTTGCGGGCAAGTGTCTGCTTTTCCTTGAAATTCAGAATCTTGTGTTTGCACTCATTGATTGTTTCATGCAGACGTGATCGCTGTTTTAACTGTTCATCAGCTATTTTCTTTCGTGACTCAATCTGACGAGTTGTAAATAACAGATCTTCGTCAAGAGCTTCTATTTCTTCTGGCAGTCCTTTTTGAAGACTGACTATGCTTTCTATCTGATTATCAAGGTGCTGAAGCTTGACAAGGAGGTTTATTTTTGTATGATCCACTACGGCTGATGTTTTGGATTATTAAAGCATAAAAAAAGCACCTTCTTGAGAAAAGGTGCGTATGTGTGTGTTATATGTGCAAAACCCGGTCTGTGCTGATTCGACTGTTGCCCTATTGTCAAGCTTCTTTACCTGCATATCGCCCTTGAATTTTGTTTGTGCCCGAAAGGAGACTCGAACTCCTACACCTTGCGGCGCGCGTCCCTGAAACGCGTGCGTCTACCAATTCCGCCATTCGGGCCTTGCGTTATGCCTGTACCAGAACAGTAATCCTATTTAATCTCCTTGTGCAGGGTATGACG
>Ga0194037_1000626_pt1 | contig 27206 bp, 22 predicted proteins | sample JunL306m_MetaG_FD_148653 | JGI IMG/M metagenome (GOLD analysis project Ga0194037, IMG submission 148653) | Anoxic zone freshwater microbial communities from boreal shield lake in IISD Experimental Lakes Area, Ontario, Canada - Jun2016-L304-6m | ecosystem: Environmental > Aquatic > Freshwater >...
CCCACGATCACCAATGACGGTGTTTCGATTGCTAAAGAAATTGATCTTGAAGATCCATGGGAGAAAATCGGCGCAGAGCTGGTTAAAGAAGTAGCGAAGAAGACTGATGACGTTGCTGGCGATGGAACAACTACCGCAACTGTCTTGGCTCAAGCACTCGTTCGCGAAGGTCTTCGCAACGTTGCCGCTGGTTCAAATCCAATGGCACTCAAGCGCGGAATTGAAAAGGCAGTAGAGGCAGTAATTGCCGAACTCGTAGCCATGGCTAAGAACGTGGAAACGAAAGAACAGATTGCCGCTACTGCTTCTATCTCTGCAGCAGATGCAACCATCGGCGAAATGATCGCTGAAGCGATGGACAAGGTCGGCAAAGAAGGCGTTATTACTGTTGAAGAGTCAAATACATTCGGCCTCGAGCTCGAGCTCACTGAAGGTATGCGCTTTGACAAAGGTTACATCTCGCCATACTTCGTGACCGATCAAGATCGCATGGAAGTTGTTCTTGAAGATGCATATGTCTTGATCGCTAATTCAAAGATCACCAACATCAAGGATCTCCTGCCAATACTTGAAAAAGTTATGCAGTCAGGCAAGCCACTTGCAATCATCGCTGAAGACATCGAAGGTGAAGCACTTGCAACGTTGGTAGTCAACAAGATTCGCGGAACCTTCCGCTCTGCTGCGGTTAAGGCCCCTGGTTTCGGAGATCGTCGCAAGGCGATGTTGCAAGACATTGCAATCCTTACTGGTGCAACAGTCATCTCTGAAGAGGTTGGTCTGAAGCTAGATCAAGCAGGAATCGAACTTCTAGGACATGCTCGCAAGGTAGTAATGAGCAAAGATGAGACCACAATTGTTGAAGGCGGCGGAGATGCTGACCAGATCAAGGGTCGTGTCACTCAAATCCGCGCAGAGATCGAAAACAGCGATTCAGATTACGATCGTGAGAAGTTGCAAGAGCGATTGGCTAAGTTGGCCGGCGGAGTTGCAGTCATCAAAGCTGGAGCCGCTACAGAAGTAGAACTCAAAGAGCGCAAGCACCGCATCGAAGATGCAGTGCGCAACGCTAAAGCTGCTGTTGAAGAGGGCATTGTCGCCGGTGGCGGCGTTGCACTTTTGCAAGCATCAAAGATTGCATTCTCAAAACTCAAACTAGAAGGCGATGAAGCAACAGGAGCCAAGATCGTTGAGCTCTCTGTTGAAGCACCGCTCAAGCAGATCGCTGTCAACGCCGGCCTTGAAGGCGGAGTTGTTGTTGAGAAAGTTCGCCACCTTGAGGCTGGTTTCGGACTGAATGCTGCAACGGGCGAATATGTAGACATGATTAAGGCCGGAATCATTGATCCAGCCAAGGTCACTCGTTCTGCATTGCAAAATGCCGCATCGATCGCAGCGCTCTTCATCACGACAGAGGCAGTTATCGCTGATAAGCCAGAGAAGAAGCCAGCAATGCCTGCTGGTGGCGGCGGAGATATGGACTTCTAGTAAGCATGGACTTCTAATTCAGAAGTAGTTACGCCAGACAAAGACTCCCGATTACCTCGGGAGTCTTTTCTGCTTTACCCTTACCCCATGGCAATTTCCAAGAAAATTTCAGTGACACCCGCTGCATTTGATGCACTGGAGTTGGCTCGCACTGCCGCTCTTGCCGATGCTGGAAATGTGTCACTCGTAGGTGAGTTCATCTCTGTGGATTTCGACGAAGAAGAGCGCATCGCAAGTTATATGTTCGAAGCTTTTTTGCAAGGGTATATGGGATGGCGCTGGGTTGTCACTGTTGCGAAAGTTGATGCAGATTCCGGTGCAACAGTGTGCGACGTTGTCGTTCTTCCAGGACCTGATGCACTACTTGCACCCGAATGGATTCCATACATCGATCGTATTCAACCGGGCGATATCGGAGTCGGCGATATTTTGCCTTCCAATCCTGATGATGCTCGATTAGTTCCAGGATTTGCTGCACTTCCTGGGGACGAAGATCTTGATGCAACACAAGTGTGGGAACTTGGATTAGGTCGCCCACGCGTCATGTCTGTTGAGGGACGTGACCAAGCAAGCAAGCGTTGGTATACGGGTGATCGCGGACCAGATTCTGCAATTGCAAAGACGGCCCCCAAGCCTTGCGTTTCTTGTGGCTTCTTTCTACCTATTTCAGGATCTCTGCGTGGATCATTCGGCGTCTGCGCCAATGCGATTTCTCCAGAAGATGCACGCGTGGTTTCAGTCGATCACGGCTGTGGAGCGCACTCCGAGGCCACTAACTAAAACTATTCCGACATTTCGTTTATCGCCTTCATTTAGGCCGGAAATACCTGTACAAGAATCGGCTCTTGTGAGATAAACTTCCCCTCTGCCCGCAACCGCGGCCTACACGAGTACTGAAAGATATTACGAAGGAGAGACCCCATGCCTAGTGGCCGCGTTAAATGGTTCAGCCTGGAAAAGGGTTTTGGTTTTATCGCATCCGATGAAGGCGAAGATGTTTATCTTGCTGCAACTTCTCTTCCTGAAGGTGTGACATCTGTGAAACCAGGTACGAAGTTAGAATTTGGTGTTGCCGATGGCCGCCGTGGCCCACAAGCGCTTTCTGTGCGCATCATTGATGCACCACCATCACTAGTTGAGAACAATCATGTGAATGCTGACGATCTTGCTGCAATGATCGAAGACACCATCAAGATTCTGGATAAAGTGGGAAACGGACTTCGTCATGGACGGCGTCCAACTGCCGTGGAAACAGAGCGACTTGGAAAAGTGCTTCGAGGAATTGCAGGTCAGTTAGAAGCTTAAATTCCACTTCGACGTGCACGTCGGATTGTGTAGCGGATCCCTGTTACTCCAAGGAGAGCGCCTACAACGCAGGTCCAAATTACTTTGGAATCAGCGGACATTGCGATAGCGATGATCCCTGCCACGAGCCAAGCAATCGTGCCAATAGCTATCAGGAGCACAACTGATCTCACATTTTGAGCCATGTCCGAATAATAGTCCCTCGCTGATAAATCGGGAGTAAGGTACTTAGCGGAGGCTTATCTGTGCAGATTAAAGAAGATGGTAATTGGCGGGCATTTCGCCATCGCAATTTCCGAATTCTCTTTGCAGCGAATACCGTTTCAAATATTGGCACATGGGGTCAACGTATTGCTCAGGATTGGCTCACACTCCAACTCACTCATAACAGCGGTACATATTTAGGTTTAGTAACCGCGTTGCAATTTACCCCAGTTCTCTTTTTTAGTCTTCATGGGGGCGCACTTGCCGACAAATTCGATAAACGAAAAGTTTTAGTGTGGACCAACATTGGGGGCGGGCTCTCCGCTGGAATTCTTGGGCTTTTGGTGGTCCTTCACCATGTTCAGTTGTGGCATGTTTTTGCCCTTGCCTGCACCTTAGGAATCGCCAATGCTATTGATGCTCCGGTGCGCCAATCATTTACAACTGAAGTTGTGGGGCGAGCCGATGTTGCCAACGCAGTAAGTTTAAATTCGGCGAACTTTAATGGTGGAAGGCTCATTGGGCCTGCAGTTTCTGGAGCGTCCATTGCCGCTTTCGGAACAGGACCATCCTTTTTGCTCAATGCTTTTTCCTATTTATTGGTCATCGCTGCTCTAACCAATTTGCGCAAGAGCGAATTCCACTTGCAAGTGCGCAGTACGAGTTCGGCTGGAATCCGCGAAGGCATTCGCTATGTGAAAGCGCGATCTGATATCCGCGCCATCATGATTGTTGTATTTTTCATGGCTACCTTTGGACTTAATTTTCAGATATTTAATGCTCTAATGGCGACGAAGGTCTTCCATCGCGGAGCAGGATCTTTCGGACTTCTTGGAACTTTTGTTGCCATAGGTTCACTCAGCGGTTCTCTAACTTCTGCTAGAACAGAGCGGTTCAGGAAACCGATGTTTGTTGTCTATGGCGCGATGGTCTTTGGAGTTACAGAATTAATCTTGGTTTGCATGCCAACCTATGAAACGTATTCGATGGTTCTGCCATTTTGCGGATTCGCAGCTCTTTCCACTTTGATCACGGCAAATTCGCTGGTACAAATAAACACCGATCCCATCCTTCGAGGACGAGTGATGGGAATTTATCTTCTGGTTTTCTTAGGTGGAACTCCTGTCGGATCTCCGCTGATTGGTTTCATGGCTGAGAAAATTGGAGTTCGTATAACCATTGCTTTTTGCGCATCGATAGCGATCCTTGCCGGCCTATTTGTGTGGGCTCGTTATCGCCACCGTGTGGGAGTCCCGAAAGACTTCTCGATTGATGTAGTTCTACCGCCCACTTACGATAATAAGAGCTAGCAATCCAAAGAGCGTTATAAGCGTCACGATGCGTCGAGTTTTAGCGTTCATTTGCTCGCCTCCAATTTCCTGGATTCGGTAGGAATCGCGATGATGGTACCTAATGCGATCACGATTAACACCGGAACCATGAGGTAGGCACGCGAGATTCCTAAATGATCACCGAATACGCCGAGTAAGAATGGTGCCGCCGCAATGGCAATTCCAGCAGCCAAGGAACTCCGGCCAACCGCCAACTCTGGTCGACCGCCACTGAGTCCGATTAAGCGCATTGATGAAAGCGCAAATTGCATCGAAACACCTGAGCCCATCATGAGCAAGGTGAGAAGTGAAAGCCACATAATGTGCGAAGCCCAGAAGATTCCAAAACCTATAAATTGAAAAACCAGAACTGATTTGAGTTTGGAATCTATGTTCAATCGGCGCAGCAGCCCTGGACCAAACCATCGTCCAAGCGCCATGCCAATTCCAAACGCCAACATACTTAAAGTGGAGACAGCGGCAGTAGATCCGACTCGATCTTTCACCAATGCAGCCGCCCAGAATGTTGTTGCAAATTCAGTGGAAATACAAGCAATAAACCCAAACCACGCAATCCAAAATTGAGCGCTCATAGCTCCGCGTTCAGGTCCGCTCTCGTGTGGAATGTGTTCTTTTGCAATATAGGGACGCGCATAGAAATATAACAAGAGGGCCAAAGGCACGACAGAGAGCAATCCAAGTCGCCAACTCATAGAAGTACTTGCAATTGCCCCAACTGAAAGAGTTCCGATGATGTACCCCGCCGATGAAATTCCACTCGCTTGTGACAAGGCAGCAGATGCATCCTTTGGATAGTGATCAGAGAGTTGGGTAACCATCGTGTTGATTACTGTTGAAATACCGATTCCACCCAAAAGTGTTGCGAGCAACGTTAAAGAAACAGGAGGGGAGAAAACAAACATCAGCACTCCTGCAGTAAATAAAGCGAACCCCATCCATGAAGTTATTTGTCTACCAAATTTATGAACTAAGTGTGGGCTGATAAAACCGGCAAGAATTGCAGCGACTCCCATAGCTGTTCCATGCAGGCCAGCGACAGTTAATGAGGTGTGTTGTTCTGCACGCAGCAGAGGTTGAGCTGGGCCGAATCCACCCAAGTAGATATTTACGATGGCGATCTGCAGAGAGACGGTCCAAAAGACGCGATCGCGCCGAAGAGTCATGCGAGTGATTTACCAGCGCTTAAAGGGCGCTAACAACGAATTCGATAGAAGCGGTTAGTGCATCAATATCGCTGGGATCCACTGCTGGGAACATGCCGATACGAAGTTGGTTCTTGCCCAACTTACGGTATGGCTCGGTATCCACAATTCCGTTAGCGCGAAGTGCTGCTGCGATCTTGGTTGCATCAATGCTTTCATCAAAGTTAATAGTGCCCACTACGTTTGAGCGCATTGTGGGATCGGTGACAAAAGGTGTCGTGTAAGAAGTGCGCTCGGCCCATTCATAAAGACGTGATGCAGAATCAGCGCTACGCCCTGCTGCGAATTTCATACCGCCGTTGTTGTTCATCCATTCGATTTGATCTGCCAATAAAATCAAGGTTCCAACTGCTGGTGTGTTGTAGGTCTGATCTAAGCGGCTGTTTTCGATGGAGGTCGTGAGGTCGAAAAATGCAGGAACCCATCGTCCACTGGATTTAATCTTTTCAACGCGAGCGATTGCAGCCGGGCTCATGATGGCTATCCAGAGACCTCCATCAGAGGCAAAAGATTTTTGTGGTGCAAAGTAGTAGGTATCAAATTCCTTGGCATCCACCGCAAGCCCACCAGCCGCGCTCGTTGCATCAACAAGTACCAATGCACCATCGGTACCGACCGGGCGCCTGATCTGCATGGAGACACCGGTGCTGGTTTCGTTGTGGGTGAGCGCGTAAGCATCAATGCCATCTTCAGCTTGCGCTTGCGGATGTGTTCCAGGCTCAGACTTAATAACTGTGGGATCGCCAAGGAAGGGTGCATCCTTGGCCGCCGCTGCAAACTTGGATGAAAATTCACCGAAAACTAAATGCTGTGAACGAGATTCAATCAAGCCAAATGTTGCGATATCCCAGAACGCAGTAGAGCCACCATTGCCAAGAACAACTTCATATCCTTCTGGCAAATTAAAGAGTGAAGTCAGGCCCGAACGGATTTGACTCACTACGTTTTTAACGGGTTTTTGGCGATGGGATGTACCCAAAATTGAGGTGCCACTCGCGGCAAGTGCCTCCAACGCTGCGGTGCGAATTTTGGAAGGGCCACAACCAAAACGACCATCGAGGGGCTTGAGATTATCTGGGATTTTGATGTCTATGCTCACGGGCAGAGCCTACGGGTAGTAGCGGTTCAACTCCCATTCATCCTTTGGAGATCCGGAGTCGCCTTGGTCATAGCTTGTAGGTCGTTCATATCGAAGGCGGTCGTGTAAACGGGAGTATCGCCCCTGCCAGAATTCGATTTCAGTCGGTATCACCCGATAGCCACCCCATTGCGCGGGCGCTGGTACAACCGTTCCCTCTGGCCATTTTTCTGCCGCTGATTTCCATCTCTCCTCTAATTCGCCTCGCGAATCCAATGGCGCAGATTGGCGACTAGCCCATGCACCAATCTGCGAGTTCCATGGTCGGGTGGCAAAATATTCTTCCGTTTCACTCCGCGGGATTTGCTCGGCGATCCCATTGACGCTGACTTGTCTCTCCTGCGCATACCATGGAAAAAGCAGAGTCACCTGTGGTTGTGAATGGATCGCTAAACCTTTGCGAGATGAATAGTTGGTGAAGAAGGTGAAGCCATGTTGGGAAACATCTTTGAGCAAAACTGTCCGTGATGACATATGGCCATCATGATCTGCAGTGGTGAGAACCATTGCATTGGCCTCAATGATCAGGGGATTCTGATGCGCTTCATGTAGCCATTGCGCAAAGGCAACAAGTGGATCGGCCGGAAGAGTTTCCAAACCGGCTTCACCGTATGAACGTCGCATCGCGGAAATTTCGGCGCTAGTGAGTTTCTCCATACCTGTATCTAACGTCACTTTGAGAAAGTTGGCATCTCGCGCCTAAATGAGCGTTAGCGGTGGCACTCTTGGTCGTGACCACCCCCTGGGAGGGGGCAGAATTGGCCGTATTAGCGCTCACGACTCTGTGGAGCTACAGGAAAAGGTAGAGGGGCAACAAATGTCTGACGATTTTAAGCCAGGACTTGAAGGTGTCATTGCATTTGAATCGGAGATTGCCGAGCCGGATAAAGAGGGCAGTGCGCTTCGTTATCGCGGTGTAGATATTGAAGAACTCGTTGGACGTGTTTCATTTGGAAATGTCTGGGGACTTCTCGTTGATGATGAATTTAATCCGGGACTTCCGAATGCAGAAAAGTTTCCGCTTCCTGTGCACTCTGGTGATGTACGTGTAGATGTGCAAGCAGCGATTTCAATGTTGGCACCAGCGTGGGGATTCAAACCTCTTCTTGATATCTCTGATGAAGAAGCACGTAGCAATCTTGCACGCGCATCAGTCATGGTGCTTTCATATTTGTCTCAAGCCGCTCGCGGTCAAGTTGTTCCAGCAGTTCCTGAATCTGAAATCGATAAGGCACATACTGTTGTAGAGCGCATGATGATTCGTTGGCGCGGAGAGCCAGATCCACTTCACGTTCGCGCCATTGATGCTTATTTTGTTTCGGCAGCAGAGCACGGTATGAATGCATCCACTTTCACTGCTCGCGTCATTGCATCAACAGGTGCCGACGTCGCGGCAGCACTTTCTGGTGCAATTGGAGCCATGTCTGGCCCATTGCATGGTGGTGCTCCATCTCGTGTTCTTCACATGCTTGAAGAAGTTGAGAAGACTGGTGATGCGCTTGCCTATGTCAAAGGAATTATGGATCGTGGCGAGCGGCTTATGGGGTTTGGTCACCGCGTCTATCGCGCAGAAGATCCACGCGCACGTACATTGCGTCGCACTGCAAAAGAACTAGGTGCACCACGTTATGAAGTTGCGCTCGCTCTTGAAAAAGCAGCACTTTCTGAATTGCATGCACGTCACCCAGAGCGCGTGCTAGAAACCAACGTAGAATTTTGGGCGGCAATAGTTCTTGATTTTGCAGAAGTTCCTGCGCATCTCTTTACTTCAATGTTTACCGCTGCACGTACTGCTGGCTGGAGCGCGCACATTCTCGAGCAAAAACGGACAGGCCGTTTGGTCCGCCCATCTGCTCGGTACATTGGAAAAAGCCCGCGCAAAGCCGAAACGGTCGCTGGTTGGGATGATTCCGTCGCGCAATTGCACTCTTAATTACTGCAACGGATAACCCTTCATAACAATCGGGTAAAGAAAAGCCAAAGGGTGGTTCTTGGCTTGACCTTGCCTATTTACACCATGAAAATGAGCCTGCTGACACCCCTCGTGCAGCAATTCAATCCATGGAGGATTTAATGAATCGTAAGCGTCTCGGCCTGCTTGGCGTAATTGCCAGCGCCGCTCTCGCAATATCAGCAACCGTGGTTCCTGCCGCGCACGCTGCAAGTGAAATTCTTATCTGGGCGGACGAAACACGCGGACCCCATCTGACTACTCTTTTTGCTGCTAACCCAAATGTGGTTCCTGGTAGCACAATCAAAGTTGTAACTTTCTCAAGTTACGATGCACTTGGTGCAGCTTTGGATAAAGTAACAGGCACAACCGGTCCAGATATTTTCGTTGGTGGAAATGACTGGGTCACAAAGATGGCTAAGAGCGGAAAGCTTGCGCCTGTAACACTTACTGCTACACAAAAGTCAAAGTTTGCAGCAACTAACTTCTTCGACCTTTCCTACCAAGGAAAGCTCTACGGAGTACCTGTTGACATCAACAACGTAGCAATGGTGTACAACACCAAGCTTGTTACAACTGCGCCAAAGACTTACGGCGACATGGTTGATTTCTACAAGGCTAACAAAGTCTCTAAAGGTCTAAAAGCTGGTCTTTGCATCACTGGTGGCGGAATGGCATGGGGCGGCCTTTCAGGCCTTTCAGCACTTGGCGCCGATCCATACTTCATGCGCGCAAAGGGTGTTCCAGATGTCTACAAGGGCTTCAACGGAACAACATTCGGCAATAACGTAAAGAAGTATTTGCTTGATGCCAATGGCAAGAGCAATGGTTTTTATCCAGCAACTGACACAGGTTGTGCAGATAACTTCAAGGCTGGCCTAGTTCCATACGCAACAATCGGTAACTGGGAGTGGAAGACCTACGAAAAACTAGGCTTCACAATGAACTTCATGCCAGTGCCTGGCGTAGTAGCTGGTACATACGGCCACATGTTCGGTAGCGTAAACGGCGCATTCCTTACAACCTACGCAGACAAGCACGGCGTAGCAGTTGCAGCGAAGTCACTTCTTACTAACTACTTCGCATCTGCTGCTGGTCAAGTTGCTTACGAAGCGATTGAACTTCGCCCACCTGCAAACTTAGATGCACAAGCAAGCGCATCAGTTTCAGATGCACAGAAGAACATGGCTAATGCAGCAACTCTTGCTGGTATTCCACAAATCGGCGCATTCCTTGGCAGCAATGCCGGTGGCGCTAGCTACTGGGATTCTTCAGGCGGATACTGGACTGCAGTATTGGTCAATGGCAAGGATCCAGTTGTAGAAGGCAAAAAGCTTGCTGCAATATGGAAGAAGAACGTTGCAGTTGGTAAGGCTGATCTCTAAGTCGAACAGACTAAATAGTTGAGCGGCGTGGGCGGGAGAGATTTCCCGCCCACGCTACTATTTTCACATAAAGCCCCTGAAGTCTTGTGTAGTTTAGAAGGAGCGGTTATCTAGTGAGCGGATTTATGCGCGGCAACGTTGCACTAATGGGCAAGATCTTTATCTTGGCCATGATCACCGCAATATTGTCCCTTCTTACAGAACATGCTTTTGTACAAAAAGAATATGCAATCGGTTCATTTATCCTTTTCGCAATTATTGCTCTTAACTTCACTTATCTCACAAAGTTTTCGATTCCACTTAAATTCTTCGTACCAGGAATTCTCTTTTTTATTGCGTTCGTTATTGCCCCAATCATCTTTACTCTTTCCATGTCGACCTATCATTATCAAACAGGAAATATCCTGGGCAAAGATGAGTCAACGGCGCAAGTTCTAGCCCTTGGAGCCGAACCAGATGCCGCCGGTACAACATTTGATATAAATATTGGTAAAACAACATCAGGAGAAGATGCAATCCTGGTCTCTGACGTAGTCAATAACAAGTACTTTATTTCGACCCAAACCTCGCGAACTGAAGTGCCCATCGATGCCCTGACTTTGAATGCGGATAAAGTGGCAACGGGTGCCCAAGGATTTACTCTCCTTTCTGCAGATGCCCTGTCAAAGAGCGATGCATACTCAAAGATTAATTACAAGTACATGGGAAAGTATTACATTGCAATTGAAGGCCAAAATGTTGGTGCAGTATTCCAACAATCCTTGTCCTACAACGCAGCTGATAAAACTATTAGGAATGTAGTTACCGGTGCTATTTACAAAGATAACGGTCGAGGTAACTGGGCAAAAGTTGGTGCACCTGATGAGATGCTTACGCCAGGGTGGCGCGCACCTATTTGGTTTGAGAATTACACCAAGTTGATTACTGATCCAAAGGTGCGAACACCTCTCATCAAAGTTTTCATTTGGACCGTGATTTTCGCTGGCATGTCAGTGCTTTCAACATTTGCCCTTGGGCTGCTTCTAGCACTTGCGCTGAATCGAAAACTCCGCGGCCGACGCATTTACCGTTCAATTTTGATTTTGCCCTACGCCATGCCGAGCGTGATGAGTATTTTGATCTGGGCAGGTATGTTTGATACGGAATTTGGGGCGATCAATAATATTTTGCACACACATATCGCCTGGTTCTCTGATGCCAACTATGCGCGTGGTGCCGTGTTGCTCGTTAACTTATGGCTCGGATTTCCTTACTTTTATTTGATCTGCTCAGGATCATTACAAGCGATCCCGACAGAACTTCAAGAAGCGGCGGCAATTGATGGAGCCAATCCGCGGCAAATCTTTAGAAAGATCACGCTACCTTTATTGCTTCAGATTCTGTCACCGTTGCTTATTGCCTCATTTGCCTTTAATTTCAATAACTTTAACTTGATTTACCTGCTAACCGGTGGCGGTCCGAGAGAGACCTTAGATGGTCAAATTGCCGGAGCTACAGATATTTTAATTAGTTATACCTATCAAATTGCTTTCGGAAATAACACCCAAGACTTCGGGCTTGCAAGTGCGATCTCAGTTCTTATTTTCGTGCTGGTTGCATCGATCTCAATGTACGGGCTAAAGAAATCTAAAGTTTTGGAGACCTTCGGATGAACAGCTGGGTTAGAGAAAATCTTTGGCGTCATGCGCTTGCAATATCAATTTGCCTATTTTCGCTTTTCCCTCTCTATCTTGTCGTTCTTTCATCTTTAAGCACTGGTGGAAGTCTTCACCTCACCTCTTTTGTGCCGACTGAAATTTCCTTCAATAACTTTAAGTACCTATTTAGCTCACCAAAGATTCCATATTTGCATTGGGTTCAGAATTCATTAGTTATTTCTACGACCGTTGCAATTTCTTCCGTAGTAATCGGCGCAGCATCGGCCTTTGCGTTCAGCCGATTGAAATTCAAGGGTAAGAAATTTGGAATCCAGTTACTTCTCTTAGTACAGATGTTCCCAGCGATTTTGGCGCTATCCGCGGTTTATGTCATTATGGAGCGCGTTTACAAGTTTGCTCCATCCATCGGTTTAGGAAGTCAAACGGGATTGATTTTGGTGTATCTCGGCGGTTCGATGGGTGTCAATATTTGGTTACTCAAAGGTTTCGTAGATTCAATCCCCGCCGAGCTAGATGAAGCTGCCAAGATTGATGGAGCAAGCGCCGTTCAAACATATTGGCTAATCTTTATTCCGCTTGCATCTCCAGTCCTTGCAGTTGTTTGCTTGCTCAGCTTTATTGGCACTTTCAATGAATTTATTTTGGCTCGTCTCTTCTTGGTGGAGATGAACGGCCGCACAGTGGCTGTTGGACTTCAACAATTCATCGGCGGTCAATACTCACAAAACTGGGGACCATTTGCTGCGGGATCTATTCTTGCCTCGATTCCAATCGTGATTATCTTCCTATCCCTACAAAAATATATTGTGAACGGATTAACGGCAGGTTCGGTTAAGGGTTAACTTGAAGCGCAAAGTTGGTTTCGTTGCACTCCTGGCATCTTTTGCTTTAATAACGAGTTTTGCTTCGGCAGCGACGCCTGTATCGACTCAGGTTGGGCTCTCTAAAGATCTCATCTATTTCGTAATGCCCGATCGGTACAAAGATGGCAACAAAACAAACGATAAACTCGAAGGTTATGATCCAACAGATACTGCTTTTTATCATGGCGGAGACCTCAAAGGGCTGACCGGCACCTGTACCTCCGGTGATGATGGCTTGGCGCGGATAAAAGCATTGGGATTTACTGCGGTTTGGGTGACTCCCTTGGTGCGGCAATCCGAGCCAACAGTTGTATCTGCGGGATATCACGGGTACTGGGGTGTGGATTTTCTACACGTTGATCCTCATCTGGGGACGGATTCGGATCTCGTCGCATTTTCTGCTTGCGCGAAAAAATTGAAACTTAAATTAATTTTGGACATCGTCACCAACCACACGGCTGACGTCATCCTGTACAACGGGAACGATGCTTATATCCCTAACGCCTGGGCAAAGTTGAAAAATCCAAGTTGGCTCAATGATCTATCCAATTATCACAACGTTGGCGATATAAGCCATTGCCGAGGTGATGGTGATTGTACAACTTTGGGTGATTTCTACGGGCTTGATGACTTAGCGACGGAGAAACCGATTGTATACAAAGGATGGGCCGATGTTTACGGTCAGTGGATTAAGAAATATGGCTTCTCTGGTTTCCGAGTAGATACTGCTAAACACGTTGACACTGAATTTTTTAAGCATTGGCAACCGCTCATTATGCAAACTGCGAAGAAGGCTGGCATTTCGAACTTCACGATATTCGGTGAGGTTTCGGAGGCAAATGCATTCAATTTGATGTTGTACGTTCGAGAGAACAAGATACAGACCGTTCTGGACTTTCCGTTTCAAGCAAATGCCACTGACTTTGCATCAGGGTTGAGTAATTCATCAAGCTTGGCTGAGTTCTTCTTGAATGATGACTACTACACGAGTGCTTCTTCCTCGGCCAACAATCTTGTTACATTCCTTGGAAATCACGATATGGGCAGAGTTGGGTTTATCTTAAATACAAAGAAAATGCTGACTCCATCGCAGTTACTCAGCCGTGACGAACTTGCTCATGCGCTGATGTATTTCTCACGAGGAATTCCGACTGTCTATTATGGTGATGAAGTAGGTATGACCGGAACAAATGGCGGAAGCGATCAGATGGCGCGCCAGGACATGTTTTCTACGAAAATTCCAGATTGGAAAACCGAACTGCGCATCGGTGCTAAGCCGATTGGCAATGGAAATTCATTTTCTGCCACGGCGAACAATCCAATCGCGAAGTATTTAGTTTTGTTAGCCGCTTTACGCGCTTCGAATCCTGCATTGGCCAATGGACCAATGCAGGTACGTCATTCGAAAGGTTCTCTCTTTGTGATCTCGAAGAAGGACGAACAAACCAATCGTGAATATGTCGTCGCATTTAACAACTCTGCGGCTACACAAAGCGCGGTAATTTCTACCGCCACATCCCAAGGAGGTTGGACGGTTATCTTGGGTAAACCAAGTCAAAGCATCAGTGGCCAAAAGATTACGATCACAGTTCCGCCTCTTTCGACCGTGGTTTTGAAGGCGAACAAGGCAATAGATATGACCGACTTGAAGCCTGGCAAAATATCGATTACTCAAGATGATCTAACCGGTTTTTATCAAGTGGAAGCCGGCGTCACCACAAACGACATGGCGAAGGTAACTTTTGAAGCAAGAACTGCAAGCAATCCGACTTGGGTGCCATTGGGTGTTGATACAAACGCGCCTTATCGCGTCTACCTGGATCCAATAGATTTCCCAGGTCAAATCGTAGAAGTTCGAGCAACGGCAATAAATTCGAAAGGGAAAACGTATGAGCTCAAACACGCAACCGTTTCAATACCCGCACCATGATGGAAGCGAGCTCTATGTAAGCAACGCAGCACCGAAAGTTGGCGAGACGATCACGCTGAAGTTCCGTGCGCCTGATTCCTTTGTCATTAATGAAGCTCTCCTTCGAATTTATCATGATGGAGAGCCTCGATTCTTTCCTATGCAGAAATCAGAATCGAAGCTTGGTGAATCATGGTGGTCGGTAAAAGTAGAGATCATGAATACCAAAACAACCTATCGGTTCCTACTACTGGTTGGCGACACATTTAATTGGCTCAACGGCGCAGGCGTGCACACATACGATGTAACAAGTGCACAGGATTTTCAGATTTTGGCCCGGCGCTCAAACCCTGAATGGATTCGTTCTGCTGTTTTCTATCAGATCTTTCCGGATCGTTTTGCAACAAGTGAGAAATACAAATCCCTCATCCCTAAGACTTTTGTTGCCCGAGATTGGAATGAGGTTCCACATGGACGAGATAAGAGCACGGGCCATGAATTTTTCGGTGGAGATCTCGATGGCGTACGCAGTACGTTGCCATACCTCAAAGAGCTCGGAATCAGTGGGATCTATTTCACGCCGTATTTTCCTGCCTCCTCTACCCATCGCTATGACGCGAGCAGTTTTGATCATGTAGATCCATTACTAGGTGGCGATAAGGCGATGATCGCACTAGCCGGATCAGCAAAAAAATCGGGTATCAAGTTAATGGGAGACCTAACCACCAATCATTGTGGTGCCGGTCATCCATGGATAAAGAAAGCTTTGAAAGATAAGAAATCAAAAGAGCGAGCATTCTTCTACTGGGACAAGAGTATTAAGCATGGTTACGAAGGATGGTGGGGCTTGGCTTCACTGCCCAAACTGAATTTCTCTTCCAAGAAACTTCAAGATCTTCTCTACAGTGGCAAGAAATCGATTGTGAAGAAGTGGTTGTTGCCACCATTTTCGATGTCAGGTTGGCGTATAGACGTGGGAAATATGACAGGCGTCTATAAGGAACAAAACTTGAATTCAATGGTGGTGCAAGGAATACGTAAGGCAATGGACCAGACCAACCCTGATGCGTGGTTGGTAGCCGAGAATGCCGACAATTTCCCTGCTGATCTTGATGGCTCTGGTTGGCACGGAACCATGAATTACAACGGTTTTATGCGCCCCATATGGGGCTGGCTTCAACACGATGCGGATGTGCAATTCGGATTCTTTGGACTACCAACCCCAATTCCGGCGTTCGGCGGAAAAGACATGGCAAGAGCGATGGCCGAGTTTAATGCAGGCATTCCGTGGCGTTCGTTGGTGTCAAGCATGTTGCTCTTGGATTCGCACGACACTGCACGTTTTAGAAATGTTGTGGGACATGATGCGGCGCGACACATTGCTGGCATGGGAATTTTGTTGACCTATCCAGGAGTCCCATCCATCTTCGCAGGCGATGAAGTTGGTGTGAAAGGTGCATGGGGTGAGGATGCACGTAGAACGATCAACTGGGATGATAAGAATCAGTGGGATAACGACTTTCTGGCTGAAGTAAAGAAGTTAGTTGCTATTCGTAGAAAGTCACATGCGCTATCTGATGGCGGATTGCAATGGGTGCAGATTGAAGAAGATTACGTTGCCTACATTCGCGAAAGCAAGAAGGAAAAACTACTTATTGTAATATCACGATCTGAACAACAGATAAATCTTGGGGCGAATATGGCAGGTGCAAAAGCACTTTATGGTCCTGCTATTTCTGGCTCAAAGATTGACTTTGCAACTGCAGGTGTTGGAATATATAAATTACGTTAGCCAAAACTTCATAGGCTGGTCTAAATATTTAGCCCATGAACGTTCGTTATGTCCTGATCGGTCATAAGTCCTGGTCATAAAGTCATGATGCAAGCGCCAACCCTTTTCGATCATCAAAACATCTGCATGTTTTTGAAAAGGAGCATAAGCCGCATCTAGCCCCTTGTCACCGTGACTCATCCACACTTTATGTGTGCCAGGTTGCGGCAAAGCGCCAATGAGGGAATCCACAAGAGGGTTTTCGCCAATGGGCCAATGTGTTGACAGAGCAAGAGCAGTAGTAAAGAAATCTGGGCGCTTCCCAAGGGCGTATAAGGAGGCCAGGCCACCCATGCTTGCCCCGATGATGGCCTTATTGAGGAGTGAAATATCGAGTCCGATTTCAGAACAAATAGCGGGTGCAATCTCATCCGTTATTTGCGTGAGGTATTTATTTCCCTCCAGATGATCGACGGAAAAAGCAGGATCTATAGCTCCTATTGGTTTTACGCCAGATTTAAAGACATCTTCGGGCGTGAGATCTTTAAATCTTCCCCACGGATTTTCATCGCTCTGGCTGTGAAATACGCCGATGATTGCAGGCGGAACGAGCCCTAGTTTCTCACTGACATCTATTGCCGACTGCGCCATCTTCCAGGTCATCATTCTGGTGGCTGTTCTACGATCAAATACATTCTGCCCATCATGGGCGATAAGTAGGTGCTCCGTTTTTGCTTCAGGGGCCCAGTAATCCACTCGCCGACCGTTGAAAGAAAGGGTTTGGACCTTGCCTGGCACGCCACGAATTTGAAAGCGATTTATTCTCTCCATAATGCTTAAATCATGCCATGAAAACGCGGGCTATCTTCTGGTTTCGGAGAGATCTTCGACTTGGTGATAACCCAGCGCTATTAGCCGCCATCGCCGAATCCGATGAGATTGTTCCGGTCTTCATTATGGATATGGGTATCGCCAATCGTGCGGGAGATCATCGCCGCGCTTACCTAGCAGCGTCACTTCGAGCCCTTGATGAATCGCTCAAAGGACGTTTGAAAGTTATCGCGGGTGATCCAATAGAAGTACTTCAAGGCCTCATGAAGGAATACGCAGCCACTTCAGTTCATGTATCAGCGGACTTTGCCCCCTATGGAATTGCCCGTGATGCACGAGTTGAAGCATCAGGAATTGTCCTAACTAAAACAGGAAGTCCTTACGCGGTCGCACCTGGTCGAGTGAGAAAAAGCGATGACACGCCATACAAGGTGTACACGCCTTTCTTTAAGGCTTGGGTCACGCATGGTTGGCGTGCACCGGTATCTGCCCCAAAGAAGATTGTCTGCGTTGAGATAAAGGAATCCGAACGTCAATTTCCCGAATGGGATACTCCGGAGAGCGTGGTTCTTCCGCCAGCAGGGGAGAAGGCCGCACTTAAAAGGTGGAAACATTTTCAAGAAACTGAACTCGATGAGTATGACAGTCAAAGAAATCTTGCGGCTATTGATGGAACAAGCAAGATGAGCCCACACTTGCGATGGGGCGAAATTCATCCACGAACTTTGCTAGCAGGACTTGGTTCAGAACCTGGGCATGAAGTATTTCGCAAAGAAATTGCTTGGCGTGAATTTTATGCGGACGTGCTTCACCATAATCCTCACACTTCACGCGATTATTACGCGCCGAGGTTTGCAAATATGCGCTATGACAAACCCGGTGACAAGTTTCAAGCATGGTGTGCAGGTAAAACGGGATACCCGTTTGTTGATGCCGCAATGCGACAACTTGTGCAGGAAGGTTGGATGCATAATCGGACGCGAATGGTTGTTGCATCTTTCTTAGTAAAAGATTTACACCTTGAATGGCAATACGGAGCTAATTTCTTTATGAAGTTCTTGATCGACAATGATGTTGCTTCAAATTCACATGGGTGGCAATGGACTGCGGGATGTGGAACGGATGCCTCTCCTTACTATCGAATATTCAATCCCGTTGAACAAGGCAAACGCTTTGATGAAGATGGCGCTTATGTCCGCAAATATGTGCCAGAACTTGCGCATATAGGCGGTGTTGCCGTTCATGAACCGTGGCTAGATGCTCAGGGTTACTCGGGTGGTTACCCGCTACGAATTGTGGATCATGCACTCGAGCGCCATGAATCATTGGCGCGTTTGGCAGAGATAAAGGTTTAAGTATGTGCGGGCTCTGACCACACGCCAATACCCTCGCGCTTTGCGTGATACATCGCTTTATCTGCGCGCTTTAAGAGATCTCCTGCGCCATCGTTGCCGACATATCCAATACTGACTCCAACACTGATCTGCGCTTCGGCGATAGAAAATGGATAACTCAAAGTTGCACGAATGGCTAGCGCCGTTTCGAACATGGATCGTGAATCTCCGCGAAGAATCACCCCAAATTCGTCGCCACCCAATCGAGCCAGGAGAGAGCCATGTGGCAGCGCCCTCGAAAACCTGCGGGAAACCTCCTTAAGCAACAGGTCGCCAACTTCGTGCCCATGCGTGTCATTGATCGGTTTGAATCCATCAAGGTCGAGCAATAAAAGCGCGGATTCAATTCCAGGTGTTTGATCCAACGCTTTGAGTTCGGAAATAAACCGTCGCCGGTTGGGCAATCCGGTTAATTCATCCGTGCGTGCCAAAATACGTTCTTCGCCTATCGACCTGGCTTGTCGCAGAGCGATAGTCATTCTTACAAATGCCAATACGAGCGTTGCAATAGTTGGTATGACAATGAAATCCGGAAGATAACCGGGTCGAAGCGATGTAGCGGCAAGAAGCGTTGCGCTCATAAGCACAGAGAGAGCGATCGAAAGCGGATGCGATGAAGTTTTCCTCTCTTGCTCACTGCCTCGGTGCCACATAGCTTCTGCTAATAAAACCAAGCCGATTAACCAGCCATCATCGGAAAGTGAACCAAAGGCATAGTGGTTATTAACACGTAACCATAAAAAGAGTAAATCCGATGCTGCAAACACCCCGACGCCGACAATAATGAAAATGCTTCGCAAAGATCGACGCACCGTTAGCGCGAAGGAAAGCGTGAGTGCAAGCAAGATAAGGTCAGCAATGGGAAAGAGAATGGCAAAGAAAGTCTCGCTGAAATTTCCTGCGAAATGAGGAAGCGCTGGCCGCATGAGAAAGGCTGTGCCTAAAGAACCTAAGCCAAGTCCGAGTATTGCGGCATCTAGAAGTTCTACCGCCTCTAGTCTCTCGCGTGTAAGCAGAGCCCGCGGGATCCCAATGAAGGCCAAGGGATAGAGGAGTAGATAGAGAGAGTTCGCTACTGTCGTTATTGACCTTGGGAGCAAATAAAATTCTTGACAGGCAGTGAGTGTGGAGCCAATCGTCCAACAACTCAGAGCAAGGGCAAGGGTGATCTTGCTGATTTGATCAGTAAGTAAGGTCGATGTCAGGAGTGCGATCACGCACAATGATGCAACCGCGCCGTAGAGATAAAGGTCGACTAAAATGTTTCGGCTCGCCAGCGCAGATCGCGCCACGATATGCAGAATCAACAGCCCAGGGGCGAGAACACGCAGGGTTCTATTGCTTCCCACGTTTACCACTCAAGAGACCTTTGGAACGAACTTACATAGGGCTAGCCATATGTAAGAGTGGAGAAATTAGACTCCCTTTTTGCAGGCTTGTGTGCGGATCAAGAGGTTACTTGCCACATCTTGCTTTGCACCCGTCAGAGTTGCCTGCATCAAAGTCAGTGTTGTTTGGGCTGAGCTCAATCGTTTAATGGTGGCAACGCTTGACTTCAAATTATTCACTTGGCTGGTCGCCGCGGTGATGCCTGAAGTAAATTGCTTGATCTGTGCGGTGATCAAATTCAGTGTTGCTGTATTTTTTACAGTCGATGGACCGGCGATGAGCTTCTTTGTATCGGCCGAAAGTTTTGTGATGATCGAGCTCCAGTTGGCAATATCGGCTTGGCGAGCAGCGATGGCAACATCTGGTGATGGAACAAGATCGAGTGCCTTATTCAGTGGTGAAGTTCCTGTTGGAACAAACTTTGTCCATAGCGAGGTAGATCCCGCTGCTCCAGTGTTTGTTGCAGAGGGAGCATTTCCACCTTTGAGGTCGCGCGCAATCGCAACATTGGCTACAAAGTAACCCGGGTCAACCCAAACGGTATCTCCAGGAACATAATCCGTGGTTGCACGGTAGGAAAGCATTTTGTTGATAGAGGTGACCAAACCAAGAGCAAGTGCATCCGCCGATGATTTTGTATCGGCAGATGTCTTAGTCAAACTTGTCGTGAGAGATTTCACCGTTGCTAAAGATGAGACATAAGCGGTGTTTGCATCGAGGCAACCAGACCAGACCCATGTGAGCTTTGCATTGGTAACAGTTGGATTCTTGGTGCACTTGTACACATTGGTGCCTACCTTTGTCGATGCTCCTGACTTTGTGCAAGCGACACCATTAGTGATGGCTGCAGCATTTGCAGGTGATGCCACCAAAATACTGGTGAACATAAACCCGATAATCGAAGCGGTAAGAACTTTGCGCAACATGAGAACCTCCATAGATTGTGAGCCAATGGTAGCGAGGACCCGTTGGCAGGCTTCGAAATAACTCGCTTCTAGCCTATGAATTCTCTGAGAAAAATAGGACGGGCCTATTTATGACGTTGTTTCTTGCGAACATTCATCCCGATTTTGCGAACTAACGGTCTGGGCCCAAACCTGCTTACTGTGCTGAGGATCCAATACTGCCAACCCGGAACCGAAATGGCCTGACCTCGTTTGGCATCCGACCATGCTTGTTTGACGACCCGATCTGCGCTGAGCCACATGAAATTGGGAAGACCAGTCATCTTCATGCGACCACGTTCATGAAACTCGGTACGAGTAAAACCAGGACACAGAGCCATGACTGTTATCGGTGTATTTGATAGTTCAGTGTGCAGAGATTCACTGATCACGGTGAGGTAGGACTTAGCAGCGCTATAGGTTCCACCAGCGATCCAACCGGCAACGGATGAAACGTTGATGATGATTCCTCGGTTGTTTTCTTTCATGACCGGAAGGACTGCATGCATCAATCTCATGGGGGCTTTCACCAATACATCCAGCAACTGTTGTTCAGCATTAATGTCGCTGACAAGGAAACTTTTGTTGATACCAAATCCAGCGTTGTTGACCAAAACACCGATGGGACTCGTTGCACTTGATACGCGGTCTTCTACTCGTTTCAATCCGTCAGCAGTTGAAAGATCCGCCTGAATAATCTCGCTAGTCATTCCGTAATCTGTCGCAAGTTTTTCGGACATTTCTTGTAGGCGTTGGCCATCGCGCGCAACAAGCACTACGTGATATCCCTTAGATGCCAGAAGGCGCGCAAAATGTGCCCCAATACCTGCAGTAGCCCCCGTTACCAGTGCGGATTCGCCCATGTATTTCCCTCGCTCTTGGATTGCAGAGAATATATTCCCCTAGAATTCAATTATGACGCTTGCAGTGGATCTTGGACAGTCGGGCGCACGTTTGCGCTGGAGCGATGGCGAACACATTTCTACCCGAGCAAAACGGGCCGCAGAGTCGCCAGTTGAAACGCTGCGGGATATTTTTTCAGAGCTTGTCGCTGCCCATCCCGCTGCGCTTGCTCACACTTGTGTGGCACTGAGTCTCACCGGTTTTTATGGCACAGTTCCTGATCCTGATCCCTACGGTTTATTGGCACAAGAATTCTTCGGCGCCACAGAAGTGGCCGTTATGGATGATGGTTTAGCCGGTTTCATGGGTGCTATGAACGGCGAAAATGGAGTGGCTCTGTCCATCGGTAGTGGCGTTGTCGCAGTCGGCGGGCGGCGCGGGAAATTTGCCCACGCAGATGGATTGGGAAATATTTTTGGCGATGAAGGAAGTGGGTTTTGGCTTGGTAAGCATGGACTAGAAAGAGTCCTTGCAACCCGACAGGGCCGAGAAAATGATTTTACCTTACTTGATTTTTTGAGCGATGCGGTCAAAGAATTCGATGCACTTGAAAACAAGACGGATGCTCTTGCTCAATCCCTATGCATAGCTACTGCCAAGAGAGTTCTTGAAGCGGCCGAAAATAATATTTCTAGTGCCGTTGCAATTCGCGATCGTGGAGCCGAACAACTTTCCAAAACAGTGGCAGCGGCTTGGTTGAAATCTGGCGGTATGTCGAATGAAAGCATGACGCTGACACTTCTTGGCGGACTAGCTAGGAACAAAGGTTATGAAGAGACCATACGTCGTCGCGTTTCAAGTCTCCTGCCACAAATGCGATTGAGCCCATCAAAGGGCAATCACCTTGATGGAGGGTTGCTGATTACCCAGACAATGAGAGAGGACAATCCGCCATTGCTTCGATGGTGGCACGCTTCTTAGCCGTTCTTATTTTATATGTAGTTCTGCAGGCGCACCGCTAGGGACGATCGGCGCATACGGCGCGACGGGTGCAATCTTTTTATAGGCCGCGCCTTGTACGGGTCGAGAATCAAGATCATTCTTATTGGGCCACATAGACATTGCGCGCTCGGCTTGCGCGGTAATAGTTAATGAAGGGTTCACGCCGAGATTTGCTGTGATCGTTGAACCATCCACGATATGCAACGTCGGGTAATTCCATACGCGATGGTAAGCATCAACAACGCCATGTTCGGCAGAATCACCGATCACACATCCACCAGAGAAGTGCGCCGTGAAAGGGGCATCTACCAAATCACCAAGGTGACCACCAGCAATGCCGCCGTACTTCGCAGCGATTGTTCGCGCCGTCTCATTCGCCGCAGGAATCCACGTGGCATTGGGTTTATTGGGATCATTCTTCGAAGTCAGGCGCCACCCAAATATGCCTCGCTTGCCTTTGACCGAGATCGACGAATCTACGTTCTGCATAACTAGAGCAATAACTGTTCGCTCGCTCCAATGGCGCACATTAAGGATCTTGGGCAATAAGGAAGGAGTCCGAAGAAAAGTCTTGATCCAGTTGCGCCGTCTGATCTTTGATGTTGCACCGTCGGTCATTAACGTCTGCATGAGCCCCATGAAGTTGCTGCCCTTGCCGTAACGAACGGGTTCTACATGCGTGTGCTCATCAGGATAGAAGGAGGATGTGATTGCACTTCCCTTGCTGAAATTGATCTTGGTGTTGGGCATTGATGCACCAACCAGTGATTCACTATTTGTTCGTGATAGTTCACCAAGATGATGAGACAAATTAGGGAGCGTCTTGGTGTCTTTCATGCGATGAAGCAACTTTTGGGTATTGAAGGTTCCCGCGGCAACAATGACTTGCCTGGCGGTGAATGTCTGAGTTCCAGCGCCCCCAGTCTTCTTTGCTTTCACAATCCATGAACCATTTACCTCCTTGAGAGAAGTTACGGTTGTCATTGGAAATACAACGGCACCAGCTTTTTCAGCAAGGCCCAGGTAGTTCTTCGGCAAAGTATTTTTCGCGTTGTGACGACATCCCGTCATGCAGCCACCGCACTGCACGCAACCCTCGCGCATCGAACCTATTCCGCCAAAGTATGGATCCTCCACTTTTTCAGCGGGATGTTTTCCAAAATGAATCCCAAGAGGCGCCATTGTGAAGGTATGACCCACACCCATTGCCTCCGCTGCATCTTTCATCGCTTGATCACTGGGGGAGAAGTAGGGATAGATACTTACGCCCAACATGCGCCGAGCTTGGTCATACCAAGGTTCTAACTCCTGCTTCCAATCGGTGATGTGAGCCCATTGGGGATCACCAAAGTATTTATCTCCCGGTTGGTACAAAGTATTGGCATACACCAAGGATCCGCCACCGACGCCAGCGCCCGCTAAAACTATTACATCAGGCAAAAGATGAATTCTTTGAATACCAAAGAAACCAAGGCGGGGCATAAAAAGAAATTTGCGAAGTCTCCAGGATGTCTTTGGGAAATCCTCATCCGCAAATCTCTTTCCAGCTTCTAAAACTGCAACGCTGTAGCCCTTTTCTACCAGGCGCATTGCCGATACAGAACCGCCAAAACCTGATCCAACAATGACAACGTCAAAGTCGCGGCTCATGTCTTAGATCTCGATCCCTGCAATGTCTTCATCGCGAATCGTCCACGATGTTCCATAGGACTCAAGAAGATCCAGGAATGGCTTTGGGTCAAACCATTCAGGTCCATTGACGCCTTCAGGTTGCCAGATTCCCTTATCAATAAGTTCCATTGCCATGACTGGGTTGATTGCTGTTTGCCAAACAACTGCCTGATCGCCGTACTCGCCCATAGACCAAGCATTGTCGACAACGTTGTAGATGTAGCAGGCGTAGGGCTTTCCTTCTTTATTGAGCCCTTTGACCAACGCACCAGCGCACGTCTTTCCGCGCATGCGCTCACCCAAGGTTGCAGGATCGGGCAACGAAGCCGCAAGCAAGTCACGAGGTGAAACTGAAACGCCCTGAACATCAACATGTTCCTTGCGATCCATCCCCAGCATGTGAATTGTTTTGAGAGTAGTAATAAAGGAAGCACCTAGTCCGTACTTAAAGTTGACCTTCTTAGCGTCAACTTTCTGAGGAATAAGAACCACTTCTTCGTGTTCAACATTCACACACTCGACAGGTCCGATGCCTTCAGGGAAATCAAAAGTTTCGATTTCGCTAAATGGTTCGGTAGTAAACCAACCACGACCGTCTTCCCAAACTAATGGTGGATTGAGGCATTCTTCGATGGTGGTCCAGATGGAGAACGATGGAGCGAAATTATGACCTTCGACCGTAAGGTTGGATCCATCAAGAATGGTTACTGAATCAAGACGACTAAATAAAACGTCGGAGGCATATTTAGCGAATACATCGCTCATGCCGGGTTCGATTCCCATGCCAACTAATGCATAGATACCGCGCTCACTCCAATTCCAGTCACGTGCAAACTGCTCATCGCCCAACTTCACCCCTGTTTCAGAATTTGGGTAATGAGGGTGTGGACGCGACAACGACATAGCCATGTCTATGTAATTGGTATTTTCGATTTCGCAGGCTAAGAAGATCGGCATGACAAAGCGTGGATCCACCGCATTTATAACGACATCTGGATCTGCCTTGCGAATGAGTTCTCGTAGATCTTCAAGTTCGGCTGCGTTGACTTGTGCGGCAGAAAATCGTGAATCGTTTACTCGTGCGACTGCTTCTTCGGCGCGTGCCAAATTACGGTCTGCGATAACCATGGATGTAATAAAGGTTCTGCGAGATGCGATATTTGCGATTGCTCTGCCAACACCACCCGCGCCTATAACTAGCGCTTTCATTGTTGGCCTCTCGTGGGGATTAGCTCCCTGTTGGTTTGTTTTGCCAATGCTAGCCATTTGCCTTACATCTGCCAATTATTAGCTGGATTAATGCGCAAATTACCGCCGATTATTCGTTTAAATGAGAGATGCCCTGCGGGTACCCTTGCCCAATGCGATCTTCTCAATAGATTGCATCATTCGTCCTCGTAGCTCAGTGGATAGAGCAACCGCCTCCTAAGCGGTAGGTCGCCGGTCCGACTCCGGCCGAGGACACCATTTTTTGCTCAAGGAATGATCAAGAATAGAGAGGTCTTTATCTTTCGAATAACAATGGCAGTTGCTAACGTTACGAAATGATACGCAACCCATTTAGAAAACCTTACGTCTTTAGCAAGAGGTGGGCTGTCTGGTTAGTAGTTGGCGTTCCATTTATTCTGTATGCAGATCTCACAGACCCAAGTGCGAAGAAATCTGACGTTGTGAGCACAACCCTTTTGGCCCTTTTTCTTTCAGTTTTGCTCCCCTGGGTGATTATGCGGATAAGCCGCGCTTCAATGGGCAAGAGTCCTCAAGGGAAAACTTACGATGACGATGGCGACGTTATTGACGGCGAAGTCCTCAATCTTAACCTCGGATATCGGCCAAGAGTGCGAGTTCGAGCACGTTTAATCAATGGAGTTGTCGAGATTCCAGAAGGCAAAATTACAGTTTCAGATATCAAATCTATAAAAGCAAAGGATCCCCGCGCCCTCGTCGTCAAACTGCCTTTTCAAATCATTAGGTTGGCCCTATGGTTTCTTCACTCCTATTTCTTTCTGCAACCATTTCTCTTGGTTGAGATTCTTGTAATTACCCCTTGGGTTCAAAAACTACTTAATGTGCCACTACGCCAAACACATGATCAAATGTATGAGCAATTGCTTAAGCAAAAAATTTTTGGCTATAAACTTTTCTCGCACATAGTTCACTCACAAGCGCTACTCCAACCAGCTTTAATTGCGCTTTCTATTCAAATCCTGATAATTATTTTAAAACCTTTCATAGTCAAAACTGCCCTTGTTATCGAGACAATCGATGGCAAAAGGATGTTTATGCCTTTTTCGTATTCCCTAAGTCCTCATATTCATAATTATATTGAAGTTAAAAGGGTTAAACGTTTCATTAAGAAAGTTAAGAATGCGCGAAAATGAAACGTAAAGAAAAACTACTCATGTCAGCAACTCTACTTATCTTGGGTATTCTAATTATAAGTATTTTCAGCCATTACACAAGGATCAAGAATGCTCAATCAACTTCAATCTCTACTATTGACAGTAAAGTCAATTTGGCCGCGGTAAAGCCATCAGTTAAACCTGCTCCTGTAGTCATCAGCACGTCACCTACTCCCGTGCAAACACCTGTAGCTATAACGAAGAAAGCATCGCCACCCAAAGTTCTGATCACTCACACGGCAATTGCCAAACCAAAAGTGAAGCTTTCGCCTTCACCTACTTCAACAAGTCGCTACCCACGAATGCGTGGAGATGTTGTTCCAACGAACTATACAAATAAGCCATACACAGCAGGGACAGATATTCCGGTTGGTCTCTACCACTCGACAGGCACCGCTTGTGGTTATCAAATTCGACGAGTGGATAAATCACTGTTCAATGTCACTACTTACGAGAAAGGCTCTACGTTGGTGCAGATCAATGCAGGGGAGCAATTACTTAATTCTG
>Ga0194037_1000627_pt1 | contig 27201 bp, 23 predicted proteins | sample JunL306m_MetaG_FD_148653 | JGI IMG/M metagenome (GOLD analysis project Ga0194037, IMG submission 148653) | Anoxic zone freshwater microbial communities from boreal shield lake in IISD Experimental Lakes Area, Ontario, Canada - Jun2016-L304-6m | ecosystem: Environmental > Aquatic > Freshwater >...
GTTAGTCACGTTCATGAGCGCCGCATCTGAGCCGACAGGCGGTCAGCGCACCCACTTCAAGGTGGACTCTACCGCCCGCCAAGTGAGCGCCACCCGGGTTAGGACACTCTAGATTTCCGGCCCGCCGGCACCTCCCTGGAAAAAGATCCACTCGGCATTGATTCCGGCGGCAAACCCTGCATCATGCGCCACGTTCCCCACAGCGCATGCTCTCCCTGCTCAAAATCCGCAATCTGGCCCTGGTCGATGAACTCGTCTGGGAACTCGGCCCGGGCCTGATCGGTGTCACCGGCGAAACCGGTGCCGGCAAGTCGATCATCGTGGGTGCCCTCAAGCTGGTGCTGGGCGAGCGCGCCGACAAGTCGCTGATCCGCACCGGCGAAGACGCCTGCTCGGTGGAAGCCGTGTTCGAGCTGCGCGACCCGGGCGAAATCAACGCCATCCTCGAAGACGGCGGCCTGCAACCCTGCGATGACACCCAGCTGATTGTGCGCCGGGTTATCGGCCAATCCGCCAACCGCCAGTTCGTCAACGATTCACCGGTCACGCTGGCCCTGCTCAAGCGCCTCGGCGAGCACCTCGTGGACCTGCACGGCCCGCACGACCACCAATCGCTGCTCTCCACCGAGCGCCAGTTGGCGATGCTCGACGCCTATGCCGGCGCGGAGGCCGCCCATGCCGGCTACCGCGCTACCTACCGGGCCTGGCGCATTAAAGCCGCCGAACTCGAGGACCTCCGCCACGCCGAAAACGCCAGCGAGCAGGAACTCGAACTGCTCCGCTATCAGCTCGAGGAAATCAACGCCGCCAACCTCCAACCCGCCGACGAGCAGGACCTCGAAGACCGCTGGCGCCGCGCGTCCAACGCCACCCGCTTGTTGGAATCCGCGGCCGGCGCCGCCGAAGCCCTCACCGGCGAGGCCGGCATCCTCGAACGCCTCGCCGACGTGCAACGCCTGGTGCGCGACCTCGAAAAACTCGATCCCTCGGTGCGCGAGCACACCGCCTCGCTGGAAACCGCCGTGCTCGAACTCCAGGACCTCGAACGCAATCTCGCCGATTACGTCGAGGAGCTCGACATCGATCCGGAGGAAGCCGCCGCTCTCGAAGAACGGGTCAATCTGCTCGAATCCCTGAAACGCAAATACGGTGCCACCCTGACCGACGTGCTGGCCCGCCGCGACGCCGCCGCCGCTCGCCTCGACACGATCGAAAACCGCGGCGAGAAACTCGCCACCCTCACGCTCGAACTCAGCGCCTGCCGCGCCACCCTCGACGCCTCCGGCAAATCGCTCACCACCACCCGGCGCAAGGCCGCTCCCAAACTGGCCAAGGAAATCTCCAGCCAGCTCAAGGACCTCGGGTTCCAGCAAGCCTCGTTCGAGGCCCCTCTGCTCGCCCTCACCGAACCCGGTCCCCAGGGCTTCGAGTCCCTCGAGTTCCAATTCGGCCCAAATCCCGGCGAGCCGTTGCTGCCGCTGCGCCAAATCGCCTCGTCGGGCGAAATCAGCCGGGTCATGCTCGCGGTCAAATCCGCCCTCGCCGACCAGGACGCCACGCCGCTGATGGTCTTCGATGAAATCGACGCCAATGTCGGCGGCGAAGTCGCCCGCGCCGTCGGCCGCAAGATGGCCGCACTGGGCACCCGCCACCAGGTGGTGGCCATCACCCACTTCCCGCAGGTGGCCGCCACCGCCAGCCATCACTTCGTGGTCGAAAAGGAAGTCTCCGGCGGCCGCACCCGCTCGCGGTTGTTTCCCGTCAGCGGCGAAACCCGCATCCAGGAACTGGTCCGGATGTTAGGCGGCGGCGGCCAACAGGCCCGCGCCATGGCCGCCTCGCTGCTCACCCTCTAGCGGTGGCCACATCACGGCACGAAAAAACCGCTGTGCCGTCATTGGCGCTGTGAGCCACGTTCCGTAAACTCTATAAGTGGGGTCGTCCGGTGGCTTTCTGCCTTCCCTTAACAGGCATGGCATAGGACACTGGAGAATGACCCCGGTTCTATCATATCGGTTCGGGCCAGCTACCAAAAAAAGACGCACACAGCAGTCGGGAGGAAACTAGCATCCCACCCGGCGAGCGCAACCGAAAAAAACACCGAATCGAATTTCACTTCAGCCGACCGGCGATCCTCCGTGATGCCAATGGAGGCGCGGGTCGCCTCCGCGCCAGCCACAAAAAAAGGCGGGGCCGCTGGTGACTTCCAGCAACCCCGCCCTTCCCGGAGAAAAGCTCTAATTCCGCGAAATTCAAACGCGCGGGCGGCGTCGGCGCAGCAGCAGCAGCCCATCAATCCCCAGAACCCGTCAGGCCAGGGTCGCCACCTCCGGCGTGCTGCGCGCATGATTCGGCAAACGGCGCAGGCGGGTGTCCAAATGCGCAATCTCCATGCCGACCAGACACACGTCGTCGGGAAACACCCGCTCGCCCGCAAAGTTCTTGATCTCGGTAAACAGGTCTTGAATCAGCTTGGTCACCGGCAGCCCCGTGCGGCGACGGATGGCCTCGCGCAGCCGGTCAAATCCGAAGGCTTCCGCGCTGGCATTCTCCACATCGAAGAATCCATCGGTGAAGACCAGAATCAGGTCGCCCGTATCCAAGGTCCGTTCGTAGGTGAGATATTGCACGTCATCGAACAGACCGAGCGCGGGACCGACGGTGTTTTGCGTGCTGATGGCCTCGACCTCGTCGGTCGCGTCATGCACCAGCAGCGGACTGGGGTGGCCGGCATTGGCATATGTTAGACTGCCGGTGGCGATGTCCACGATGACATAGCAGGCGGTGGTGAACAGGGTGGTCCCTAACTGCCGCAGGATCCCCCGCAGCGAGCGGTTCATCTCGGTGAGCAGCGCCCCGGGATCGCTCGCCAGCTCGCTCAGCTGCTCTTCGAGCGCGCGCATCATCGCGCTCACCAGCGCCGCCCGCACGCCATGGCCCATCACATCGCATATAAACACGCCCACCGCGGTATCCGACACGCTCACCACATTGTAAAAATCGCCGCTCATCGAGCTGGTCGGATGAAAGATGCTGCAATACTTGATGGCGCTCGCCGCCTCCGTGGCACCGCTTGGCAGCGTCGGAAAATGTTCCGGCAGAAACGTCATCTGGAGCTCGCGCGCCATTTTCAGATCCTCCTCCATCAGCAGGTTTTTCTCCCACAGCTCATGGGTGCGCTCGGCCACCCGCTGCTCGAGTTGCTGATTGAGCGCGCACAGGTCGGCCTCGGCCTGGCGGCGCGCCTTGCGTTCCGCCACTTCGCGCAGCGCCCGATGGACCGCGGGCACCAACCGCCCGCCGAGCCGGTCCTTGAGGACAAAGTCCGTCGCACCGTTCTTGAGCAAGGCCACCGCAGTCTCCTCACCCACCGCCCCCGAAATGATGATGACGGGCACACGCGGGCACCGCTCCCTGGCCATCGCGAGCGCTTGACCACCGTCGAAAGTGGGCAGCTTGTAATCCGCCAGGATGAGATCGGGCTGGAACTCCACGATCTCGCGCTCGAAGTCATGACGGGTTTGAACCCGGGTGGAGCAGGACTCAATCCCTCCATGCTTGAGTTCACAGAGGATCAATTCCGCATCGAGGTCGGAGTCCTCAAGCAATAGAATTCGCAGGGCGGTGTTTTCGCGGTTACTCATGGTATTTTAGTGGTGGGGATTACATTCAATGACATCCAATACGAACCCATATTGATGACAACTTCACGGAAGCTTTCAAAATCAACGGGTTTAACGATATAGCTGTTGACCCCGAGTTGATAGGCTTCGATCACGTCCTGGTCTTCGCGCGATGAGGTCAACATCACCACCGGCACCTGGCTGGTGCGCGGGTCGGCGCGGATCTGGCGCAACACTTCCAGCCCGTCAAGCTTGGGCAGCTTCAGGTCGAGCAGCACCACTTTGGGCTGATGCTGGACATCACGCCCCGCATAGGCCCCGGCTCCGAAAAGATAGTCGAGGGCCGCCTGGCCGTCCTGCACGTGGATGGTGTTGTTGGCCAGATTGCGTTTCTTGAGGGCGCGGATGGTCAACTCGGCATCTTGCAGATTGTCTTCAACGAGAAGCATTTTCAGTTCGGTGTTCATGGGGGGGATGAGGTAGAGTGAAAAAAAAGGTCGCGCCTTGGTTGACTGCCGCTTGCGCCCAGACGCGGCCGCCATGCCGGTGCAGGATGCGCTGGACCAGCGCCAGACCAACGCCGGTGCCCGGAAACTCGCTCTGGCTGTGCAGGCGCTCGAACACGCCGAAAAGTTTGTTCGCATATTGCATGTCGAAACCCGCGCCATTATCCCTCACATAGTAAACCGGCGCGCCGTCCTCACCATCCTGCGCGCCGATTTCAATTTCGCCGAGCTCGCGCTCCTTGGTGAACTTGATGGCATTGCTGATAAGGTTGACCCACACCTGCAGGATCATCGCCCGGGTGCCACAGGCCGACGGCAGCGGGTGCAGCGTGAGCCGCAGCTTGCGCGCCGGTTCTAACGCTGACAACTCGTCGAATACCTGCTTCGCCAGCGCATCCATCTCGATGCGTTTTTGCTCGATGGGCTGACGGCCGAGCCTGGAAAAGGCCAGCAGATCATCGATGAGTTGCCCCATCCGCTGGGTCTCGCTGCGGATCACACCGAGCATGCGCTGGCCTTGGGCATCGAGCTGCTCCGCACAGTCTTTGAGCACCATCCTCGAGAACCCATCCACCGCACGCAGCGGGCTGCGCAAGTCATGGGAGATCGAATAGCTGAACGCCTCCAACTCACGGTTGGACGCTTCCAACTCGGCCGCCCGGGTCAACAGGTCGGCGCTGAGCTTGCCGATTTCGAGTTCCGCGTGCTTGCGCTCGGTGATGTCGAGGTTGATGCCCACCATTCGCACCGGCTGGCCGTCGGCCCCCGCGATCACCCGCTCGGCGGCGTGGATGACGCGCACCGCGTGGTCGGAGGCGCGCACGATCTGGAATTCGCGCTGATCGCGCCCGCAAGTCTCGATGGTGTGGCGCAGTCGCTCCTCCTGCTCCGGCAGATCCTCTGGCAGCACCCGCGCCCGCCAATCCTGGTAAAAGATCTTGCCGTCCGGTGTGTCCGGCAGGCCGTAAATGGCGAACATCCGGTCATTCCACAGCAGCGCCTCGCTCTTGAGATCCCGTTCCCAAACGCCGATGCCGGCAGCCTCGGTGGCTAGGCGCACCCGCTCCTCGCTCTCGCGCAACGCCTCCTCCGTGCGCCGGCGCTCGGTGACGTTGGTGCAGACCGCCATGTATTGGTAGGGTGTGCCGTCCGGCCCCAGGAAGGGGACAATCGTGCAGTCCATCCAATACAACGAGCCATCCTTGGCGCGGTTCTGCATTTCACCCTTCCACACGCGCCCGCTGATGATCGTCTGCCAGAGGTCGCGCATGAACGCTTGCGAATGATACCCCGAAGCGATGATGCGATGATCCTGGCCGATCAACTCCTCGCGCGAATGCTGGTAGATCGCGCAGAAATTGTCGTTGGCGTCAGTGATCTTGCCGCTTGCGTCGGTGATGGCGACCACCGTGTGCTCGTCAAGCGCCGCCTTGTAGTCGGTGAGCAAGGCATTGGCCGCCTGCAGTTGCGCCGTGCGCGCCGCGACCCTGAGCTCCAGTTCCGCATTGAGCTGACGGATTTCCCCGTCGGCGCGCTTCCGCGCGCTGATATCGCTGAGCACAAGGCGAAACTCCTGCGGGCCGTGGGCGGGGTGCGTGGCGGTCGTATCCAGCTGCGCCCAGAATGGCTTGCCGTCGCGCCCAAGCATCCGCAGCTCGCACATTTGCGGCGGGCCGCTCTCGTGGAGTCGTCGGAGATGAATGTAGTAGATGTCCTGATCCTCAGGCACGATGAACCTTGGCAACGGTTGCTTGACCAGCGCCCCCCGGGATCCGTCCAGCAACCCGCTCGCGGTGAGATTGGCCTCAAGGATCAACCCCGACTCACTAACGGTGAGATAGCCGACCGGAGCCTGATCATAAAGCTCAAAGTAGCGCGTCCGCGAGGCGTCCAGCTCCGCCTGCGTCAGGAGCAGCTCCTTGTTCTGCATCTCCAACTCGATCTGGTGGACCTGCAATTCATGGAGTATTTGGCGCGCGTCCTCGGGCAAGCCGGGCGGGTCATTGCCCGCGGCCTGGGCGGCCTGCTCGAGGTAGACGGCCATCGCCCGCTGGCGCAAGTCATGATCTGGACCGGCTGTGGGCGCAGCGTTCCCGGGGTGGAGGCTTCTCTGGGTCATTGGGGGGGATATGTAAGACGCTCAACCGTTGCACTGGCCATCAGATATCAAGCCATGCCCTACACTGGTAGGGCTAACATCGTGGTCCGGACCTCGCAATAATTATTTTGCCTTTTTTTGAGCTGCCCTGAAAATACCGCCGCCGTGCGCCGGAGGGCCGGGTGCGCGATCTCCCCCGAACCCGGCATCTCGCCGGCGACGCATCTAACGCACCTATCTCAGGGGACGTGAGCCCGCCCCCCACGGGGCTGGCAACACCAATCAGCCTTCCTGCGAAACCAGCCCCACCCGCAGCGCGAAGCGCACCAGGCCGGGAATATCATGCACATTCAGGCTTTTCATCAAGTTCATGCGATGGTACTCGACGGTCTTTGGGCTGACCTTGAGAATGTCGGCAATGCCTTTGGTGTTCTGCCCTTCGGCGATGAGCTGCAGGATCTCGCGCTGCCGCTCGGTCAACTGTTCGAGCGGGCTTTTCCGCTCGGTGACGCCTTGCAACAGGAACTTCTTGACGAGTCGCCGCGAGATTTCCTGGCTCAGATAGATTTCGCCGCGCGCCACGCGTTGCAACGCCGTGGCCAGCTCCGCCGTCGCGGCCTTCTTGAGCAGATACCCCGCCGCCCCGGCCTTGAGCGCCCGCAGGTAATATTCCTCGTTGTTGTGCATGGACAGCATCAGCACCCGCACCGCGGGGAATTCCTTGGTCATGCGTGCGGCGGCTTCCAGGCCATTCAAACCCGCCATGCTGATATCCATCAAAACCACATCCGGCAGGTGCAAACTGACCAGCGCGAGGGCTTCACGGCCGTCGACGGCTTCGCCGACCACTTCCACCCCGGGCAGTTTTTCCAGCAAGGTGCGAATCCCCGCACGCACCAGCGTATGGTCATCGGCCAGGATGACCCGAATGGATTTGGTGGGCTTGCTCATGAAGTTTTGGATTTGGACGATGAGGTCAGCCACCGCAACGGGAACCATGCATGCACTTCGGTGCCCTTGCGCAGGCTCGACCTGAATTCCAGCCCGCCACCGGTCAGGGCCGCGCGCTCCGCCATGCTCAACAGTCCCAGACTGGCACCGCGTTGCGCCTTTTCCCGGGTGGTGGCCACCTCAAAACCGACCCCGTCGTCGCGCACGCGCAAGTGGAGCTGCTCGCCGGAGTGGCGTAATTCCACCGTCACGGCCTTCGCCCGGGCGTGGCGCACGACATTAGTCAACGCTTCCTGTGCCACCCGAAAGCACTCCGTTTCGATCATCGGATCCAGGCGCTGCTTCAAGATGTCCATGTGGAACTCGGCGTGCAGCCCTACCAGCGTGGCCTGCCGCTCGGTATACCATCGCAGCGCCGGTTCCAGGCCCAGATCGTCCAGGATCGACGGGCGCAGGTTCAGCGAGATGTCCTGAACTTGCTCAAGCATGCGCTCGACCACTTTGAGACTCTCATCCAGGCGTGGTCTCAGGGCGTCGATATCAGCGGCCTGCAACAGCCCTTGCAGATTCAACTGGATCACCGTGAGGGCTTGGCCGATTTCGTCGTGGAGTTCGCGCGCGATGTTCCGGCGCTCCGTCTCCTGCACTTCCACCAAGCGGCGGGAAAGCGCCTGCAGCTTGCCGCTGTATTGCTTGCGCATGACTTCCGCCTGGCGCCGGATATTGCGCTCCGCGACCTTCTGCAGCGCCCGATGAACGGCCGGCACCAGACGGTCCAGGTGATGCTTCAATATGAAGTCCGTCGCCCCGTGATTGAGCAACTCCACGGCAGTTTCCTCCCCCACGGCACCCGAAATGATGATCACCGGCACGTCCGGGCAGCGCTCGGTCGCCAAGGCCAGCGCCTGCGCGCCATTGAAGTTTGGCAGCATGTAATCCGCCAGAATAATCCCGGGCCTGAATTCGGAAAGCTGGCGCGACAACTCGCCGCGGGTCTGCACGCGCCGCGCGACAAAGGTGAGCTCCTCCTTCTTGAGTTCGCGCAGGATCAATTCGGCATCCCGCTCTGAATCCTCGAGTAGCAGAATGCGCAGGTCGGTCTTCTTGGGTGCTCTCATGACATCAAGCAGGGTGATACTCGGAAGTGCCGCCAACCCGCCACCAGGCGGCGGCATCACTCCTCCATTCTCCCGCCTCGGTGCGGCTCCTTACCAGTTGCTTTGTTTCACATAAATGACGTCGTACGGCCTGACATAGAATGGACGGCTGTTCGTGCCGTAGAGAGCATCGTTCATGTTCAATATATACCGCTGCAGCTTGCCCCCTTCGGCTCTCACCACGAACACCTGCCTGGGATTCGCAAACTTGGTGAAGCCGCCAGTTTCCATCACCGCCTCCAGCGCAGTCATCGGACGATCCAGCGGGATCTTGCCCGGCTTGAGCACCTCCCCGGACACATAAACTCCCGCCACCGCGCCCGTGAGCGACACCACCACCGAGGAGTCCTGGAGGTGCGGTTGATAGAGCGACGTCAGCAGAGTCTGAAAAGAGGTAATGGTCCTGCCCGCGGCGGTGACATCGCCCACGGTCGGCAGGCTGACCCTGCCGTTTGGCTGGATCTTCTGCCGGGTGTTCAACTCGGGCGCGCCTGCGAACGTGACGCTGATCTCGTCGCCGGCCGCTAGGTTGCCGTCCGGCCTGGCGACGAAGGCTTCCGCAGGCACCGGCTGCGAGGAATTCATGCTGCCACAGCCCGCGCACGCCAGCACCAGGCACAGCGAGAGCAGCCCCACCAGCCCGCGGTGGCGGCGATTCCATGATAGGCCGGAATTAACAGTCGTGGGCGGGAATTGGTCATTGGTGTACGTTTCCATATTAGTGTGCGTTTTCATCATAATTTCGTTGTTTAATGCCATAAATTCATGCGGTTCACCGCAAGAGGTGCAGGCCTGGGCAAGCCGGATTCCTGACACCCGCGACACGACCCGCCACCCCGACCCCGGCCACTCACCGGCAGACCATGGCGTGCGTTCATGCCGCCGCCCGCGCGGCCGCATCCGCGATCAAGTGGTCCATTTTCTCGAATACCACCGCGCCACCAGTGGATACGCGCCCAGGACCAGCAGGCTTCTAACGACACATTTCCACCCGCCGTGCCGGACCAGCCCCGCCCGCGCGTATCGCTTCGCTACCAGCTCCTCCCCGCAAGCACAGGCGATCTCGGCCAACCGCGACACAAAGTAGAACATCTTTCCCCTGATGATCGTCGACACCTCGTCGTCAAGCGGCACCATCCGCCAGTAGGCGTCCGCCTGCACCCGCGCATAACAGTCGTAGCGTTTGCTGGCGCTGGCGGGATCCATCGCGTCGGAGAGACCCTGCCTGTCGCGATCCCGGTGAATTCCCACCAGCCGTTCGTTGACGACCGCATAGCCGAAGCCCAGCACCAACCGATAGATCAGCTTGGTGTCCTCCGCCACGCTGAGTGACTCGTCAAAGATTCCCGAGCGCATCATCGCGGATTTATCCACGACCATCGACTGCAGGAACGGATGTCTCTGATGCCTGAATAGACGATAATCACCCGGCGGGTAGAATCGTTCCGAATTCTCCTCCAGCGCGGGATCCATCTTGTGAAGATCATCCAATGGCTCACCCGCTTCATCCGTGCTGACGCAAAAACACACCTGCGCCCCGGTCCGCTCGATGCATTCCAACTGCCGTTGCAGCTTGTCAGGGCTCCAGCTGTCGTCAGAATCCTGAAACGCAATCCAATCGCCGCGCGCTTCGAGGATTCCACGGTTGCGGGCCGCGCTGACCCCGCGATTCGGAGTCCTGATATAGCGGATCCGGTCCATCAGCGGCAGCAGCGCCCCTGCTGTGCCGTCCGTCGAGCCGTCGTCGATGACGATCACCTCGCACGACACCCCGGTTTGCGCCAGCACCCCATGCACCGCCGCCAGCACCTGTGACGCCCGGTTGTAGGTCGGAATGATGACGCTGACCTGCTTCATGGCGTGCTAGATGTGAAGCCGGTGGCGGATCTTTCCCAGCAGCGCCCGCCCGCGGTTGAATCGGAAATCACGTCCCGCCGCAACCCACCGGAGCTTCTCGTCCCAGTCCCTGGCGATCTTATCCTTGCCGAAGTTGGTCTCGACATAACTCACGGCATTCCTGGAAAACGCAGCGCGGCGCTTCGGGTCGCGGGTGATGGCCTCCATCGCGCGGACCACTCCGCCGTCATTGCGGGTCTTGACCAGGATGCCGGTCCTGCCGTCGCGGACGACCTCGGGTTGCCCGCCCCTGAAGTTAGAGACCACCGGCACCCCCATCGCCTGAATCTCAAGGGCGGCGATGCTGTGCACCTCGGGTTGGGAAGTCCACGAGGGATTCTGCAGCGCCAACCGGGTGGTGGATAAATGAGCGAGGATTTCCGCACGCGTGACCTTGCCCATGAGCACAATCCCCGCGCGTAACGATCCGTCCGCGGCGTACAAAACCTCGTTTAGATACCGGTCCTCATATTCCTGCTCGAAAATCCCGCTTTTGCCCAGCGGGGCCACGTTGCCATGGAGGTCGGCGGATCCCGCCACAAACAATTGATAGCCAGGATTACGCGCTCGGAAAGCGTTGAATATCCGCACCGCGTCATGGAACCCCTTGCTGGCTCTGGGCGCCCCGATGAACATGATCTTGTTCTCCAGCACCCCGCCATTCCTGAATGGCGCGATCGCCTCAACGTCCACACCATTGTGGATGTTGGTGGTTCTAGCCACCGCGGGCGACCGCCACCAGGTGCTGAGCTGGTTGCGCGAAATACAGAAGACATAGTCCAGTCGGCCCTGCTCGATCGCCCGCTCGTAGGGCTTGTGATCTATGAAGTTATGCGACCAATAGATCCGCTTCCCGGCCGCGATGTCGTGATTGAGAAAAATTTCCGCCGCAAAGCCATTCGCCACGAACACGTCCCCACCACCGATGGCGGACAGATTGGCCTGCGCCTCTGCCGGCGAGCGCGACCTCAGGTGGCGGGTCCCCTGATAGACCCCGCTGGCACTGCGGTTGAGCACCCAGACCTCGTGACCCAGCCTGGTCAGGCCCGCGCTCACCAACATCAGCGCGCTGACCGTGCCCGACGCCCCGAGCTGCAAATAGTTGTCAATGTTCGCCGGGCTTTCCTCCTGACAGTAAAAGATGATTCTCATGTGCGTGCAATGGGCCATTGACTCAAGCGGCCGACCCGCCCGCGCGCCGCAGGCACGCCTCCACGGCACCTGTCACACGCGGGGCGATCGCGTCCCAACTCCACTCTGCGCAAAACCTCTGCCACGAGCGCTCCGCCATCTGCTCGCCATAGGCCGGCTGGTCCATCAGCTTCAAGCACGCTTCCGCCATCTCCGCCGGCGCGTCAGCCAGCAAACAATCGCGGCCGCTTTCCACTTGATAACCGTAGGCACCAAGCCGGGTGGAAACCAGCGGGCACTTGCGGCTAAACGCCTCGGCGATTTTGACCCGCGTGCCGCCGCCCCTGTTGATGGGAGCGATCGAGGCGGCCCACCCCGCTATCTCCGCGGTGACCTCAGTGACATATCCCAAGCCGTCGATATCCGGCCCCTCGTTGGCAATGCCCGTATCGGTATCCAAACCGACCAGGCGCAACCGGGCGTCATGCCGCGCCGATTTGACTAACGGCCAGACATGGCGGATAAACCAACGCAACCCTTCGTGGTTCGGTGGGTAGCGCAAGGTGCCGATAAACCCGATCCGGGGAGGGCCGCCAGTTGACCGCACCGGTTCCGCCAGCGGGGCCTCGAATCCGTTTGGTATCGGATGAATCCAACAGCCGCCGCCTAGATAGGCCTTGTCCTGATCACTGCACACGCTGACGATTCCGAAGCGCTCCACCAGCACCCGCTCACGCCGCCGCCAAAGGATCGCCTTGCGCGCGGCCGCAACCCTGGACACCAGCCGATCCGCCTCTTTGGCTGCCCCGGTGAACACCTGACTCGGCACGTCATCGATATCCAGCACCGATACGGGCCATGACCGACGGCCCAGGCTGTTTGGTATCGAAATCCCCTGAAACCATATTAGATCATATTTTTGAACCACTTGATCGAGGGAGGTCGCCGCGGCACTGGTGAGCCTCACGCCTTCCGTATTCGCACAATAGGGATCGAATTCCCGAGCCAGCCGGGCACGCAGCGTCCGTGGTCCCCGCTGGTCAAGGTGGAAGACGTCCTGCAAGTCAAACTCGTCCTGCGCTCGCCGTAGCGCCCCGCTCTCGATCCGTTCATAGGGCATCAGCACCATGCCCAAAGTGCCGCACTGCCGGAGAATCCTGGCAATGTGCCGGGTCCGCAGGCGCGCGCCATATGCGGCGCCGAACGGACAATGCGCGGAAACCATTAGAATGCGTGGCATCGTGCTGCAATGGGTTGAGGGATAATTCAGGATCCCGGATCCCCATCAGGCAGGAGAACCAATCCGCCACCCTCGAGCCACGACCGCACTGCGACCGGCGCGGCACCGGGCCAACGCTGCCGCCCGGGAAGCAGTGAGATCAAATGCTGCCAGGCTGAATGATTGCCTAGCAAGGCGTTCTGCAGCAGGCTGAGCCGACGTCCCGCGGTGGTGGCGTGCCGGGCATGGTCCCGCAGGTGACTACGGAGTTCCTGCGTCCGGTCTACGAACTCCTCGAGGATCAGGCTCCGATCCTTGAGGTCGAGGTAGCGGTCCAAATGACACAGCACATCACCGATCATCTCGTCAATCTTGGACTGATGAGCCGCTGAGCCGAGTTGCTCGCCAGCCGTGGCCTGGAGTGAGTGCACGCGCCACCCCCCCCAGGTGTCAGGAACGTGCACCGTGGAGGCCGCCAGCCCGGCGCGAAGATTCCAGTGGAAGTCCCCCACGCCGCCCCAATCCTTTTGGTAGTAGCCGATTCTTCCAAACAACCCCCGGCGGATGAGCAGTTGGGTCACCGAGGTGTAAATATTATCTCCCAGCAAACAGAGAATTCCATCCAGTGGCGCGAGCCTCTTGTGCGGTAGATTCACCAGAACTCCCGTGCTTCTCGCAAACAGGGAATGTTCGGACCACCAGTCAGGCCCGGGGGCTCCGCTCTCATCAACCACCCGTATGGGACAGTGTGCCAGATCGCAATCGGGATTCGCGTCCAGCGCGCGCACCATTTTCTCAAGACAATCCGGCGCCATGGTGTCATCGCTGGTCGCGATGTAGATGAATTCACCGCGCGCCTCGCGGATGCAGGGGGTCCAACTGCCCGGAGTTCCTTCACGACTTCCCTGCCAGATGCGCATCCGTGGCTCGCTGGCAGCCAGCTTGCTGAAGTAATCCCAGGCACCGTCAGTTGAATAGCTGTCATAGACCAGCAACTCCCAATCCTTGAACGTTTGCGCGTAGATGGTCGCCATGCGTTCCTCCAGGAACGGAAGCGTGTTGTAATTAGGCAGGCAAATGGATACGCGGGGCGTGGTCATAACTGGGATTGATGAATTGATGGACTGGTAGCCGCCTGGCGGACTTGCACGCGGGCGATCTCACCTCAGCACGCGGACGCCCGAGTCTTGGGGCCGCAGGGTGATCATGACCGGAGTCGGTCACTGAATGACCATTTCACCCTTTGCCCTGCGCTCAAACTGTTCCTTGATCCACCAATAGGTCTTGCCCAGGCCGTCCTTCAGGTCGGTTTCCGGCTCCCAACCCAGCTTTTCCCGAATCAAGCTATTGTCACTATTGCGCCCTCGCACGCCTTGGGGCGCGTTCAGGTTGTAGTGCCGCTTCAGCTTCACCCCCTCAATGTTTTCAACCATGTCCAGCAGCTGGTTGATGGAAACCAGCTCGCTGCGGCCGAGGTTGATAGGGTAGGAGAAGTCCGAAGCCATTAGCTTGTCAAGGCCGGTGATACAGTCATCGATGTACATGAACGACCGCGTCTGTTCGCCGTCACCCCAGATCTCAATGTTGAAATCACCTGTGGCCATGGCCTCGATCACCTTGCGGCAAAGCGCCGCCGGGGCCTTCTCCCGGCCACCGTCCCAAGTCCCGTATGGGCCGTACACATTGTGGAAGCGCACCAACCGGACATTCATCCCGAAATCCTCCTCGAAGTGCTTGCTCATCCGTTCCGAGAACAGCTTTTCCCAACCATAGCCATCCTCCGGCATGGCCGGGTAGGCATCCTCCTCCTTTAGGGCCACGACATCGGCGTTGGTCTGCTTCCCTGCCGCGTAAACGCAGGCACTCGAGGAATACAGATACTTCTTCGCACCGTGAAAGCGGGCCGCCATCAGCATATGGGTGTTGATGAGGACACTCAGCATGCATAGCGCGCGGTTGCTTTCGATAAATCCCATGCCCCCCATGTTGCAGGCTAGGTTGTAAATGGTGTCGCAGCCTTCGGATGCCTTGAAGCAGGCACCTTTCTCCTCGAGGTTGAGCTGCAGATTCTCCGCATTTTCGTGATACTGATACCACCTGTCTTTGGGCTTGATGTCCGCTACCACCACCTGATGGCCGCGTTCCAGCAGAACCCGCGCCAGTTGACCTCCTATAAATCCGCCGCCGCCGGCGACCAGTATTCGTTGTGTTTTCATTTTTCGTTGTTGTTATTTATTACCATTCAGACCGTGATGCTATCTCACTGCCTGAAATCAGCCTGCAACGTTGCACCCATCCCATTTTCATGAAAATCAGAGAGGTGTAGAATGATGTTCGACATGGTCCTCCGGCAACAAATGCGGCAGCCAAAATTCCCGGTCATAGCGGCCCCAGGCGTGACAGCCAAAGGGCATCCGACCGCCGGTCATCTCAAAGCAGTCCCGCGGCACTGCTTCAAACGCAAAGCGCAGTCCTTGCTCCAGCGAGGCCACCTTGAACTCCGGCAAATAGCGCACCGCCTTGTCTGACCAAAAAAGATCATTGTTACGTCCGTGCTCGGCCGGGTCTTCCATGGCATGCCACTCATGCAACAAGCGGTTGAGCAGATGCATGCCCGGACAACGCGCCTGAATCCATTCCAATCCGCGCACCAGGCCACCCGGCGCGTGTTGAGTGAACTGGTCGATCCAGTAGGTGCTTGGCTCCTTGCGGTGCCGGTTGGCAAGGACCTGGAGTGCGCTCGCCACGCGCAACAGCGTGAACCCGCCGTTGCCCACCCGCGGAGTATCCACCCAGAGACTTTCCTCACAATGCATCCACGGTGGCCCGATGTAGTCCAGATCAGTCGCGCACCAGACCGCCATCTGGTCGGAGAAAGCGAGGCTGTCCAGATGATAGAAAAAAACAAACTCATAGTCGGCGAACTCCCTGTAGAACGCCGCCTGCGCCAGCATTCTGCCATGTGCGGCCGCCGAACCAAAGTATTTCCTGGCGAAGTGCTTTACTTGAAAGCCGGGCAAATCAGGCGCAAACCCTTCTGATGCTATCAGGTATTTGTCATAATCTCCAAGATAATGATTCAAATGCCGAAGCGACACCCGCTCGTCTGCCGTCAGGCCAGGACGGGGAGATAGCGGCACCACAATGGCGACGCTTCTGGACGGCGTTTTCTCAGGCCTGAACGGCGGGACTAGCGCCCGCGTGATGGCTGCAAGCATACGACGCATCATGGTTTGCTGCGGGATTGGGTGACGATTGATTCCGGTTCAGATCCGGCTTGACGCTAAGTCTCACACCAGTTTCCGCATCCAGATGCTACCGGTATCGGCACTTCCAATCAGGCATTCCGGCATTTCATTTGCGAACCATTCGGCTCTAATTCTTTGCAGATAGGAGTTCAATGCGACAATCTCGTAGTTTTTGTTGTGCATCAGGAAAGCATGCAGCAAATAGTTTTCATTCCAAAACCAGCGGTTGTCCAAAATCCAGTGCCGGGGGTATTCGAACCCGTGGAAAACGTCATGAAAATGAATCAGCACGCCGGGTTTTAACGCGGGAAGTATTTCAAACATGATATAATTTACGTCACTTGCGATTTTGGAGACATGCGTGGAATCAATGAAGAGGATGTCGTCTCGCTCCAGAATCTCGAATTCCTCGATTTTCACGTTCTGCACCTTGTCTCTGATTATCCTATTATGGAGTCTATCGGATTCCTTGAGTATTGTTTCAAGGCGCTCAGTGTGTGGCTCAATAAAGGTGTGTTGTATTTTGTTGTCAAAAAAGAACTCATTAGTGTCGAGCATAAGGGCGGAGGAATGGCCAGATCCGACTTCGATTATTCTTCGGGGCTGGTATTTTCTCATCATCCCATACAAAAACACACAGTCTGAGTGCCGGTAAAATGCTCCATTCTTTTGATATCTGGTGATCCTTCCTCCCATGTCTGGAAGATTATATACATACTCAGGATAGTAAGACTTCAGGTCCTGGAGGAGTTTGACTTGATTGTCGGTATTTAAATCGATTCCCGGTAGTTCTTTATCCGAAAAGGCAGAATCGGCGTCCCGGGTGATTTCACCAAGGTCTGGAACCGGGCTATAGTAGTGTCCTGGCTCAAAGCCGGCATCGCGGACGATTTTACTCAGATAAATGTACCTGTTAACTCTCGAATTCACAAATGGGACCGCCATCGCGATGTTTTTCAGAACGCCTTTTGCTGCTTTATTGATTTTCTTCATGAGCTGTATGCTGATTGGTGGGTTGTATTGCCGGATGATCTACGTTGCAGAACCGGTCATGAGCTCTTTGATGATGCGCGAAATGCATCGCGGCACATCTTGACGTCGGTTCGATCCATGCCGATGGCTAGCGGCACGGGGCTTGCGAGGTTCTTGGTGGGCGGGCACGCCATCCCTGCGTGGGAGACGATCGCCCGGGTAATGGCTGCCGGCATGCTGCGCATCATGATTCATTGGGGATGAGTGACCATGACTGGTCCATTTCACTGATCACCGCCACCGGCAGCGGCCACTCGATCGCGAGCGCGGGATCGTCAAAGCGCAGTCCCCTCTGGCAATCGGGCGTGTAATAGCCGCCCATCAAATACAACAATTCCGACCCGTCCTTCAGCGCCTGATTGCCGTGGGCGAACATGGCCGGCACATAGACCGCGAGGCCGTTCTCGGCACTGAGCTCCACGCCGAGATGCTGCAGGTAGGTCGGGGATCTGGGGCGCATGTCGACAATCACGTCCCACACCGCACCTCGTATGCAACAAATGAACTTCGGCTCGCAGGCCGGAGCGTCCTGGTAGTGCATTCCACGCACGGTTCCCTGGTGGTGATTGTGGGAAATGTTCGCCTGGACGGCCTGGAATGGCACGCCCAACTGGCGCAATTCCTCGGTGCAGAACGCCCGCGCGAAATACCCCCGGCTATCATCTTTGCATTCACGTTCGATTAGATACGCACCCGAGAGCTTGGTTTTGTGAAAAATCATGGCTTGCCGTTGCTTGCTCTGAAATCCCCACTGCCCGGCAGGCACCGGACTCTCCGCGCGATTTTTTCCTTCCCCGGCGCATTCTGGCCACTACAAATCCACAGGATCATTGATCCCGGCCGGCATCCGCGGCGAGAATAAGCCGCCCGCCATCTCCCATCACATCCAACCGTCAAACCCCCGACATGCCCACTCCCTCCAAACTCCGCGTCGCCGTCATCGGCACCGGCACCTTCGCCGAAGTCTGCCACCTGCCTGGGCTGCTGTCCCATCCGGCCACCGAAGTCGTGGCGATCTGTGGCCGCAGGCTCGAGGCCGCGCGCGCGCTTGCACACCAGTTCGGAATCCGCGAGGCGATGGATGATGTGCGCGAGTTGTGCGCTCGCCCGGACATCGACGCCATCACGATTGCCAGTGCCAACGTCGCCCACGCCGCGCAGGCGATCGAGGCCTTGCGCCATGGCAAGCATGTATTCTGTGAGAAACCGCTCGCGATGACGACTCACGAAGCCCGTGAGATGGCGCAAATTGCCAAGGCCAGCGGCAAGGTTCATCAGGTGGCATTCACGTTCCGCTACAACTACGGGATCCGGGAACTGCGCCGCCGGATCGCAGCGGGGGATATCGGCCGGCCGTATTTCGCCCGAATCCAATACGACCGCTGGGACGGACTAAAACCCGACTGGACCTCGAGCTGGCGTGACAAAAAAGAGTCAGCCGGTGCCGGAATGCTCTTCGATCTTGGATCGCACCTGTTTGACATCAGTCGACAGGTGCTAGGCCCGATAGATTCCGTCATCGGCTACACCCATGTCGTGGCGCGTGAAGCTCCAGACCGCGTGACCGGTGCTATGGCGGCAGTGGAAACCGATGACCTGGCGAACGCCTGGATCCGCCATGCGAATGGGATGCGCGGCCAATTTTTCCTCAGTCGTGTCACGCCGCCCTTCGCACCGCTCGGGTGCCTCGAAATCATCGGCGATCACGGTGCACTCAAGGCCGCGCTCAGCCGCGGCAGCGTGGATTTCATCAAAGCCTCCAGCCCAACCGCACCCGAATGGCGGGACCTGCCGCTACCCCCGCAAGCCTCCGATGGCCAGCCCCACGCGCTCGGGCTGATGATGCGCAGCTTCGTGGACGCCTGCCTGCACGGACATCTCAATCCTGAGGTCGACGCGTCGTTTGACGACGGTCTGGCGGCTCAGTTGGCGATGTCCGCTTTGCTGGAGTCGCAGGAATCCGACCGCTGGACGCATCTGGACGCTCTCAGGTGACAGGATCACGAAGGTTCCCTCCGCAAAAGCCCTGTGCCCACCAGCGCTTGGGAGGCTGTGAGGATCTGGTCGAATGTCATCCCGGACCGCTCCGCGATAGTCAGGAGATCGTGCCCACCGTCCGATAGATTAAGCACCCAGAGCAACGCGAGCTCGTCGAAATCACCGGCCCTCTGGCCTCCGCATCCCGCATAAAGGCCGTACTTTCCCAGCATGGGTTCGCACATCGGCTTGAGATTCACATACCGGGCATTGTGCTCGAGGATGGCGAAGGCCGCCGACGCCTTGCTGAAAGTATCCGCCAGGCATTGGGGCTTGATGAAGGCCAGATTATCGGCGCTCGTGTGATATTCCGAAAAAGTGCCATGGGGTGAGCGCATCAGGCAACCCACCGGCAGGTTGATGCCCGGGGAGCAATACTGTCGTTCATCGTATCCGTAGGGCTCGAATTCCTCGATCCGGTGTTCCGTGCCGCTGGACTTCAGAACGTGCCGCATCGCACGGTCGATGAGCGCGTCCCCACCGCGGGACTGCTTGTACGTCGCCGGCCCGGCGTCTCCCGCGCAGGTGAGCACCAGCCCGTGCTTGATGCGCGGAATGACCGCCGGATTGAGCGCAAGCCAGGTGATTGATCCGATCGTGCCCGGGATAAACAGAAAGCGGTAGGACAGACGCCCTGGATTCCGTGACAGATGCCGCGCGAGTGCCACGGCAACGGCGATTCCCGCCAGATTGTCGTTCGCCAGCGATGGATGGCAGATATGGCACGACACCAGCACCTCTTCCGCGCTCGTGCCCGCTAAATAGCACTCTCCGTATGTTAGACTGCCTTGAACAAGACTGGAGTCGATGCATACTTCATATTCTCCTTCCTCCAGCCGCGCCAAGTCACGGTGCGGCAAACAGAAGCCCCAGGTTTTCTTGTAATAACTCGTGCGATAGGGGATGACATCCGGCTGGCTAGGCAGGCTGAACAGCCTGGACTTCAGCTCGGAGAGCGGCAATTTCCCCCGCACCGGGATACTGTAACCAACGACATGGAGGTTATGGTTGGCGAAATTGACGACCTCGCGGCCGTGAGGATCCTTGATCCACGCGGCCTTGATGTTCCATTCCTCGGGCACGATCCAATCAAACACCGGAGTGCCGCTTGCAACCTCGTGGAGCTCCAGCGGAATCTCTCGGGCCAGGCGCCGCAAGGTCGAGCGCACTCCGTCGCCGGTGATGCTCCGGCAGATCGGATACAACTCCGACGCCAGGGCGTGCATGCCGCGGGACACTGCCTCCATGTCAGAGAGAATCATCGGAAAATGATCGGTGCCCGCGCGCCGCGGCGGTTAGTCCAGAACCGTGACCTCCGGAATCGGTGCCACGAACCTCCCTCCCCACTCGCGGACTTTGGCCATTTCCGCACGGATTTCCTTCTGCAGGTTCCACGGCAAAATCAGCACATAGTCCGGTTTGGTCTCTGAAATCTTGTCCGGGCCGTAGATCGGGATGCGAACGCCTGGCATGTAATGGTTCTGTTTGTAAGGACTCTTGTCCACTACGTAGTCAACCAAATCATCACGCACACCGCAGTAGTTCAGCAAAGTGACACCTTTCGCGGCTGCACCATAACCCACCACGGACTGGCCGGCTTGCTTCGCATCGATAAGAAACTTCAAGAGGTGGCGCTTGGTGGCCTGCACCTTGTCGCCAAACGCAGTGTAGGTTTCCATCCGCGTCAACCCGAACTCCGTCTCCTGATCGCGCATCGCATCCACGCGCGGGGTGATTGCCATCGCCGGGGCGATGTGTTCAGTGTGACGGGCGAAAATCCGCAGCGACCCGCCGTGCGTTGGCAGTTCCTCGACGTCGAAAAGCGTAAGTCCGTGGTGCGCGAATACCTTCTCCACCGCCAGGAACGACAGGTAAGAGAAATGTTCATGATAGATGGTGTCAAACTGGTTGCCCGCAATCAGCCGTTGCAGATGCGGGAACTCGAAGGTGATCACCCCGGCGGGGTCGAGTGCAAGCTTCAAGCCACCGACGAAATCATTGATGTCCGGAACATGCGCCAGCACATTGTTGCCCATGAGCAATTTGGCGGATTGGCCGCTTGCCACCAACTCCTTGGCCGTCTCCACCCCGAAAAAATTCACCACGCTGGGGATACCCCTCTCCTCCCACGCCACCTTCGCCACGTTGGCCGCGGGCTCCACCCCCAGCACCGGGATCCCCATGGCTTTGAAGTGCTGCAGCAGATACCCGTCATTGCTGGCAATTTCAATGACCTGGCTGTTCGCATCAAATCCGAAGCGCCCGGTCATCATTTCACAATAGCGGCGCGCGTGCTCAACCCAACTGGTCGAGAAACTGCTGAAATAGAGATAATCCCCGAAAATCGCATCAGGCGATTCAAACGATTCCAGCTGGGCCAGCAGGCAATTCCCGCATACCCAGACCTTGAGCGGATAGGATTTCTCGGCATTCTGTGAGTCCTCAAATCTCACATACGAATTGGCGAGCGGCGACATGCCAAGGTCGCACATCACATGGGTGAGCGGTTCGGCACAAAAACGGCATTTCGGGGTGTGTTGCATGGCTGGATTGAAGATTCGGGTTGCTGGCATGCGATCAGTAGTCGGCCTTCCAGAAGAAGTCGGCATCAATCTGGCCGGTGCTGATCAGGTGTTGGAGCTGTTTGAGCCGGGTGTACGGCCGGTATTCGAAATCCTCCCTGGTGAAGCCGATCTGTTGGAAAAGCTGGTTGAACTGCCGGGCACCCTTGGCCACATCCCAGTCACAGGAGAAATCAGGCAGGTGCTTGTTCAGTTTGTCAAAACATACCCGATAGCTGCGATTGTCAGCACCTTGGGTGCCGAAGCTCGTCGTGCAACCTGCAAACCTATCGGCGACAATCTCCGCCACCTGCCTCACCCGGTAATTCTGCTGGTTGGACCCGATGTTGAAGATCTGGCCGTGCACCGCCGCGACTGGCGCTGCCAGCGCGCAGCAGATCGCCTTGCCGATATCCAAGCCATGCACCAGCGGTCGCCAGGGCGTGCCGTCGCTCGTCATTTTGATTTCATGGGTCGTCCACGCCAGACCGCTGAGGTTGTTGACGACCAGGTCGAATCGCTGGCGGGGGGAGGCTCCGAATGCCGTCGAGTTGCGGAAGAAGATCGGAGAGAATCCCGCATCGGCAAGCGGCAGAATATCCCTCTCACACAGCGTCTTGCACACGGCATAAGCAGTCTGCGGATTGGTCGGGGTTTCCTCAGTCACCGGCACTTCACCGCCCGCGACGCCGTAAACGGAGCACGATGACATGTAGATGAACCTGCCCACCCCCGCCTGCTTGGCCATCCGGGCCAGGCGGACGGATCCCTTGTGATTGATTTCATAGGTGATATGTGGGGCCAACTCTCCAGTTGGATCGTTGGATAGCTCCGCCATGTGCACCACCGCATCGTGCCCTGCCAGATCCTCCCGGGTGAGGTGGCGGATATCCTTGACCAATGTTCGAGGTTGATCGCTACTGGTGTTATAGAGGTATCCGGATTTGTAATAGCCGACATCCACGCCGGTCACGTCGTGACCGCGGGCTAGCAATTGCGGCACCAGCAGGGAGCCGAGATATCCTTCCGTTCCGGTAACAAGTATTTTCATGGTGTGGTTTGTGGGTTGCGGGGTGGGTGTGAGCAGATGACTCAGGGATCAGGCAAGTTGCTGAACAATTGATTGACCAATCTCCAGCGCGGCGGTGGCCGCGGGCGAGGGAGCGTTGCAGACGTGCAGAATGCCCTTCCCTTTCACCATCAGAAAATCATCCACCAGCCTGCCGTCAGCCAGTAGGGCCTGGGCCCTGACGCCCGCCTTGCACGGCACGAGATCCTCAGTCCGGATAGCGGGAACCAATTGCTGCAAGCTGTGCACGAAGGCGGATTTGAAAAACGAGCGGTGCATTTCCTTGAGTCCTTCGCCAAGGTTGTTACCGATGAGTTTCCAGAACCCGCCGAAAGCCAGGGTCTCGCTGAAATCCCGCAGGTTGAAATCCGTCTTGAGGTAACCCTCGCGCTTGAGTGCCAGCACCGCATTCGGACCGGCGTGCACGGAACCGTCAATCATCCTGGTGAAATGAACTCCCAGAAACGGGAAATCGGGATTGGGAACCGGATAGATCAGGGTACGCACCAAATGCCGCTTCTCCGGCACCAACTCGAAATATTCGCCCCGGAACGGCACTATTTGCGCGCCGGGGTCGGAACCGGCCAGGCGCGCCACGCGGTCGCTATGGAGGCCAGCGCAATTGATGACATACATCGCCTCGAACTCGCCGGCATCAGTGATGACGCTCTTGACTCCGCAACGCTCCACAATTCCCTGGACGTCCTGTCCAAACCTCACCTCACCACCCGCGGATTCAATCAACTCGAGGAATTTGCGGCAGACCTCGACATAGCTGGTGATGCCGGTGGATTTCACCAGAACTCCAGCCACACAACTGACGTGCGGTTCGATTTCTCGCACTCGCTCCGCTGACACCTTTTCCACCGGCACCTCATTTTGAAGTCCCCGCTCATAGAGCGCATCCAACAACGGGATCTCGCTGGCTTGGGTCGCAACAATGACCTTGCCGCTAACCTGGTGGGTGATGTCATGCTTTTGGCAAAATTCAACCATGCTGCGGGACCCGGACTTGGCGAACCGCGCCTTGAAGCTTCCAGGTTTGTAATAAATCCCGGAGTGGATCACCCCCGAGTTGCGTCCTGTCTGATGCTGTGCGGGGCCAGCCTCCTTTTCGAGCAGCAGCACGCGCGCACTGGGAAACGATTTTCCCAGTTGGTATGCCGTGGCAAACCCCACGATGCCTCCGCCAATCACTAAGTAGTCGTAAGGTTTCATTGCTGCTGGTTTAGTGGTGTAATCCCCTTCATTGGCGGTCCCAGATGTTCCAGGGCTCGTTGCCTTTTGCCAGCAACTCCTCGAGATACAACTTGTCGCGCAAGGTGTCCATTGATTGCCAGAATCCATCATGCCGCCATGCTCCGAGTTGACCGCTGCGTGACAGCATTTCCATGGGTTCGCGCTCCCAGACCGTTGAATCTCCGGCTATACACGCCAGCACTCCCGGTTCGAGCACGAAGAACCCTCCATTGATCCACGCGCCATCGCCCTTCGGTTTCTCGCGGAATGATTCCACCGTATTGCTGCCGGACTGCAGGGTGAACGCCCCGTACCTTCCGGGAGATTGCACGGCCGAAAGGGTGGCTAGCTTGCCATGCGACTTGTGATATGCGATGCTCGCTGTGATATCTACGTCGCTCACTCCATCGCCATAGGTGAGGCAAAAGGTTTCGTCACCGAGGTAGTCTGCCGCGCGCTTGAGCCGCCCGCCCGTCATCGTCTTCTCGCCGGTATCAATACAGGTGACACGCCATGGCTCAGCGTCGCAGCGGTGGATGGTGGCACTCTGGCTCCTCAGATCATAGCTGATGTCCGCCGTGTGAAGGTGATAATTAGCGAAATAGTCCTTAATCATGTACCCCTTGTAGCCACAACAGATGACAAACTCATTGATGCCGTGGGCGGAGTAGATTTTCATGATATGCCACAAAATAGGCCGGTTTCCGATGATAATCATCGGCTTTGGCCTCACGCTGCTCTCTTCGTTGATGCGGGTTCCAAAGCCTCCCGCGAGTATGACTGCTTTCATGGTAGGATCCTGCTGGTTTGTATGTTGTGCCGGGGATTGCCGCCTTATAGGGTGGCGGCGGAAGGTCTGGATGGGGAGTCTGTCTGGATATCAGAGCGCAATCTGACTACTTTAGCGGGGACTCCCGCGGCAAGGGCGTTATCAGGCACGTCATGAACCACCACCGCTCCGGCCGCGATCACGGCTCCCCTGCCGATCGACACGCCCTGCAAGATCGTCACTCCATGACCGATCCATGCCCCGTCGCCCACAAAAATCCCACCCTTGCTTGCCAGCGGTTGTTCCATGATCAAACGGTCGGGCGCCAGCCCGTGATCGTAGTTGTAGAACCCACACCCGGAGGCAATTTCAACTTGTTTGCCGATTCTCACTTCCTCGATAAATGCATGAATGTGGCATCCCGGCTGGATGTGGGTTCCCTCATCAATGTGGATCCGCCCGCCCATGCCCGTCTCGATAAAAGAGTCACCGTACAGGTGCACGCGATCCCGCAACTCGACAGGACCTCCTTCGTGGGTGCGATACACGATCACCCGATCTCCCACATAGACATGGCTCCCAAGGCGAAAATCCGGATGGGTCACACGGGCGCTGGGTGCCACGAATCCCCTGCGCGACAAATCAGCAAGATACGACCGTGGGTGATAGGGCGCAGTGTGCCTGGAGGCGAGCCATGCCGCCATCCGGCCCAATCCCCTCTGGCCGGAATGTTTCAGCCAGAACATTCTCCAACGATGGATCATCCGGTTGCGCAAAATCTGATATGGCGGGCACATGCGGCTTGAGTTCCTGACCGTGACAATCCGAGTGCGGAGGTGCAGTATGCCGGTCCTCAGGGACCCGTGATGACAACCGCGAGACGCGCGAACAGGGCTCCGGTGGAGGACAGTGCGCGGGGCAGGTAAACCTTGACAAGGTCCACGCCCGCACCGCCCGCGTCCTTTTCTTCAACCATCACGACTCCTGAAGCTCCGTTGGCATTTGTCCACATTTTCACAAGGTCATCAGTCCACTCCACCGTGATGGTCGTGGATGGATCGTTTTTTGCCAATGATGTCCGGCGGTAGGTGAAGAGAAGATAGTCGGTGCCCATCGAATGATCTATCGGATTAACCGAGGCCAGCGAGACAACAGGAAGTAAAGCATGATCCCCGTCATTCGCCGGATTGCCTCCGATGACGTATTCGATCGCGTTGCTGATCGAATCACCGTCGGAGTCTGTTTCCGGGCTGGCATCGATGCTGAAGCTCCTCATCCACCTACTGAATTCCGCCAATGGCCTCACAGTGATGGAAACCGTGGCGGGTACCGGAGCGGATATCGGGGCGGAATTGCCTTCACTCACTGTAAACATGAAGCTGTCCGGTCCAATATAGTTTGCCGCAGGAGTGTAGATCAGATTTGGCGCAGTGCCACTCAACACACCGTGCTGCGGAGCACTCGTCACCACGAAGAGCAATGGGGCTGCATGGGGGGCCGTCGCGGACAGCATAACAGGCACCGAACTGCCTTCATCGACGGTGACTGCCAGGCTTTGCGCCACCGGAGGAGCAATCAATGGCGCAACATCAATCGAGACCCCTAGCCGGGCGAAGAGCCTGCCATTCATGGCTAGTGCGCACGGCAGATAAATATTCACCCGATCCACGCCAGCGCCAAAGGCATCCTTGTCTTCAATGACCACAGTGCCTGGAGTTCCATTGACCTCTGTCCACAGGCCTCCTAAATCATTGGCCCACTGGACTTGGATGGTCACCGAGGGATCGTTTTTCGCACGGTCGGTCCGGCGATAGGAAAAAAGCAGATACTCGGAACCTTGTGAATTGCCTGCTGGGTTGGCAAAGACTCGTGAGACAACCGGCAGCAGATTGGTGTCCATGCCTCCTGCTGGTTCGCCGCCGATGACATACTCCACTGCATTACTGATTGAATCCGAGTCCGAGTCTGCCTGGGGCTCAGCGACGAGTCCATAGCTGGCCAGCCATCTGGTGAAGCTACTGCCTGCCACTGCGGCGATTGTGATCGACACCAGGGCCGGAGCGGATGCCAGCGTGCCGTCATTGGCCGTGAAGGCAAAACTATCAGGTCCGTGGTAATTCGCCTCAGGCGTGTAGACCAGACTCGGGGCCGTGCCCGACAGCGTGCCGTGCCCGGGGTTGATCGTCACCGCGAAGGTCAGGCTGTCGCCATCGATATCACTGCCCGTCAGCGTGATGTTCGCCGTGCCATCTTCCAGCAGCGTGACCGACTGCGCGGTTGCCACCGGCGCGTCATTGACCGGCGTCACCGTGATCGAAACCAGGGCGGGAACGGATGTCAGAATCCCGTCGTTGGCCGTGAACGCGAAACTATCGGGTCCGTGGTAGTTGGCCTCAGGCGTGTAGACCAGACTCGGGGCCGTGCCCGACAACACACCGTGAGCGGGCTGGGTCGTCACCGCGAAGCTCAGGCTGTCGCCGTCGATATCACTGCCCGTCAGCGTGATGTTCGCCGTGCCATCTTCCAGCAGCGTGACCAACTGCGCGGTTGCCACCGGCGCGTCATTGACCGGCGTCACCGTGATCGAAACCAGGGCGGGAACGGATGTCAGAATCCCGTCGTTGGCCGTGAACGCGAAACTATCGGGTCCGTGGTAGTTGGCCTC
>Ga0194037_1000628_pt1 | contig 27194 bp, 27 predicted proteins | sample JunL306m_MetaG_FD_148653 | JGI IMG/M metagenome (GOLD analysis project Ga0194037, IMG submission 148653) | Anoxic zone freshwater microbial communities from boreal shield lake in IISD Experimental Lakes Area, Ontario, Canada - Jun2016-L304-6m | ecosystem: Environmental > Aquatic > Freshwater >...
CTAACCAGACAAGTATTTTTGCCCGAATGTTCAGCCGTATGATTGCTCCGCCCATAACCATGGAACTGACTCGGTCGGGTGCTATTTCGCTGAGATTGCGGATCAGGATGGTGCCAAGCGATATGCCTATAAAGTGGGCTTTCTGGATGGATAGGATGTCAAGTACCTCGATAATATCGAGTGTAATATCTTGAAAGTCGTAATGACGTTTTTCTTTGTTGCCGGCTACTCCTTTTGATTTACCGTGACCTCTGAGATCGACAAGCAGTACATTGAAGTGCCTGATAAATTCCTTGATCTGCAAAAACCATATCGAAGAGCTGCCACCTGCTCCGTGTACAAATACTACCCAGGGGGCATGAGGGTCATCCAACTCGTATGTCTTGTAGTGAAGCATTGAAGAACAACATTATAACAGTGAACTTTCAGCGAATGCTATTATACAAAAAAACATGTTTAAATATTTCATTTTAACCATTCTCATTACCATAGGCAGGGTAAAGCACCTGTCAACTGAGCTGGTGAACATGTGAAACAAACGTGAAAGTGTGAATATAATGAAATTTTGTGACTACCCGGAAGAATCAAAAGAAAAAGGCGACTATTCGTTAAGAAATAGTCGCCTTTGCAGTGTTATGCTGGTTTTACAGCTTCACACAAAAGATGATCGTACTTTCTGACCATGCGAACCTCGCTGAAACCGATTGATTCAAGAATGCCCTTGTAAGCACTCTGCTGCTTGAAACCAAGCACGGAAAACGGCATACCTGCACCAAGAATATAGTGGCTCAGGTAATCAAAATTAGGATTTGCCGGGTCGTCAATAATCATATCGAGAATAAGCAGTTTACCGCCTGCAGAAAGGGCATCATAGGCTTTTCGACACATGATATCAGTCAACTGCTCATTGGCTGAATACAAGATCCTGCAGAACATTACTGCATCCGCTTCAGGATAAGCATCTTTATAAATATCTACTGCTGCACCTTTAAGACGTCCCTCAACTCCTTTCTCGGAAGCATTTTCATTGACCAGATCTATAGCTCCGGGAAGGTTGAGAATAGTGGAAGCAAGTTGAGAATATTTTTGCAAAAGAGCGGCTGAAATATCGCCAATACCGCCGCCAACATCAACAAGGGTTTTGGCATTTGAAAGGTCGGCTTCTTCAAGAAGAAGCTTTATGGCAAAATGGGCATTGCTCCGATGAATTTCTTCAAAATACCAGTTATCTTCGCGCGTAACAGGGGGATAAGCAACTTCTGCCTTGAAATTCATGTTGCCCTTTACAGCATCAGCCATTTTCAGATAGAAATTATCTGAAAGGTGAGCCATGGCCTTTGCGACCGGTACCATATAGAGATTAGGATGTTCAGGATTTGGAACAAACATTTCTCGGGCAAAAGGAGTAAAGCGCCATTTCCCGTTATCTTCTACGGTAATGCCAATTTGGCGAAGAGCTTCAAGCAGCATTTCAAGTCTTGGCGGTACGGCACCAACAGCGGCAGCAAGTGTTACAGTATCTTTGGCTCCATCAGCAAGGTATGTAAAAAGATCAAGCTCAAGAGCAGCCTTGAAACAGCCAAATTCCACAAGTCCTTTGAAAATAAGTTCATTAGCCCTATGGTTTTGTTTCAGTAACTCATTGTCATTCATGATACGGGTTAGGATAAAAAGTTAAAGAAATAGTTGTGTATTGAGAAGGTTATTCTTGTTCAGGCTCAACAGAAAAATGTGCAGGTAAATTGCTGAAATATTGAGGGCAAGTGTTAGCCTGATGGGCCGATAATGATTTGTCATTACCTTTTTCAGGGTACTGTACTGACAACAAAAACAAATGCAGTTTGTTACTCTAACATAATATGACAAATTCAAAACCCTGTTCTGTCTCAGAAACATGAGGTCATTTATTATTTACCCTTAATATTGTGAAGAGCTTCAAATGTACCGAGCTGTTCCCTGAGATTTTTTCTGAAAGCAAGACTTGTAATAAGATTCATTAATTTATATGGGTTCCGTCTTACTCTGTTGACAATGTTTTTCCATGCATATACTTTGTAATAGCTGGTCATGAATTTATGCTGAAACTCAACAGGATCATATTTAACTGAGCGAATAACGAGATTCATGGCATTATACCGCTCCCAGTCTTCATCGGTTATCAATCCCTTGTTTTTGTATTCCCAGTACATTGATGTACCGGGATAGGGAGTGATAATCTGGAAAATCGGCATGAATACATTGTTCTTGCTGACAAATTTTACAAGGTCATCCATATCTTCATAGGTGTCAAGCTCTGGGTTGACAAGGAAATTACCCTGAACATTCAGTCCTGCCTGACGGCATTCTTCAATCAGACGAGCAAATTTATCGGCAGAATTTACATGGCCTTTGTTATAGGCTTCAAGAGTACTTTGCTTTATGGACTCAAATCCAACAAGAACCATAATGCATCCGGCAGCAACGAGCTTTCGTACAGTTTCCTTGTCTTCAAGGAAATTGATGCTAAAAAAAACGCTGAAATTAATATTGCACTCCTTGATGAGATCCAGCGTATCCCATAATCTTTTCTTACTGACACCGAGATTCTCGTCGCACAGCATGAACCAGGGCTTTGATGATTTTCCTTTTGCTTTAAAGAAAACCCTTTTAGCAGTTTCAATCTGTTTTTTCAAATCTTCTGGCTTCTGTGCCCGATAAAGCTTACCAGTAAAATTCGGTGTTACACAGAATGAACATTCATAGGGACACCCCCTTGTTATATAGATCGGGATGGATTTTGTACCGTCAACTTTTTCCCGTTTGGATGCTTTTGCAATTCGTTCATAATCAAGCGGAATAATTTCCTTTACTGGGGGGAAGTCTTTGGCATTATAGCTCGGTTTCAAACGATTGAGAACAGCATCATCCAGCACGGTTTGCCAGAGGTTTTCAGCTTCGCCGCAAACAAGACAATCAGCATGGGATTCAGCTTCTTCAGCATTGAATGAAATATGAAGCCCGCCAAGAATTACTTTTCGGCCTTTTGCGCGAAACTTATCAGCAATTTCATAAGCTCTCGTAGCATCAATTGTCCGTGAAGTAATACCTATAAGATCGTAATCCCCGTCATAATTGACCGTATCACCGAAATGTTCATCAACAATTTCAATATGATGGTGTGCAGGAGTCAAACTTACCAGTACTCCTAATGCCATATTAAACAATGGCTTCTGATTCGATTTGGAGTCTTTTTTACCCTTTGGAGCTATGAGAAGAAGTTTGAGTGACTTTTTTGTTTGAGGTTCAAGGTTACTCATGCTTGAGTTCTTTTATTTCGGTTGTAATCAATAAACGGGATTGTCGCGAAACAATTTTTCATATTTATCCAACATCAGCCAATTTGCTGTTTCATTTTCAGCTGATATGTCCTGAATATTTTCACGACCAACCATTATTTTCCACTGTTTAAAACTTTTAGCGATGTAAAACCACCTCAAATGTAAACACAATGCTCGGAATCGTTCAACTCAAGGCTTTATTATATTGCTGTTGCTTTTTAAGTCGGCTTTGCTCTTTACTGTCAAGGTCAAAGGGAATATGAAGCCATTTGTCTTTGAAAATAGCATTACCGGGCTCCAGCCCCGTCAAACTAATCGGAAGCGTGATGATTTTACGCTGATTGCCAATATGCACAAACAGTTCATCTCCGGTAACCCATACATCAATATCAACAGGATTGGCAAACATTAGTTTCAACTGTACCTCGTAGACATCTCCATGGCGAACAAATTTGATCGGCGGCTCGTCGTACATCAATTTGGATGGGTCAGTGTCACCATACATATCACTGGCAAACTGTTCCAGTGACTTGAGACCAACTATTTCCTGATCATACATCTTGAGCTTTTTAACCGGTAGAGGTGAAAAGCCTTCTTCAATTTCGCCTAAGTATTTCTGCTGAATGGTTTTCCATTTTTCCAAGTACCCACTGTCCTCTTGTGTGTCAAGCAATCTGTTGACTATTACCATATCTACATTGAATCCGTAAAGGTTCAGGTAGGTCAATGCTCGCATAGTCTCCTTGATTGACATCTTTTCTGCATTCATGACCAGGCGTACAGTCGAATTGACATTATCGGTAAGAATTTCCCGGATACCTTCTAACTCATCAAACACCTGATCAACTGAATCTATGGCTTCTTCGGGTGGAATATAATAGGCGATTTTGTCTGACATTTTTGAAAGCGGTTTACTGAGCGGCCTGACAATATATTTGGTGACATTTTTTACCGCTTTCATACCCCATGAGAGGGTATCTGGAAGAGAAAGAAGGCGAAGAGTTTCTCCTGTTGGTGCTGTATCAAGAACAAGTACATCATAGAGACCGGCTGTTTTATAGCGTTTTATTCTCAACAGGGAAAACAGTTCTTCCATACCCGGTAAAATAGTCATCTCGTCGGCCATGACCCCTGAAACGCCTTGTGCCATAAATATCCTTGAATAAAACTTCTGCACAGACTGCCAGTTCTCTTTAAGATCAACATAGGGATTGACCTCAATGGCGTGAAGGTTTTCCCTGATCTTTTTCGGTTCTGCGCCAAGAGTAAGGTTAAATGAATCCGACAGACTGTGCGCTGGATCAGTTGAAAGAACAAGGGTACGATAACCCATATCTGACAAGCGAACCGCTGTAGCTGCAGAAACACTGGTTTTGCCTACCCCGCCTTTACCTGTAAATGTTAAAATACGCATATCCGAACATTGGAGTTTAAAAGTAAGTACACGAAAAGTTAATCTTCAGTCCGAAATTCAAAAGTTGACCTGGAACACAAAAAAACTAAGATAAAAGCCCTCTGTTTTGAATAAAACGCAAAGCTTCTCCAAAATGATTAATTCTGATTGGTTTAGCGTTGAGTCATCAACGCACAGAATATAAAAGAAAAATCAGTCTATGATGTTACGGGAAAGTAATAAAAAAAACATAACTCTATTTCAAACAACATTATAAACTCATAGAGTAAAGCCAACTGTTTACAGAAAACATACCAATTTTGCCTTCCGAAAACAAAAAAGTGCCATCAACAATAAGTATATATTTATAAATGCTTTAGGTAAAAACAATTCACTTATAGTTAACTTGTAATATATTAAATTGTCAACGGTTTTGAACAGTTTATTGCAAAAAATCTTCTAATCTTTTTCAAGAATCACTTCCCATTGAAGCTAAACCTCGATAATTTGCGTAAACAAAAACACTCCGCAAACTCAATGCTTCCGTCTATTCAACGATATTGTATTACTAAGTATAAACATACTCTATACAGCTATTGTTACCATAAAGCTACAACCAAGCTTATATTCACAGCTCCTTAAAAGACACTATCTCATTCTGGTTTTTTATCGGGGGTTCGTTTGCCGATAAACTTACTAAGAAGCATAACAATGTAGACTCCCCCAACAAAAAAAAGAAACGGCGCAATAATAGGAGTGTATTTAAGAAATAAGGACATAGTTCGCGTTAAGTAAAGATATCTGTTTCGGAATTAATGATGCCTTTATGCTGTAATATTGCCCAATATAGTTATATCGTTCACTTTTTTCTGAACATAACATTATTGAGCTTTAAGTAAAAAAAGCTTACTGAAAGCAATAAATACAACAAAAAAACATTTACTAAGCATGTTTTTTAACATACTCATTGTTAATGCTTTATTGCAATTTTTCTTAAAATCTTTTTTCAAAAATTTCCGCATAAACATCCGAAATCTGATGATTTTGGCGAAAATGAATCCGTAAAGCTTCAAGTAAAAAATGCTCCCTGTCAACAAGATATTTAAATAATTCCTGAAATACTGAAACAACGGTCTCAACTGATTATTTGTTATATGGAGTTCGGTTCTTTAGTTTTACCTGTTATTTTTGCATACATACCATAGTTTCAGCTAATCTTAATTCTAATAGACCGGGTGAGCGAAAGTCGTTCAAAAAACTACACAGAAGAGAGCAACTCAGATAGCGGGCTGTTCAACTCATTTCACAATCGCAAAACAATACCACCTATTCTTAGATCAGTCGAACCTCTTTCAAAACTGGCACTTTTTATCCGATTCCTTAAACCGATAACTTGGATCCCGGTCATGTGGAGCTTTCTCTGCGGAGCTGTAGCAAGCGGGTCATTCAGATGGGAGGATATCACTGGAATGAAATTTTTGCTAGGCATACTACTTACCGGACCATTAGCAAGCGGAACCTGTCAGATGTTGAACGATTATTTTGATCGTGATCTTGATGAAATCAACGAACCAAACCGTCCAATTCCCGGAGGAGCTATATCGCTGAAAAGCGCAACAACCTTGATTGCTATCTGGTCAGTTTTATCTGTTATCACCGGCTACCTGATTCATCCCCTGATCGGTTTGTATGTAGTCATAGGTATTGTCAATGCTCACCTTTACAGTGCTAACCCTATAAAGCTGAAAAAAAGGCTTTGGGCGGGAAATATAATTGTGGCCCTTTCTTACCTTATTATACCCTGGATCGCCGGAGAAATCGCTTTTAACCCGACAGTTACACTCACATCATTACAGCCATCGATAATTATTGCAGCACTTTTTACTGTTTCCAGTACAGGCACCATGACCATCAATGACTTCAAATCAATAGCAGGCGACCGACAGGCTGGTATCAGAACGTTACCTGTTGTATTTGGCGAGACAAGAGCCGCTCTGGTAGCGGCAATCCTGATTAATCTTGGTCAGTTCCTTTCAGCCGGATATCTGCTGCTTATTGGCCAGCATACTTATGCACTGATTGTATCAGCATTGGTGATTCCACAATTTCTTTTGCAGTTCAGCCTTGTCAAATCGCCTGGAACCATGGATGTGCGCTACAACGCTATAGCTCAGAATTTCCTTGTTGCCGGTATGCTTGTATGCGCCTTTGCCATAAAAGCCGCAAAACCATGAGATTCAACTGGCAACCGGAAGTTTCTATCATTATGCCCACATTTAACCGAGCCAGGCATATTGAAAATGCTGTACAAAGCGTCATTACACAGTCATTCAGTAACTGGGAACTCATTATTGTGGACGATGGGAGTACCGATAACACTTTTGAAATACTTAAAACCTATATTAATAGATATCCCAATATCCGGTATATGAAACACCGTAACCGGAAAGCAGCGCTCTCCCGAAATGCTGGAATTCAGGCATCTTTTGGCTGCTATATCACTTTTCTTGACAGTGACGACTATTATCTGGAAAACCATCTCGAATCGAGAATGGAAATTATCGCACAAATGCCTGCAGTTGACCTTATCTCCGGAGGCTTTCTCTGCGATGAAACCACTATGGTCAAAGACCGTAACAATCCCCTTAAATTTATCCATATACGGGAATGCCTTTTGGGTGGCACTTTTTTCGGAAAACGAGAACTGTTTTTTACTCTCGAAGGGTTTAGAGAACTGGAGTATGCTGAAGACACTGACTTATGGGATAGAGCTTCGAAACATTTTTCCGTAATAAAAATCGAAAACCCGAAAAGCTATGTTTATCAGCGGGCTGCGGACAGTATTACCCTCAACTATTAGATTTTCATGATTTCTTCCGTAACAGTTTACTGTAGTTCAAGCAATCTCGCGCCCCATGAGTATTTTACTGCTGCTGCCTCCCTTGGTAGTGAATTTGCCAAAAGAGGTATCGGTCTGGTATTCGGAGGGGGTCGGGTAGGATTAATGGGATGTATTGCTGATGCTGTTCTGGAAAACGGCGGCACTGTCAAAGGAATCATCCCCCGCTTTCTTGAAGAACGGGAAGTTGCCCATTATGGTTTGAGCGAACTACATGTAGTCGAAACCATGCATGAACGTAAACTGAAGCTTGCTGAATGGGGAGATGCTTATCTTGTTCTACCGGGAGGTTTCGGTACTCTTGACGAATTGATTGAAGTCATAACCTGGAAACAGCTCGGTCACCACCATAAACCTATAATTTTATTGAACCTGAACGACTTCTGGAACACCCTTTTACTTTTTTTTGAACGCATTGCAACGGAACATATGCTTAACGTTCAGTATAGTTCATACTACTTAGTGTGTAACACCGTTGAAGAAGTGATCGAACATCTACTCCAACCTGACACCACTTGATAAATCAAACACCATAAAAAAAATCATCTCAAACTTAAACAAAGCTAATGCCGCTCTTTATCAGCTATAGGCAGTGCAATAGCCCTTACCATAATCCAGTTTTAACCATTTTGAACGATCCTTTTCCACTATAGATCACAAAAACGATACCGTTTGATATCTATCTCAGTGAGGCTTTTGAAAAGGCAACTGTTTTAAATACTGCCCGTATTGGCTTTTCATCAGTGGTTCTGATAATCGTAAAAGTTTTTCATCAGTAATCCATCCTTGACGCCAAGCAATTTCTTCAGGGCAAGCAATTTTCAAACCTTGTCTTTTTTCCACAGTCTGGATAAAGTTACCCGCCTCTTGGAATGACTCATGCGTGCCAGTATCAAGCCAAGCAAAACCTCTACCCAGCATAGAACATTTCAATGCTCCCCGTTGCAGATAAGCCTCATTCACCGAAGTAATTTCCAATTCTCCACGGGAGGAAAACCGTACTTGTTTAGCAATCCCAACAACATCATTCGGATAAAAATAAAGCCCGACTACAGCAAAATTTGATTTTGGTTGTTGAGGTTTTTCGGCAATGGAAAAAACATTACCATCAGCATCGAACTCCACTACTCCATATCGCTCTGGGTCGCTGACATAGTAACCGAATATATTGGCTTTGCGCTCTTTTTGCACAGTATTGACTGCATCCTCAAGCATAGGAGTAAACGCATAGCCAAAAAATATATTGTCACCGAGAATAAGCACTACATCATCCTTACCGATAAACGCTTCCCCGAGAATAAATGCTTGGGCTATACCTTCAGGTAAAGGTTGAACAGTATAAGAAAGTGAGATCCCCCAGTCACTACCATCACCAAGCAGCTTGATAAACATCAACTGATCTTCAGGTGTGGTGATAATGAGAATATCCCGTATCCCTGAAAGCAGAAGTGTTGTCAAAGGATAATAAATCATAGGTTTATCATAAACAGGGAGAAGCTGTTTAGATATCCCCTTAGTTACCGGGTATAGCCTGGTACCAGACCCTCCCGCAAGAATAATTCCTTTCATGCCTACACTTTTACTTTTATTGACCGTGCCAGCCACTATAGCACAAATCGATTACAAAACAAAAATCACCAACCGGAAACGACACAATCGAAAATTCTATCAATAATCTGAACAAGGCAAAAATGAATTGCTTCCTGCCTTGCCGTATAGTTGCCAACCGGATAATCCGCAAATCCTATAAATGGCTGGGCAAATATGGTTTTTTTTGTCTTTTGGTCGTTCATCTGAACATGCACGACAAGGGTAATACGGTTGGTGATTGCTCTCTCTGTTTTACTGGAAAGCTGGCTGGGATCATCGGAAAAGGAAGTTATAACCCCCTCTAACAGCGCATCAGCATTTGCAGTAAAAGGCACAAGCTGAAGTATACTCTGTGATTCTATTTTATCTACAATACCTCTGGTAAGTTCAGCCCTAAACTGCGCGATACCAGCTCCTGACCGATCATCAAATACTGGTACAGCTATGGTTTTGAGCTCTAAAGCAGTTGATACACCGGTAAAACTGTAACAAGCCTGAAGAATAACCATAAAAAGAAGAGAAATGACGGCATATGCTGTACCCCGTTTCCACATCATAATTCCCTGATTAATAGGTTCGATAATCTATCCTGTGAAATATTTTACGGAAGGGATAGGTAAGGAGCAACCATATTTTTTTTCTGCGGCTAAGCGCTGATAGATAAATACCCGGTTTCGAATCACTCCATCTCGATGCAAGTTTCACCGCAAGTTTTGCCGCAACCGATGGCGGCTGGGCAAAAATATCAAGAATGGTATTGAATGTGGAAAGCTGTCTGAAAAGTTCAGGTGTAGGGTTTTCGATACTGACCATCCCGGTTCGCACTAGCCCAGGATGTAGCAACATTACTGAAATACCAGTATGCCTGTATTCCTCAGCTACTGCAAAGGTAAATCGGCCTATAGCTGCTTTGGTGGAACCATAGGCGCTTATCCAAGGCGTATTGGACTTTCGATCAGTTCCAGAGCCAGCCATATTGATGATTTTTCCCTTAATATTTTCCTTGAGGAAATAATTGAGCGCCACACGGCAGCCGTTATAAGTCCCTTTAAGATTGGTATCAATAACCTTTGTCCACTCCTCAGGTTCACTATCGGTTATGCAGCTAAATGGCTCGGAAATACCTGCATTATTGATAAAACAGTCTACTCTGCCGAATTTTGCGACAGAAGCATTGAGCAACTGTTCCATATCGGCAAGTGAAACAACATTGCAAACACAACCATATACAGTATTATCTGGAAATTCAGCTAAAGCTGACTGAATATTGTCTTTTGAGGAAGAAGTTATGACTACCTTTGCGCCCTGCCTTACAAACTCATGCGCCAAAGCTTTACCAATACCTCTGGTAGACCCGGTAATAACAGCAACTTTGTGATCGAGTATACCCATAACTGCCTCACTTGCTGCTATTTATTTTTTCCCATGCGCCCCATCAACCATAGCTTTAAGCGCCGGATGATCTGCAGCATAGAGTTCAAGCGGAATACCCCGCTCAATTGCATTCCATGCCTGGCGAATACTTGCCGCTCCAGCTTTGGGACCCATAGGATGACCGAAAATGCCTCGGCCAGGAACAAAACCAAAGTCAACGCTGCCAACCTTCCGATAAACCGTTTCAAGTGTTAACGCGGAATCGCTACCACCTGGTACAGGAAGGGATCGCCTGATATGACCAAAATCCTGAAGACACTCTTCAATATTCTCCTTTACCTCATCTTCGGGAGTCATCATTCTACTGCCAAATCCGGGCATAATGATTGAGTCAAGGCCAGCAAGACGCTGAAGTTTGGTCATAACTTTTGAATGAACTCCATACTTTTCCATTCGACTGAATGCTGCTATAAATGGAAAATGACCAATAAGGGGAACTTGCGTATGTCTGGCAAGCATTCTAACCGCACTGAGACCCACAGGAAGGGCATTGATAAGCAATGCATTGGCCCCGTTACTAACCGCTATATCATGCTGCTCAATAAGTCGATCAACCTCATCCGTGATATTAGCAAGGTAAATTTTCGGAGTACCGGTTTGGAGCTCCGCTCTCCGCCTTGCATCACCCAGTACATGAGAACGCTCCATAAGAGTTGACCAGTCAACATCGGCAAGCATTTCATCATCTTTAGCTATATCAAGACCGCCAAGCCAGCTTTGAAAGGCAATCTCTGCAAAATCTTTTGGACTAAGGCCTATATTTGGCTTCACCACACCGAAAAAAATAGGTCGATCATACGCCTGCAAAAGATCACGAATACCCTCTACGCCAAATTTTGGTCCATCAAAAGCCATAAGATAAGACTCAGGGAAACCGATATCAAGTAGCTTGACTACCGGTACTCCCGGGGTAAAAAACACACCTTCACCACAAACGGCAGAGAGTAGGTTTGGCAGTTTTGGCCCGAAATTGCGATGGGGATGAGCAATGGTAACACGGCATGCATGAATGGGGCCAGATTCGAAGTGCTGTACTGGATAGCTAAGATCTGGAAGCAATCCCAATACCGTCAGACTGATGACCTTTGCAGCATACTTCGGACGGAAATCTTCGTCATAATCAACACGTTTCCATTGCGCAGTGGATTGTTCACTGCAAAAATGTGCCAGTGCTGTTTCAATATCCCCGACGCACTCCAGATAGTAATCAAGCGTCAGATAATCAGCCATATCAAGCTGATCCTTTGAGGTAAAAAAACCTTTCATGTCCTCAGTATTCATAGAAAAACATCATGCCCCCTCGTTACAGTCTGCAGTGTACTGAAGAGGAAACTCTATTAAAAAAAACGCAAGGTGGGATAATAATACCACCACTGATCTCCCTACCTGCTGTAGCGCTAAAATTTTATCCTTCAGCTTTGACGGTGTTAAAATACTCAAACGCCTCTTGAGGTATCAACTTTTCATGGACAACCTTATTTACCGCCTTCATCATAGCAAGCGGAGCATCACACTGAAAAATGTTGCGTCCCATATCAACACCCGCTGCACCTTCCTGGATGGCATGGTAACACATGGTCAGCGCATCCAGCTCAGAAATCTTCTTACCTCCAGCCATAACAATCGGCACCGGACATGAGGCAACCACTGTTTCGAACTCTTCCGGTACATAATAGGTCTTAACAATCTGCGCTCCAAGTTCAGCGGAAATCCTGCAAGCAAGTCTGAAATATTTTGCATCACGAATAAGATCCTTGCCAACGGCCGTTACAGCCATAGTTGGAATGCCATAACGAAGGCCCATATCAACAAGTCTGGTCATATTGCGTATAGATCGGGTTTCAAATTCCCCCCCGATAAAAACTTGAAGAGTGATTGCTGCAACATTCATGCGAATAGCATCTTCGATATCAACTGCCAGTTCTTCGTCAGATAACTCCTTAAGAATACTTGGTCCGCCACTGCAACGCATAACCACAGCCTTTGTAAGGCTAGGGGGAACAGTAGTACGTAGTATCCCGCGTGTAAGCATAATCGCATCAGCATAAGGCATAAGGGGTACAATATTGACATCGGGACGTTCAAGACCGGTTGTCGGCCCTTGGAAGTATCCATGATCAATAGCAAACATGACCGTTTTTCCTGTATCAGGCCGGAAAATTCTCGACAGGCGATTTTTCATACCCCAATCAAGTGAATGGGCACCTTTAAGAAAAAAACCGTAGTTGTTTACTGGGATATCGGTATAATACTCTTTTGCCTGTTTGTCCTTATCGTATTCCGCCATGATAATGCATCTCCTCTTTTCAGTTATGGTTGTTTCTGTATTTTTTATTATTTAGCGTAAAGCTGCAGCAATATTACCGCCATCTACAGTGGTTATTGAAGCAGTCGTTTTAGTTTCGAGTGCCAGATGCACGAAAACTTCCGCAACATCTTCTGCTGTAACTTCAATCTGCAGGAGGTTTCCAGCCATATACTCCTTTTCACTTAAACCGCGTGCTGTTGAACGGGCTTTTATCATGTCCTCAGTAAGCAGACCGCTACGAATTCTGTCAGCATTAATGCCATTCGATCGTATGCCGTCACGACCATGGTCCAGCGCATACTGACGCACAAGAAACATCGTTGCAGCTTTCGGAAGACCGTAGGGGCCAAAATCAGGGCCCGGATTTACTGCCTGTTTGGAAACATTGAAAAGCAGGACGCCACCGGTACCTTGAAGTTTCATAACTCTTACAGCTTCCTGAGCAATGGACTGGTGAGAAAAAAAGTTGAGTTCAAAGCTTTTTCGAAGCACTTCATCGGAAACTTCGCCAATACGGCCCTGAACCGCGGCTCCTACATTAGAAATGACGATATCCACACCACCAAACCTGCGACAGGCTGCATCAAAAGCCAAACGAACATCAGAGCGAGAAGTAACATCACAGGTTTTGGCAAGAACATTGCAGCCAATATCCTCAACTGCTCGCTTGAGCGCCTCGGTAGTAAGATCAAGAATAACCAGTTCCGCACCTTTGTGACGAAAAGCTTTTGCCGTCGCAAGGCCTATACCGCTTGCCGCTCCGGTTACCATAACGACTTTTCCAGCGAAAACATTGTGATGAACCTTGTTCACCTTCTCCTGCTCCATGTCCCAGTACTCTATCTCAAAAACATCACGATCACTAATAGACTCAAACGTTCCAATAGACTCAGCATCAAGTATGGCATTAGCAGTACTCGTTGCAATATCAGCATTCACAGCCGCAGATTCTGCCGTTTTTCCAAGGCCGAACAGTCCCAGACCGGGTACAAGCACTACCCTCGGAAGAGGATCAATCATGGTAACCTTCAGTCCTGATGCATTCTGCTGTTTTTCAAAGTATGCAGTGTACTCTTCACGATAACGCTGTACAGCCTTTTGTACAGCAATCTTGAATCCTGAAATATCAGTAGCATCCGGGGCAGGAAGTACCAGCGGCTTGTTCTTAGTTCGTATAATAAAGTCAGGGGTCATTGAACCTTTCTGACTCATATTGAGAATATCTACACAGTTAACATAGTCAAGAATTTTCGGTGAAGTACGGAAATCAAGAATAAACTGATGGTATTCACGGCTTCCTGGTAACTTTTCTTCAACAACGGCACCTCTAATGATGGGAGCAATATCTTCCAGCAAAGCAATTGATACTGGAAGTTTTACCAATGGAAAAGTTTTTCTTTTTTCCACAGCAATACGTTCTTCAAGCCTGCTGACAGCATCAATCATACGGTTATAAGCTTCTTTGGCTGTAATACCAAAAGTTACTATACCATGCTTTTGCAATACAAGCCCAATAATTTCAGGATTCGCTTCATAAACCGCAGCAGCTGAGCGAGCAAGGCCAAGACCTGGTTTGATATATTCAACAGAGCCAAAACTTTCACCGAGTGTTTCTCTGCAGATCATTGAACCATTAGGCTGATTGCTAAGTGTAAGTAAAGCAAACGAATGAGTATGAAATATGTAGCAATGCGGCAAAAAAGCGTGAAGCAGCGTTTCAATCGAAGGCATCAATCTCTGCTCTGCCATGTGGTCGGTCAGACTGAAAAGGTTCAAAAGCAACAGGTGTTTGAACTCTTTTGTTGAAAACCGCTGAAGCTCCTCTTCAGTTATCTTGTCATTCCGTTTGAACAGCTGACCAAGTTTACGGAGAGGCTCAAGTTTTACCGGGGTATAATCTTTAGACGTAACTTGGCTAAGATCAACACCGCTTGCTTTAATCAAAAGCACGTTGGCCCGATTGCCAACCATATCCACCAGTTCACACTTAACGGAGGTGTTCCCTCCACCATGCATTACCAGCGAACTTTCACTACCAAGCAGGCGGGAAGCATAGACAAGTTCAGCCAGTTCATAGGGCATATCGGACATATTGCTATGCTCTATGATGGAACGTTGAAGATCAGTATCATTCCAGTAGTTCTGCATAAAAGATCATACTGTTCACACCGTTATCAGGTGTAGATTGTGAAAAAATACAATAAGCCTAAAGGAAATTACCCTTTTAAGAACGTCCTTCCTGTTTTTTTTTATGCCATCCTTCAATAAAAAAACCAGCTCCATATATAATGAGAAAACCAGGAATTACAACAGCGAGAAAAGAGATCTTTTCTCCGCTGGAATGTAGCTGCCCAGAAGACCAGATCATCCAAACAAGCACAGACCATAGAGACCCAACAAATAAACATGTTATGTTCCAGAGTCTATTAAAACCGTATTTCATAACTTACTCGAATATTATAATAGAAATAACCGAACCAATCAGATTCGTCCATCCATGCGAAGTTTACGCTCGTTAAGCTTTTCAAGAATAATCCTTATAAGATACTGGAGAGCATTGATTACATAAGTGAAATAAGCCAGAAAAGCATCCCAAATAAGCACTTCTTGAGGATAACCAAAATATGCTAAAAAGAAATAAAGGAGATGGAAAAAAGCCGCAATGGTGCTTCCGATATCTTCCCAAAGAAACTCTTTGGAGTATACCCATTTATCAAAAATCTCCTTTTCGAAAAACATGCCAGTTATGAACAAAAGAGCAAAAAAGAGGGTCTTGAACAAGATCGCTATGCTGACCCAGTAAAATCCGTTAACAAAAAAACCATTAGCATACAGGGAGGTAGTTGTAAGTCCGGCAATAAAAAATAAAAACTGGATCGGTGCAAGAATAATCTGTATATCGGTCCAGATTGAAGCATTTCGTTTTATCAGTTGTTCAGGGGTATAACGAGGCATCTTCGCTTTACTTTTGACTAATAATTAGTAACAGTAGGATCGAAATTTAAGACTTTAAATATAGCAAAATTAGAAGAGGGAGAGATAAAAAAAACAAGCTTTTACCTAAACGACAATAGCATCAAGGCGCTGTAAAATCAAAATTTATTTTTTACTGAATATGTCCGTAATAGTAAATTACAATCAAAGTACAGGTAGACCTATCTTTTCTTTCCGTCATTTCAAAACAAAGAAATTACTTTGAGAATGCTTAAAACATCTAATATCGACTTGCAGAATGCTATGCATTTAGCACTCAAACTTCTTGGAATACGCAGTCACAGTCGAGAAGAATTGAAACAAAAACTCTTGAAAAAGGGATATACTATTGAACGTATCGAACCAGTGTTAGAAAAGTTGACCACTCAGGATCTACTTGACGACTATGTATTTGGCTCCGAGTTGATAAGAAGTTACTCAAAACGAAAACCGGTGGGAAAACTAAAAATCAGAAATGAACTGAGAAAAAAAGGCGTTTCCGAAACTATTATCGTCAAACTTCTCAACGAATACAATAATTTGACGCACTGCTGGCTAGCTGCTGAAAAAAAAGTCAGAACTTTACATGGAACTTCTAAACCCAACAAAAAAATAAAGCTTGCTCGTTTTTTGCATAATCGGGGATTTGAATGGCAGGAAATTCAACCCGTAATCAAACACTTCTTTAAGGATAGCTCAGAGTTTGAAAGTCTCAGTTAACTGGTTTCACCGTGAACAAGAGAACCTACTTCTTCTCCCTGCAATAATTTTGTAAAATTCCCTCTTACATTCATATTAAGTACCACAATAGGAAGTACATTTTCTTTACAAAGAGTAATGGCCGTCATATCCATAACCCGCAGGTTTTTCTTTATCACATCAAGGTAGGATATTCTCGAAAAAAATTCCGCATGAGGATTTTTTTCAGGATCAGCATCATATATACCATTAACCCTGGTACCTTTAACTATAACATCCGCTTGAATTTCAATAGCCCGTAATGAAGCTGCTGTATCCGTAGTAAAATAGGGATTTCCAGTTCCAGCGCCGAAAATGACCACTCTACCCTTTTCGAGATGTCGTATAGCCCTGCGCCTAATAAATGGTTCCGCCATCTGCTCCATCTTTATAGCTGTCTGAAGCCTTGTAAACACCCCTTTCCGTTCCAGTATATCCTGAAATGCAAGAGAATTTATAACCGTTGAAAGCATACCCATATAATCAGCCTGCACCCTGTCCATTTTTGCGGCAGCTTCAGAAACACCACGAAAAATGTTACCACCTCCTATAACCAATGCTATTTCAGCACCCATCGCTCTTGCCTCCTTGATCTCTTCACCATAGCGTTCAAGCATGTCTGCATTAATACCATAGCCCTCCTTTCCAGCAAGCGCTTCACCGCTCAACTTAAGCAAAATACGCTTATATCTCAGCATATTCTTTTTTCTCCTGAAGAAATGGTTAATACAAGTAAAACGGATATACAAAAAAAAAGCCTCGAAAAACGAGGCTTTTTTCTTTCACTCTCCTAACTGACAGCGAAAAAATTCTATAACATCTACCCGCGCTTCGTGCTTTTTGCTAAAATCGCTGAGAACATTTACAACTTTTGTGTTATTGTCTTTAATAAAAGACTGTTCTAATAACACCACCTCCTGATAATACTTTTCAAGCCGTCCAGCAACAATTTTATCGACAAATTCCTCTTTCTTTCCCTGCCCAAGAGCTTGCTGACGATATATTTCAGCCTCTTTGGTTAAAAAATCATTAGGGACCTTTGATCGACACGTAACAATCGGAGCCGCAGCTGCAACCTGCATAGCAAGATCTTTTGCCAAATCCCTAAGAATATCTGCTTTGTCGGTAGCTATATGAATGATAACACCAAGCCGCGCTCCGGGATGAATATACCCCTCAACAAGACCATCCTGAGCATCATAAAAAACAAGATGCTTAAGATCAATTTTTTCACCAAGCTTACTGGTCATTGTCTTAATAGCATCAGCCACCGTTTCGCCACTGTAGGCTTCACTAAGTGTAAGCTGCAGCAAAGCTTCAGGTGAAATAGCGCGATTTGCAAGAGCAAGATCACCAAGCGCACCAGCAAATACCGTAAATACATCACCACGAGCAACAAAGTCAGTCTCGCAATTCAGTTCAAGAATAACACCAGCTTTACGGTCTTCACTTATTTTAATAATTACAACTCCATCTTTAGCATCTCTGTCCGCCCGCTTTGCAGCAAGAGCTGCTCCTTTCTTGCGCAGATACTCAATGGCTTTCTGCATATCACCGCCTGTTTCATCAAGCGCTTTTTTGCAGTCCATCATACCTATACCTGTTATATCACGAAGCTTTTTAACATCTTTTGCTGAAATCTGACTCATTTAAAATTCACTCTTTTTTATATTATGGATGTAGTTTATTCGCTGATCTCTTCCTCTTCGTTGTCCACGTCCTCTTCATCAAGCTCAGCGAGAACTTCCTGTTCAACTTTCAACTGCCTTGCATTAATAATCGTATCTGCAACAGCTTTTACCATAAGCTGTATAGAACGAATTGCATCATCGTTCGATGGAATAACAAAATCAACCAGCTCAGGATCACAGTTAGTATCAACCATGGCGATAATGGGAATACCAAGTGAGCGAGCTTCCTTGATAGCAATATGTTCTTTTTTAATATCAACAATAAACAGAGCAGCCGGAAGCCTTGTCATTGTGGCAATACCCCCAAGAATCCTCATAAGCTTTTCCCGTTCCCGGCCAAGCATGAGTCGTTCTTTCTTTGTAATCATGTCAAAGGTGCCATCAGTCTCCATCCTATCAATAGAGTTCATCCGTCTGATGCTCTGGCGGATTGTCGAAAAGTTAGTAAGCATACCACCAAGCCACCGTTCACAGACATACGGCATACCGGCTCGTCCAGCTTCTGCCGAAATAATATGTTTAGCCTGTTTTTTAGTTCCAACAAACATAATTTCCTTACCAGTCTGGGCAATGGCCTCAAGGGCCTTAAGTGCTTCATCAGCAAGCACAACAGTTTTCTGCAGATCGATAATATGAACACCGTTCTTTTCCATGAAAATATACGGTTTCATTTTCGGACACCAACGACGCGCAAGGTGGCCGAAGTGTACTCCTGCACGGAGCATCTCTTCTAATTGGAAATACGACATAACTGCCTTTCTGTTGATTTAGTTGTTCCTCTACCATGACTGTACTATCCGGAATCCTGCGTCAAGCGCAGAACACCACCGGAAAGCTTCACCAGAAAACCATCCAAGTGAACATGATATGTGAAATTATTTAATAAGATCTATAATAAAACGAAACCATGTGAATTAACGCTTCGAGAACTGGAACCGTTTGCGAGCTTTTTTACGTCCGAATTTCTTCCGTTCTACCATACGAGGATCTCTGGTCAGAAGTTTTTCTGTTTTAAGTACAACACGAGCAGACTCATCAAACTCGGTAAGGGCACGAGCAATTGCAAGACTTACTGCACCCGACTGACCACTGACCCCACCTCCATGCACATTGATTTTGATATCAAAATCTTCCGTCTTTTCAGTAAGCACAAGAGGACGAAGAGCTTTCTGCCGCTTGTACTCATCTTTGAAATATTCTTCAACCGGTAGCTTGTTAACAATAATCCTACCTTTACCCGGAGACAGAAACGCTCTGGCCACGGAGGTTTTACGGCGACCTACTGTATCGATAACCTCTTTCATTACGTAGTCTTTATAGTTTAGTTTAGCTTCATTTCAACAGGAGTCTGCGCAACATGAGGATGTTCAGAACCTGCATAGACTTTGAGTTTTCTAAATAACTGACGGCCAAGATTATTGTGTGGCAACATCCCCCAGACAGCATGTTCGATAACCTTTTCGGGCTTTTTCTTCAGAACATCCTTGACATGATCAATCTTGACTCCTCCGGGATAGTGAGAGTGTGAAAAATATGTTTTCAGTTCATGCTTTTTACCACTCAAAACAACTTTTGCTGCATTAGTAACCACAATAAAGTCACCAGTATCAATATGCGGCGTAAACTGTGGCTTATGCTTACCCCTGAGAACCTTTGCAATTTCAGCAGCCATTCTGCCTAATACCTGGCCTTCGGCATCAATGATATACCACTTCCGTTCTACTTCTGCAGGCTTGGCCGAATATGTCTTGAAACTTAGCGTCTTACTCATGCTGTTTACAATAAGATTAACTGGACTTTTTCTAAAAAATAAAGTCTGGTAATGTAAATTATTCCGCTTAATTCTACAAATTATACGTTATAGTCTAAATAGAAATTACAGAGAAACCCTGAGCATTTTTTTACCAAAACCGCAAATGTTGTTATGAAACCTTTAATAGCCTTGGTGGGCAGACCCAATGTTGGGAAATCCACCCTCTTCAATAGAATCCTGCGTCAGCGAAGCGCTATTGTAGGCAGTACACCAGGAGTAACAAGAGACCGCCATATTACAGAAGGAGAATGGCAGGGAAAGCAGTTTCTCCTTATGGATACAGGAGGCTTCAACGCTGACGAAGACATTATCAGTATGGCAATGTTAGAACAGACAATGATGGCAATCAAAGATGCCGATATCATTATTTTCATAACCGATGTACGTGCTGGAATTGCTTACGAAGACCTCAAGCTCAGCAGACTTCTTCAGAAAACCTTTCAGCACAAGCAGCTTTTTTTTGCGGTCAACAAAGTTGAATCTCCCCAGCTCTCCATTGAAGCCGCGTCATTTATTAGTACAGGATTCACAAAACCCTATTTTATCTCTGCAAAAAATGGAGATGGAGTCGCTGATCTTCTTGATGATATCCTTGAAGCACTTCCTTCAGCAGAAAAAACACCTGACAAACAGAATAATACAATCAACCTTGCTGTATTGGGAAGACCGAATGTAGGGAAATCAAGTTTTGTCAATGCCCTCCTTGGCTCAAACCGCCTGATTGTATCGAACATACCCGGTACAACTCGTGACGCTATTGACAGCCGTTTTACCCGCAAGCAGCAAGAGTTTATCCTGATTGATACCGCCGGTCTAAGAAAACGTACAAAAATTGAAGCCGGCATTGAGTATTACAGCTCACTGAGAACAGAAAAAGCCATTGAACGTTGCGATGTAGCCTTGGTTATGCTTGATGCAGAACCTGGTATTGAAAAACAGGACATGAAAATCATTAATATGGCCATTGAACGGAAAAAAGGAGTTCTTCTGGTGGTCAACAAATGGGACTTGATCGAAAAAGATTCCAAAACAAGCAAAATCTATGAGGATAACCTTCGATCAAGCATGGGCAACCTTTCCTATATCCCTGTGCTGTTTACCTCAACACTAACTAAAAAAAACCTTTATCGGGCCATTGATACCGCAAAGGAAATCAGCCAAAACCGTTCACGAAAAATCACCACAAGCGTCCTTAACCGCTTTCTTGAGAGTACTCTTGCACAAAAATACCCATCAACCAGAACAGGTAAAGAGCTGAAAATCAAGTACATGACACAGATTGATGCTCAATGGCCGGTATTTGCATTTTTTTGCAATGATCCAGAACTTGTACAGAGTAATTTCATAAAGTTTCTCGAAAAAAAACTGCGTGAACATTTCGCACTTGAGGGAGTAGCAGTTTCTCTGCGCTTCCTTCAGAAATAAATACCACAGCAATAACATTTATCTCACTTTGTTCTACCAATAATTTAACATGAGAAACGTATGTCAGTAATAGTAGAGGAAGCACAGATTATCAAAGCGCTGAGTAGTGTAATAGAACCTGACCTCAAAAAAGATTTAGTCACTCTCGGTATGATAGCAGACGTCAAGATTGATACATCAAACACGGTTTCTTTTACCGTAATACTTACCACTCCAGCCTGTCCGCTTAAAGAACAGATCAAACAATCCTGTATAGACGCAGTCAGAACATACTTACCGGAAGTTAAAGCCATCGAAGTCACCATGAGTTCGAAAATCACCTCCTCATGCAATCACCACAAATGCAATCATAACCGACCGCTGAAAAACGTTAAAAACATCATTGCTGTAGCATCAGGCAAAGGCGGCGTTGGTAAATCAACCTTTGCAGTAAATCTTGCAGTAACACTTGCCAAAACCGGAGCAAAAGTAGGTTTGATTGATGCTGACCTGTATGGCCCGAGTATTCCAACCATGTTTGGACTTATTGATGCAAAAGTGGAAGTTGCGGATAAAAATCTTATCCCGCTGGAAAAATATGGCGTCAAATTAATGTCAATCGGGTTTCTGATTGACACCGATACGGCTGTGATCTGGCGGGGGCCTATGGCATCAAGCGCCATCAAACAGTTGATTAATGAGGTTGACTGGCAAGAACTTGATTATCTGATTTTTGACCTTCCTCCAGGCACAGGGGATATTCAGATTACTCTTGCCCAAACCATTCCCTTGAACGGTGCAATTATTATTACAACACCACAGGATGTTGCTCTTACTGATGTTTCAAAAACAGTCAGCATGTTTCGTAAAGTTGATGTGCCTATCCTTGGACTGGTTGAAAATATGAGCTATTATGAACTTCCAGATGGAACAAAAGACTATATTTTCGGACTCCATGGAGGGGAAATCTTTGCCAAAACCCATGGACTTGAATTCCTCGGCTCAATTCCTATTGATCGACAAATCCGTGAGGGCGGTGATACTGGTACACCTTATGTACTGGAACACCCCCGTTCAGCTACATCAGAAGCAATTAATCAAGCAATGATGACTGTTGTCCGTAGAATTTCCATAACAAATGCTCAGCTTTCAACAGAGCAATCATGAATTTAATATTGTTTTTTTGCACCGATGAATTAATATTAGTGCAGTGAGTATCACAGCAGAAACATTTTCAACCATTACAAAATTATTATACCATGAGTACAAGTAAAGATTATCTACCAAACAGTGACGCGCTTTACGATAGGGTCATTGCAGCAATTGAAACTGTACGCCCTTACCTGCAGGTTGACGGCGGAGACTGTGAACTTGTCGGCATTTCCAAGGATATGGTCGTTGATGTAAAGCTATTGGGGGCATGCGGTTCTTGCCCAATGAGCACACTCACTTTGCGTGCAGGCGTTGAACAAGCGATTAAAAAGGCAAATCCGGAAATTGTACGAGTGGAATCTGTATAATAACTCACCCATCCAGATTTCTCAGTAAAAGCTCCAGGGAATCCTCGTTATTAATAAGAACTTCCCTGGGGCGACTTCCGTCAGCTTCACTGACAATCCCGTTGAATTCCAACTGATCCATCACTCTACCAGCCCGGCTGAACCCCAACCTCAGCCGGCGTTGTAGCAACGAAACACTTGCCTGCTGATGTAGGACCACAAGCCTTGCTGCCTCCTCGAACATATTATCACGACCCTCTTTCTCCTGATTCCCTGATGACTGGGAACTGTTACCTCTCAGCAGATCGGGAGCAGGAAGCAGATACATGTTCTTCAATGCCTGTTGCGAACCAATAAAAGAGGTAATCGACTCAACCTCACCCGAAGATACATAAGGTCCCTGAATACGCATCGCTTTCGGTTGATCGGATGGCTGATAGAGCATATCACCATTACCAAGAAGTTGATCAGCACCGGAACTATCAAGAATAGTTCGTGAATCAACCCTGCTTGCAACCTGAAAAGCAATACGAGAGGGGAAGTTTGCTTTGATAATGCCAGTAATAACATCAACAGAAGGACGTTGAGTCGCCACAATCAGATGAATACCAACTGCACGGGCAAGCTGAGCAATCCTGATAATAGGTTCCTCAACTTCCCGACCAGCAGTAATCATGAGATCTGCCAGCTCATCAATAACAACAACAATGTAAGGAAGAGCATCTTCTGGAAAGCGACGGTTAAGGTCACCAATATTGCGGACACCTGCTTTTTCGAGGGTTTCATATCGAATCTCCATCTCCTTTACGACGCATTTCAGCGCATAAACCGCTTTCTGGGGATCGGTGATAATCTGCTCATCAATTCCAGGAAAACGCATAAGAAAATGATTTTTCAAGTGTTGATACTGAAAAAGCTCAACCCTTTTGGGATCGACCATGACAAACTTGACCTTGTCGGGGCTGCAGGCATAAAGCAAGCTCGATATAATGACATTGATACACACTGACTTGCCAGCACCAGTCGCGCCAGCAATCAGTAAATGCGGCATTACTGCCAAATCGGCAATATAGACTTCGTTAGCTATGGTCTTACCGAGTACAATCGGCAGCTTCATCGTGGTATTCTTGAATTTTTCAACCTGCAGTACCGAACGCAGCCAGACAGTTTTTGGCTTGCTATTCGGAATCTCAACACCAACAGCATTTTTTCCAGGAATAGGAGCAATAATCCTGATTCCTCGGGCTGAGAGTGCCATAGCAAGATCATTCTCAAGAGATTTAACCCTGCTTACCTTTACATCTGGAGCAAGCTCAAGCTCAAACAGCGTCACACGTGGACCAACAGTGGTGGATATTCTCTTAACCTCAATCTTATAGATGCTAAGTTTTTCAAGCAGTTTCCGTTTACTTTCAGCAAGATGATGTTCATCAATATCATCATCATCCTCTGGCACTTTTTCCAAAAGATCAATTGAGGGGAAGCGGTAAGCCTCCCTGTCTTTGGTCTGGACTTTCAAACGACGCTCATCAAGATCAGCCTCTTTTTCGTGAACAGCATGGTGAATAATCATTTCAGGCTCTCCAGAAACCTGAGCCGGTAATACCTGCTCGTCCATCTCACTGGACAGAGATTCCCGACGAGAGGAAAGTCCCTGCATAATCTCATCCTGAGTTGAGGCAACTGACTGATACGGTTTTCCAGATGTCGTAAAATCAGTTTCCAGAGTCGAATTTTTCAGTTCTTCTTGTTTCTTCCTTTTTTCCGCCTGTTTCAGGCTCAAATTTTCGGTTTTTTTTTTCAGTCCGTGATCATCAATCCATACCCTCACAACTGAAACCAGCCTGCTGACATTTTTTATCCCAGCCTTAACTGTTCGGGAAAAAAAAACAAGAATACCCTTTCCCATGTATACAGTAAGAACAAAGGCTAAAACTCCAAGAAAAACCCATGCACCAGTAAAACCAATAACCGTTGACAACATGGCTGCAAGCATTCGTCCGATAGCTCCAGCCATAACATCACCAAACGGTGCCGTAGTAAGCCCAAACATTGAAGCAATAACAACAGAAATAATGATACAGTAAAGAAAAAACCAGAGCGCAGGTTTAAGACTTTTAGACCGCAGAAGCGACCAACCCAGTAAAAAAGTTGATGTTATAGGCAGGATAACAGGATAACCGATAAAGGAACGGATAAAGAATGCCGAAAACCTTGCCCCAAGCAGGCCAAAGGGATTATGAATACTTTCAGCCGCAGCTCTGGCCGCCTTGCTGAAAATGTCGTACCATGCAAGTGAAGTAAAACTTGCCTCATCATCAGCATGAAAATTCAGAAGGGCGCTGATCAAAAAAAGAGAGCCCAACATAAACGCGATACCGATTATCTCCCTTTTTATGGTCGCTTTATCCAGAGAATTTCCTCTGACATCTTTTTGTTTCATTTTCACAGTACCAGTCAATCCAGCGATGTTATAACAAACGGTAAGGTTCTGATCACTCCGGTACAGAAAACCCCACGAACCTCAACAAGAATCGGAGTCCCCGGTTTACTATACTCACGTACAACATTGCAAGTACCTACAGGTTCCTGCAATGTTGGCGAAAGGGTACCACTGCACACCCAGCCAATCTCCTGATGGTCAGTATTATAAACTTTGAACTGTTGACGTGGCAGAGTCCTTCCATCAAGACTGAAACCTGCCACCCCCCGCTTCAAATTGAGCTCAACCTGCTGACAAGCCTCTCTACCGATAAAAGACCCTTTATTCATTTTGACAACCCATTTCAGTCTTGCTTCCAAAGGGTTAGTATCCTGATCGATTTCATGCCCGTACAAAGAGTATCCCATTTCAAGGCGCAACGTATCACGCGCACCAAGACCAACAGGTTTAATACCAAACTCACTCCCTGCATCAAACAATGCTTCCCATAGAGATAAAGCCACATCATTCGGTAAACAAAGTTCTACACCCTTTTCACCCGTATAACCAGTTCGTGCAATAATGAGTTCAGAGCCCTGAAAAAGAGCTTTAGAAAACTGGAATGAACCTAAAGCCTCAACATTAACCGCAGGAAAAACTTTGGCAAGGATATTCATTGCAAAAGGACCCTGAAGAGCTATCAGTGAAAGGCGGTCAGTATAATCTTCGAGTTCAACTCCATCAAAAGCTGAAATATGCTGCTGCAGCCATTCATAATCTTTTTTTGTGTTGCTGGCATTGACAATAAGAAAAAAAGTTTCGTTGTCAATACGGTAAATAATCAAATCATCCACAATGCCCCCATTGGGGTAAAGCATAAGAGTATACAAAGCTTTACCATCCGCAGCCTTTTCCAGATCATTCGTTGTAAGGTACTGGAGGAACTCCTGCGCCTTTGCTCCCTTGACATAAAAATTACCCATATGCGAAACATCAAAAATTCCCGCTGCGTTACGCACAGCCTTATGCTCGGCAATAATACCGGCATACTGAACTGGCATCAGATAACCAGCGAAATCAATGATTTTTGCTCCGGCCTTGTCATGCCAGGAGTACAATGCTGTTTTCTTCATAACTAACCTTTTATTTACTGACCCCTTTAACCTATAAGTGTTACAAACTTAACACAAATTCCATAAAAAATTGTTTCTGTGGTAGAGTGTAGAATCCTTACCATAGCGCAAGAATAGCCAAAATAATAAATTTTATCGTTCCCTCAATAGCTTAGACTATCTAAGAAATTATTTTACAATAATTTAAGCGTGTTTCTTTTAATGTTAACAATGTCAAAGCGCTACACCATCACTACCCGTTCTTCTGGGAATCAGACTCTCTTATCCTAATGTAATAGTGTATGGCTCTATCCTGTAAAATGGGGTTTCGGAAAAAGATACCGAAAGGAATAAAATTAAAAAGAGAATGTAAACAGGGAAAGTTGAATTTTTTAATCTTTTTGGAAGGGAGCATACAGTGCTTACCCTACAAAAAAACAGTTAAACGAAGACATCAGCTTACTGAAGCTTGTTGATAATCAGCCTATGCTTTTAGTCACTGAACGACAAGAACCCTTTCAGTGTCATGTTTGCGGCAATCGCATCATGAGGAATAAGCAGATAAATCCAAGGCTTGCCACCATGTGTTCCGGCAAAATCA
>Ga0194037_1000629_pt1 | contig 27168 bp, 22 predicted proteins | sample JunL306m_MetaG_FD_148653 | JGI IMG/M metagenome (GOLD analysis project Ga0194037, IMG submission 148653) | Anoxic zone freshwater microbial communities from boreal shield lake in IISD Experimental Lakes Area, Ontario, Canada - Jun2016-L304-6m | ecosystem: Environmental > Aquatic > Freshwater >...
AGTCAAGAAACTCTTCACCTCAAGGCTCAAAACGATATCGGGAGCAAGGATTTTTATTGATAACCATTAACTGGAGAATACCAATGGATAAACCAAAACATCACATTCTGGTCTGCGCAAGTTTTCGTGCGCAGGGTACACCGCAGGGAATCTGTCACAAAAAGGAGTCGCTCAGCCTGATTCCCTACATTGAAAGCGAACTTTCCGACCGTGGTATGACCGACGTTACCGTCTCGGCAACCGGCTGTCTCAACCTCTGTGAAAAAGGACCTGTGCTTGTCGTCTACCCCGAAAGCTTCTGGTATGGCGAGATTGACAGCGAGGATAAAATTGATGAAATACTTGACGCTCTCGAAGAGGGTGAGGCGTGTGACGCGCATTTGATCAATTGACAGCTTGCAGAGCCGGATGCCCTGTTGAAAGATACAGGGTGTTTGGCATTGGGTAAAAAAACGCTCAACCCTGCACTCCGACAACTGTCATACCAGCCTTCTCTATCAACCTGAAAATTGGCGCCATCATTGTGAAACGACACCGCTCTCTATAACTGTTTTTTATAACAATGGTAACAAGCAACTATTTTAAAACAGTATTAACATTTTTTCAGATGAACAGAGAGACTTTTGCGAAAAACCGTTACTAATTGCTACCAAGAACAGTATTGACACTTCGGACGTGGTTTGTTTTCTGAAGCAGAGTTAAGGACTTAGCACCTCGTGAATTGTTGTAGCATCCTTGAAGTTGACGCCGAGTGCCTTAAAGTGGGCTTTGCCGCAATCGACCTTTTTGTTTTCGGTTGACCGTCGTTTGTCTCTGTCGAGGGTGCTTTTGGTTTCGCGGACGAGGTAGAGTTTTGGGGTCTCATCGACAACGACTGCCCAGTCGGGGTTGTAGTCGCCGAGAGGGGTTGCTACTTTGAACCAGCGTGGCAGTTTACAGAAGAATTTTACCCGTTCGTCGGCATCGAGGAGTTTTGCCACCTCTTCTTCCGGGCCGGAATCGCAGGCGATGTAGTTGAACGGGGTTCGGTTATCGGTGCTTTGCACGGTGTAGAGGCGGCTGAGGTACTCTTCAATCTCCTCGTCTTCGAAGAGGCGCATTTCGTAGTATTGACCGTTGATCGGTTCGTATTTGATGCCGTCGATGATCAGTTCGTGCAGTGCGCGATTGATCATTCTGGCGGTTTCGGTCATGAAGGATTGAGGGTTGAGGGAGAAATCCTTCAAACGTCCTGATTGCTTCAGGATTTCAACCAGGGTTCCCCTCGTAAGTTCGGTTTCGCGCTGCAAAAAGGCGAGAATATCTGGCAGCGGCTGCTCGTTATGGACAAGGTGTGTTCTGCTGCTGGTGATTTTTCCGCCTTCAAGCCCTGACTCTTTTATTGCAAGGTCTCTTTTGGTGATTTCTATCAGAACCGGCTTGATTTCCGCCATCGTACTGATCTTTCCTGAGGCAAGAGTGACCAGTTCAGCCGTTTTGAACTCTACGGAGTACCGGGTTTTCTGGCTGATTTTATCCCAGAGCACCTGAAAATCGGTGTTGAGTTCGACACGTTTGTTGTAGGTCACTTTCTGGCGATCACGCCCATTCTTTACAAAATCACGCGGCAGAAACTTCTGCATGCGTCCAATGACCGCATCTTCAAGACCGGTATACTTTTCCGGCAGGTTGAACGTGAAATCGGCTTTCGCGGGCGTGAATGCCGTAGTAATGTCGCCAGAGCTGTCAATCAGGCCGTGTTCGGCAACACACTGCCAGATTTCATGAGATTCCTCCTGGGTCAGGTAGGAGGTTCCTTCTGTGTTGAGCACTGGAGTAAAGGCAATTTGTGGGAGACGACCGAATTTGAAGTTGCCACTCGGATCAATCGCGGTTTCAATTTCGGTCTGCAACCCTTTGGCAAAGTTTTCAAAGGTTTCGTTGGCAATAACGGTGAGGCGATTGATCTGGTCATCATAGACCCGGTCACCATCAAAATTTACCGGCAGGCGAAGGCCGCGCCCAATTGTCTGGCGACGTTCACGGTCGGTGCCCATTTCACGGAGAGTGCAGATCTGGAAAACATTGGGGTTATCCCACCCCTCTTTCAGGGCTGAGTGGCTGAAAATAAAGCGAAGGGGCACTTCTGGCGAAAGCAGACGCTCTTTGTCTTTCATGATAAGCTCGTAGGTCTCGTCATCTTTGGCGGTGCTGCCGCTGGTATCGAGCAGATCAACGATCTTGCCCTTCTTTCTGTCTGCTGAAAAGTAACCGTCATGAACCTCTTCTGCGCGGTAGGGAATGAGCCCGGCGTAGAGTGATTTGCTGCCGGTTGCGGTGTAGGCATCTTCAAACCATTGGGCAATTTTCCCTTTGGCAGGGTTGCCATCGTCATCGTAGGAGCGGTAGCTTTTGACATGGTCGATAAAAAAGAGGGAGAGCACCTTTATCCCCTTCTCTTTTAGTTTTTTCTCTTTGGCAAAGTGCGCTTCAACGGTCTGCTCAATCTGGCTTTTGATGCGTTCATCCGCCATACCGCCGGACTCCTGAAACCGCTCGACAACAATGCCGTTCTGAAACTCCACATACTCATTGTCGGGTTCAGCATTGATGTTGGTCACCAGATAACCCTCATAATCGGTGCGATTGGTCTTGCTTGCAAGGTTGGCGCCATGCTTTATGGTTATCTGCTTTTCGCGGGTGCCGTTTGGCGTATCCTCAAAAATGGTCACCTTCGCCTGGGGGGTTTTGGCTGTTTTTGGCCAGTAACCGACAGCATCGAGGCGAACAAAAGTCTGGTTGTAGTCCTGAGAGCCTGAAGCATCAATAACCTCAATCTGCTTGACAAGGCGCAGGTCGTAGGCGCGAACAGGATCAAGCTGGTAGAGGAGGTTGTACGGGTTGCTGTGGGTTGCCGAATAGCGCAGGCAAAAGAGCGGCTGGAGATTGCGAATCGCCTTCTGTGACTTTTCGGTATTGTCCACGCTTTGGGGTTCGTCAATAATCAGGATCGGCCTGGTGGCCTGAACGTACTCAATGGGACGACGCCCCGACATTCTGTCCTGCTCCTGATGGATGACATTGAGCCGTTTTTTCTGTTCGTCGGTGAGGGACGCATAATCAACATTCTCCCCTGCATCTTTCTGGAATGCCTGAATGTTGATGACCATGATCTGAATTTCATTATTCACGGCAAACTGGCGAACCCGGCTCAGATCTTTTGACTGGTAGACGAAGTGATCGAAGGCGACGTTGTTGTAGAGGCCACGGAAGTGGTCGCGCATCAGCTTGATGGAGCTGGTTACCCCTTCGCGGATAGCTACTGAAGGCACTACAATGATGAACTTTTTGAATCCGTAGAGCTTGTTCAGCTCAAAGATGGAGCGCAGATAAACGTAGGTTTTGCCTGTTCCGGTCTCCATTTCAACGGAGAAGTTTGGAAAGTCGTAGGCGGCGCCCCCTTCCTGAAGCAGCCGCGATTTCGGCACATTGTTGCGGGATTGAACCGCGTGCAGGTTTTGAACTATCAGCTCACCTGAAAGTGCCAGGTCGTTGCCGATGCCGAGGTCATTGTACATGCTGCCCCCTTTGCCGAAATCAATCTGAAAGCCGGAGCTGCTGGCTGGCTGGCCTTCAAAGAGGTCGGTGACACTTTTTATGGCTTCGAGCTGGTAACTAAGGGTTGAATCGAATTTCAGTTTCATAACTCTTCCTGTATAGCATTCAAGAGCCTTAGTTTCAGCTCTTCATTTTCATCAAAGTTCTTATTGATAACAGCCTCAATCAGGTCGCGAAGAAACTCTTTATCTATTTTGCCTGCGGCCAGGTGATAGCTGATGTTTTCCATCTCCCTCATGAAATCAGAGATACAGTACATGTAGCCATTGAATAACAGGAATTGCGCAGAGAGCGTAATGGCAATCCGTTTGTTGCCGTCCTGAAAACAATGGAACTTGTTCGCGCAGAAAAAGAGGTGCGTGATTTTGTCAAGAAAGGTTGGGTAGTAGCTGTCGTTCTGGATGTGTTCAAGGACGCTTTCAAGACGGCCCTTGTCGAGCATACCATGCGAACCACCCCCCGACACCTCAACAGTTTTTGCATGGATTTTAACAGCCTGATCTATTGTGATATAAATGAGTTGCATTATTCACGCTCCTTGAGGCGTTTCATGGCATCTTTGGCTTCGACAAGGCGTTGTTCCAGCTCCAGACTCTTTTCGCCGATAAATTTTTCAAATTCATCAACCTTGAGCGGGGACATGTATTCTGTCAACTGATGGTGAAATGCATCACGAAAGGCAAGATCGCGACTGGCCATTTTAACCCTTGCTTTTTCAATCAATGGTTTCCAGTGAGCCTGAGATTCAAACTGCTTAAAAAGAACATCAACCTCAAAAAAGCTGAGTTTTCTGCCCTTTTGCTGAAGCTTCTGCTGAAGCTGATCGGCAAAACCACATTCATAAGATGCAATCAGGTCAAGTATTTCACTGTAAAAAGTATCTCTAACCTTCTCTTTTTCATTCAGTTGAAGAATTTTTCGGTACTCCCTTGCATTCTCTTTAAAAATGCTCACATAAATTTTGTCGATATACATGGGGTACTTGAAATTCCCCATATCGACGCAGTCCCGCAGTGCATCAGTGAATTGTTTGCGATAGTCCTCTTCCTTAAAGTAGGAGAGAAGAAAATCTTCATCTCGTTGGTTGATATACTTTGTTCCTCCACCAGTCCGGCTGTTGATGGTGTCAATGACAATATCAAGCATGACCTGACGAAGAACACGAGCCTTCTCGCTTTCTGCAATCAGCATTGCCAGATTGAGGAATGCGCGGAAGTCAAAAATTCCCAGCGCAGTTGTTTTGGTAATGAAATCTGTTTCGCTATCACCCCGTTCTTCAAAAGTTAACTTAAAGCTCTTCAAAGAGTTACCGCGCAAAACCTCGTAACCGTTTTCCTTGAGTTCCGGCTCGTATTTCGACAGATAATTGTCTATTGTCCTTGGGGTAACTTCAAAAAAAGCGGCTACTTGCTCTTTACGCAGTACTACCTTGCCATTGAATTCGATTCCCGTTATGCCTATGCTTTTCTGGATTTCAGCAACGGCGTAGGGATTGTTGAGGATGTTCTGCCGGTCTATATTGGAAACTGTTAAATCTTTTGCCATGGTAGTGCTCCCTTATACTGTTTTAAAGAGAATCTGGTTGTGCTTTTCCTTCTGCATGTTGTGGGCGTTGAAGGTTTGCACGGCGTTGGCTTTGAGCTGGTCGTTGCCGTGGAAGGCGGAGTCGAGGCAGAGGAACTGCTGGGGGTTCAGCTCAATGACTGCGTCAATCAGCTCTTTGGTGACGCTCTCTTCGAGGCAGAGCAGAAGTGCACCGTCGGAGACGGAGAAGAGCTCTTTTCCGGTGATGGTTTTGTTTTCAATGGTGCCGGTCAGGCTGAATCCGGCTTTAAGGAGGATTTCATAGAGCAGTGCTTCAGACGTTGCGCTCGGTTCAATGTGCGCAATGTGCAACGAAAGTTGATCGAGAATCTGCTCTGCTGTTGCTGTTGGTGGAAGTGGCTGCCACTGCTTAAAGTTTGATTTATCGAGCTTGAGCACCTTGAAGCCTCGATCCTGCTTGCCAGCATTGTCGAGATCAAGCTTGCCCTCCTCTTCGGTGTTGAGCTTGTTGATGACCCGGCGGATGCGCTCCTTGCCGATGTCGGCTATGGTTTTATAGCCTGCCTTGAAGGCTTCGCTCTCAGGTGCGCAAGGTTCAGGGAGCTGGACAAGGATGAATTTGCGGTTGCCGTTGTCCTGCTTGTTCATGTTGAGAACGGCATGGGCGGTGGTGGCTGAACCGGCGAAGAAGTCGAGGATGATGTCTTGAGTTTGAGTTGCAACTATTTTGGCCATTCTTTGAATTAACCCATGCGGCTTTGGAAAGTCAAATACTTTACCACCCATTAAACTATCCAAAGCTTTACTTCCCTCATCTGTAGAACCAGTATCGTCGTATGACCAAAAATTTACTGGCACCATACCACCATCCATTTCCGAAAGAAATTTCTTCAACCGTGGGTATGTGTTTTCACCTTTTTTACCCCAATAGAGCTTGTTCCCCGCTTTATGTTCCTCATACGTAGATTTTTCGTACTTCCAGGCATTTGTTGGATGCCAAACAACTACCGCTGAATAAGGATTTTCTATACCATAATAAAGGTTAGGTCGTTGCTCTTTCGTAGCAGGATTTACATAAGATACACTCGTCCATACTCCCCGAGGATCGTTATCGGGGTTTGAATATATTGAATCGGATTTTTCATTCCTTGGCTCCTTTATTTCTGCCAATAACGCACTTTTTCTATAACAGAGGATATGCTCAACAAGTGATGCAAATGTTTTTGAGTTATTACTTCTTGTATATCTTTTTTCCCATGCAATGTCTGCCAGAAAATTCTCCTCCCCGAAAATCTCATCACACAACTTCCGCAGATTGCTCACCTCGTTGTCGTCAATGCTGATAAAGATCACCCCGTCATCACGGAGCAGATTTCTTGCCAGATAGAGCCGGGGGTACATCATGTTCAGCCATCGGGTGTGGTAGCGGGGATTTTCCTGTGCATTTGCGGACTGACTGTCTTTCCATCGCCCCTCATGCCCGGCATACTCCAGATAGGTCTCAAGGCTCTCGCTGAAGTTGTCAGGGTAGATGAACTCCTTGCCGGTGTTGTAGGGAGGGTCGATGTAGATCATCTTTACCTTGCCGTAGTAGCTGGTCTGGAGCAGCTTGAGCACTTCGAGGTTGTCGCCTTCGATAAAGAGATTTTCGGTGGTGTCGAAATTCACTGACTCCTGACGGCACGGCTTGAGTGTGGCAGAGCTGAGGGCCTGGATCAGGTGCAGCGCCTCTTTTTTACCGGGCCACTCCATACCGTAGCGCTCACGGCGTGACTCGAACGTGTCGCTGAAGGTGCCGAGTTCGGCCTTGAGCTTTTCAAAGTCGATGGAGTCTGTCAGTTCGCCTTTCTCGTTGCGGGTTTCGGTAAAGACTGTTGGAAAGAGCTGTTTCAGGCGGGCACGGTTTTCGGCGGCTATGTCGAGTGTGGTTCCTTTCATGTTTTCGGGCTGGATCTCTGCCATAGTCTTGATAATGTGGGGTTTAGTTCATCGACCAGCGAATGGTGAAGAGGGCTCTCTTTTTTCCTTGCGCTTCAGACACAAGAGCAGATGAGAGCCTCATGCACCCAGAAATCAGTTATCGCTTGATAGTACCGGGAAATGCCAGTGATAATATAGGCAAGGGTTTTGATATTTGCGGATGCCGGGGAGAGATGAATTCATTTTTCCGGTAGCGCCGAGCTTCAGCTTGGCACCTTATCGTCCCCGCAGGAAACGACCGTGAAGGGTTCAGGGTTTCTTCATTTTGTCGAGAAGATCGTTGAGGTTGTTTGTGACTGCTTGAGTGTTCGGATGGTCGGGGCCAAGCTGCTTTTCGCGGATAGCCAAGGCTCTTTCTCCTTGTTATACTTATTTCTGGCAAAAGTCCGAAATAATGGAGCAAACCCTCTCAACCAATAACCAGATCAATAAGCATGGTTGTTGCAGGATTGTCGGGTTCCCAGGGTCGAACAAGGCGAGCTGTCAGCCGGTAATTACCTTTGGGTGCAACCACACGCATTGCACCGCTTGCGGATGCACCCAGAAGCTTCTCAGAATCACTCTGTTTCGCCGGAGCGTCCTCAACACGAACCACACCCGGAGGAAGATCAAGCACCCAGCTATACCCGGTAGCCGGGCCTTGTGCTACAGGCAAATCAACAACTTTGCCGGCAACACCCATGACAACTATTGGATTGATTTCAGCCATGTAATCTTCACTCCTCAGGTTTGGTTTTCTTGAGCCAATACTACGGTTGCCAGGCAGCAGTGTAGATATGGTGATCGGTGCCAACCGCAAAAATATCAAGATGGTCAGCGCTCCGCACAACCGCCGTCACCATGGTATTCGGTGCGGCTGAGCCACCAAGAATACGCCACCAGCCACGCCATGCAGTGTCGCCCGCCTGCCATGCCGCTGAATAGATGCCGCCATCCTGACCAACAGCAAAAATATCGAGCTTGTTGGGGCCGCGTGAAACAGCATGAATTGAGGTTCCGGGGGCCACCTTGAAATGGCCAACCGGCCACCAGCCACGCCATGATGTATCACCCGCCTGCCAGGCTGCTGTATAGACCTGCATGTCCGTACCAACCGCAAAAATATCAAGCTTGTCGGGAGCGCGTGAGACGCCAAAGACCGATGTTCCAGGGGCCGCCACGCCACCGGCTACCGGCCACCAGCCACGCCATGATGTATCACCCGCCTGCCATGCCGCAGTGTAGATACGCTGGTCAGTGCCCACACAGAAAATATCGAGCTTGTCGGTATTGCGCGAAACTGCCGTAATAGATGTGTTCGGCGCTGTAACTCCGCCTTGCACACGCCACCAGCCGCGCCATGCGGTGTCGCCCGGCTGCCATGCCGCAGTGTAGGTGCCATGATCGGTGCCCACGCAGAAAATATCGAGATGGTCAGCACTGCGTGAGACGCCAAATACCGATGTTCCGGGAGCCGCTACGCCACCCGCAACTGGCCACCAGCCACGCCATGAGGTGTCACCATTCTGCCATGCTGCCGTGTAGATGCGATGGTCGGTGCCGACACAGAAAATATCGAGATGATCGGCGCTGCGCGAAACTGCTGTAATTGAAGTGCCCGGCGCAGTAACGCCGCCCTGCACACGCCACCAGCCACGCCATGCGGTGTCGCCCGGCTGCCAAGCCGCTGTGTAAGTGCCATGATCGGTTCCGGAGGTGAAGATATCAAGCTTATTGGGACTACGTGAGACACCAAAAACCGAAGAGTCTGAAGCTGCTGCACCACCTGCCACAGGCCACCAACCTCCCCAGTTTCTGTTTGCCGGAGCAATGACGCCCTGTGCTCCGTAAAAGGCCTCGCCATCAATATTACACTCGCCATAACCGATCTTGAAGAAGCCGGCACCAGTTCCATCCGCATGGGCAGCGCCACCAAAACCGGCTCCCCAACTGTTGCGGCAGATCCAGCAATTTTCATCGTCCGAGTATCCGACTACCATCACAGCATGACCACCGCAAACGCTTCCAGATACATGACGATAGACACCTCCGCCATAATGATCCCGAAAATCCTCATAAACGGTATAACCACAGGCAAGCGGACCGACATTGGCAATATAGGTTTTGCGGTCATTGCCGGTCCAGGCAGAAATTTCGGTAATCTGGTAGATCTTGCGGTTCCGCTCAGCAACCGCACGGCAGTGAGCAATCCAGAGATGATCGGGAACATCTGCCGGGTCGCCGACAGGGGGAGAGTCAAAGGCGGTCATGTAGGGAAAATCGGCATCGCTGACTACGCCACGCGTCTTGATCTGGTTCAGCGCGTCGCCGTTGTTCCATCCATGACAATTTGGTCCGTGTGAAGAGCAGAAGTGCTGATCCGCTTCCGAGAGATGGACACTTGCTCCACCATGCTCAACTCCGACCATTGAACCAACAACTCCGGTTGTGGAATGGGAGACGCATGAGCCGCAATAACCCTGGTCGGTCACCGCACCGATAACGCCGCGTGTTCGCCAATCAAAGGTGCGCGGATAAGGAGGAGTTGCCGCAGGACCCCCGAGGGACTTTGGAGCACTCCCCAAAGTCATGGGTTGCTGAAACAGGTGCGACATCCGCGTCACCATCAACCGTTGTGATGTCTCCAGTGCTGCACGGGTTACCTCCGCTGGAGCAGGATCCCACCCCAGCCCCCTCGGTTTTGAATCAGCGGGCAACTCAATGGGTACCCAAGTCAGTCCACGGGATTTGATGTCCGCCTTCAGTTGAATGATGTTCAAGCCTGCCATGCCACTCCTCCTTATCGTTAAAGATTAATTGCTGTTGCGCTTTTTTTTGTCAGATCAGTTAATCCTGCTGATTTTTTCAGGGTTTCCCCTCAACACAAACGGTATCGGGCTCGCTCCTTGAAGTAAAAAGATAATGTATTGTCAAGCTGACACTCTTGATGAAAACGGGCAGATCCGCAGAACTGATTGTAAATAAGAACGGTAAAATCTGCTGCCGAAAGTGCACTTGAAACAAAAAAATAGCACTGGCCTGTACGATTTTCAGAAAATATTACATAGAACCACCATGCAATTCAGAGTATCCCGTGCATAATCATGCTAAACTCTAATGTCGTGTAATTCGTTTGAAAGTTGCCAATAAAAATAAACAGGCAATTCACAAGTCGAACCGGTATTCGGGATTATTAAATCAGTGCTTGGATATCGACAATTTATGCGTCGAGGATTGGAAAATGTCGATGCAGAATGGACACTGGTAAGTCTTGCCTGGAATCTGAAAAGAATGTATGTCTTGGCGAAGCCGCCCCCGAAAACACCAATAATGGCCGCATGTAAAGCAAAATCAGGAATACAGGGGGCAAGCAATGGGAGCTGTTTTGGTGTCCTATGCGCTTGATATGGTCTTCTATGGCTAAAATGAACATAAAAAGGACGGTCGAGGGCTTTTTTGCGATCAGTTTTTCTGTCATTAGTCCGACAGGCTGCTAGGTTGCCGCGGTCTTTTTTGGAGCAATAACCTATATCGGTAATGCCCCGAACTTTATGGTAAAAAACATTGCTGCCCAGAGTGGTGTGGATGTTCCGGATTTTCTGGAGTATACTTTTAAATATTCGCTGCCGATACTGCTTCCCTTATTTGCTCTCTTATGGTTCCTGTTTTTTAACTTTTGAGGGAATGCTCAACATATAAAGCCATGAAAAGCTTTATTACTGCAATCAACAATGGGAAGCATGGGTTTGACTTTCCTGTTCACTATACCATGAGATAGCCTTTTTTACCCTCCGATTTCTGACATACTTGTTCTGCCGGAATCTGCGGCAGAATGCTTTCCGTCCAGAGGTTTCAGTGAGACTGCTTTCCGGAACAAATCCGAGATTGATTCATGGCTGGCATTGCTGCGAAGCAGTGCCAACAACTTTACCCCCTTTTGCTCATAAAGACAACTGATGATTGTGCCGTCCGAGGTAATACGGATCTTGTTGCACTGACTGCAGAAATTTCTTGTAAATGCAGGAATAATAGCAATCGAACCCTTATGATCAGGCAAGAGATAACTGAAATACTGGGTTGAGTGACCTTTGATTGTCTGAAGCCCGGAGTAATTCATTTTCAGGAACTCCTGAATTTTATCGGCGCTGAAAAATTTTCCGGTGCGCCAGATTTGATGGTCGTCAAACGGTTGAAGCTCCAGAAATCGAACGGTGACGGGATGCTTCCTGGTCAAGTCAACAAACCGCACAATTTCATCGCTATTGATGTCCCGCATCAGAACCACGTTGAGTTTTGTGGGAAGAGCTGCCGTTGCAAGAAGGTTGTCGAGATTGTCGCGCACCCGGCGATATTCGTCTCTCCTTGTTATGGTATGATATCGCTCACGATCAAGCGTGTCAAGACTGAAATTTATGGCGTCAAGACCTGCATCAACAAGAGCGGGAAGAAAACTGTCGAGCAGCAGGCCGTTGGTCGTCAGGTTTACCGTTTTTATCCCTGGAATTTTTTTTGCTTCACGAACCAATTCGACAATATCCGTGCGCAGAAGCGGCTCCCCTCCGGTAAAGCGCAGCTTTGTTACCCCAAGAGTGGCAAGCACCTTTATGATGGTCATGATCTCCTGCTTGCTCAGAAGAGAATGAGCATCGGTACTCTCTTGATGCGCCTCGCTCATGCAGTAGGAGCATCTCAGGTTGCACCGCGAAGTGACGGCTATACGTACATAATCTATAGGTCGGTGAAACGTATCGACAAGGGAACTCTGGAAGGGACTGCTCATGCTGAAAGAAAAAATGGGCAAAAAAAGTCGTTATGAAGACAAAGGTGCCACTCGCTGGTGATGATCCTGCGCCTTCACTTGAGATAATAAGCATTCCCGAGAGTTCCTTTGTGGTAAAATTGTTGTTCACCTCTCTTTTTGCCTTCTGTTAATAGTTATTAAAGAGGTCGTCAGTGGAATTTTTTCCGGACAGGATCTGAAAAAGATGATAAAAAAAAGCCAGATTTTCGACAGCGCCGGGATTTTTTGGTACATGAGAACTCTCTTCAGCTCCACGTAATAAACGTACGTGATCATGAACAGCATTACTGAAAAATCAAGGCATTTATGTTCAGCAACTGGAGTTGCCACTGGTCGATCAGTACGTTCCAAGTCACTCTGTCGCTTAAAAATACTCCCTTCATTATTTCAAATGAGCAAGGTTGTTTCTGAAAGTGAAAACTTGCCGGAGACACTCTCACTATCACACCCGGCTCTACACTTTTTGGCGCCATTAAGGCTTCGCCATTCAGAAAACTTTCCTGAATTAAAACACCACTTGCCCAGCTCGCACTGACGGAACTTGCGAAAGGCTTGCATAGCAATGAACAGGCTTTGCTCGTCCAACAAAAAAACGTATTTTCAGGGGAGTGTATGTCAAAAAAAAGAGCGTGATACATCCCTCTCTCAACAGGCAACCATGAAATTGTAACCGATGAATCCCCGAAAACTGATCACCTTTGACTGGGCAATGAAACGCTTGCTGCGCAGCAAAGCCAACTTTGAGATACTTGAAGGCTTTTTAAGCGAACTGTTGGGCGAAGACATCCTCATCCTTGAAATTCTGGAGAGTGAAAGCAACAAAGAGAGCAGAATCGACAAATTCAACCGTGTTGATCTCAAGGTAAAAAACAGCAAGGGCGAAATCGTCATTATTGAAGTGCAGTTTGAGCGCGAACTTGATTACCTCCAACGGATGCTCTACGGCACCTCCCGCGTCATCACCGAGCATCAGAAAGAGAGCGAAGCATACGCAAAACTTGTCAAGGTCATCTCCGTCAACATCCTTTATTTTGATCTTGGACACGGCACCGACTACATCTATCATGGCACAACAACCTTCACGGGAATCCATGACCACGACAAACTGGAACTTGATATCCGGCAGCAGAAGCAGTACGGCATGACACAGATCAACCATATTTATCCCGAATACTACCTCATCAGGATCAACAACTTTAACCGCGTAGCGACCACATCGCTTGATGAATGGATATACTTTCTCAAAAACGAAGAGATCAAGGATGAGTTTAAAGCAAAAGGGATTCAGAAAGCAAAAGAGTCCTTTTCGATGCTGCGCATGTCCGACGAAGAACTCATCGCCTACAACCGTTACCAGGATGGACTGAGATACGAGGCCAGTCTTATAGAATCAAACTATGGCCTTGGCCGCATGGAAGGCCGGGAAGAGGGCCGTGTTGAAGGTGAATCAAGGTTATTGAGACGGCAGCTTGAACGCCGCTTTGGCTTGTTGCCCCAGTGGGCATCAGAGCTGTTAGAGTGCGCCAAAGAAGATGAGCTGGAAGCCTGGAGCGAAGCTGTGCTCACCGCCTCGACTCTGGACGCTGTTTTCAGGCACACCAGCTTGTTGTAATCAGCCTGGAGTAGCTTATCCTTCTCGTTCAGGATCTCCAGTACCGGAACCTGCAATCGAGACAGGATAACAATGTGCCTGATTTTCCATAGAGGTAATTGTCTCTGATGATTTTTTCGCTATATACAAGCTTATATAACGGAAACCAAATAAGAACAAGCTTGCCAACTCATCAACACAGCCTGCCGTATCCAAAACATGTTAACGAGCTTGAAAAGCAGTTCGGTATTCAGCTTTTTGAACGCAAAGGCAACCGGATAGTATTGACTAAAAGCTGGCAGATGATTCTGAAATACCTTGATGCTCGTCGGAACCAACAATATTTTTTATGCTCTTAATACGAAAAGTAAACAATTGTTAAAAAGCCTCTCCCCTCTATTGGATATCCCTTGTTTATAGTATAAATTTGTACTGTAAATGCGGTACTAATCTTAAGTATCCGCATTATAGGCGTATAAATAAAGCACTGTATGCTATGCCAAATATTGCTAAAAAGCTGACCGATCTGATCGGTCATACCCCGTTACTGGAACTTGGCAATTTCAATCAACAACATCAAGCCAAAGCCACTCTTATTGCCAAGCTTGAATACTTCAACCCCGGCGGAAGTGTGAAGGACCGCATCGGTATTTCCATGATAGAAGATGCTGAGAAGAAGGGATTGATTACTAAAGAGACGGTTATCATCGAACCGACAAGCGGCAACACTGGAATTGCACTGGCTTTCATTGCCGCAGCGAAAGGATACCGTCTGATTCTTGCCATGCCTGAGACGATGAGCCTTGAACGCAGGAACATGCTTAAAGCGCTTGGGGCTGAGCTGGTTTTGACGCCAGGGTCGGAAGGAATGCTTGGAGCCATCAGAACAGCCGATGAACTGAAATTGCAATATCCCGACTCTTTTATCCCCCAGCAGTTTAAAAACCCCGCAAATTCGGAGATCCACCGCACAACCACTGCAGAGGAGATCTGGAAGGACACTGACGGAAATATTGATTTTTTTGTCAGCGGCGTAGGTACCGGCGGCACAATAACGGGTGTTGGCGAGGTACTGAAACAGCGGAATCCCGAAATAAAAATTGTTGCTGTTGAGCCGTTCGACTCCCCTGTTCTTTCTGGTGGAAAACCAGGGCCCCATAAAATACAGGGTATCGGTGCTGGCTTTGTTCCTGAAATACTGAACACCGGGATTATTGATGAAATCATCAAGGTAAGAAATGAAGATGCCATGCGTACTGGCCGCGAGTTGGCCCGTTCCGAAGGACTTATCGTCGGCATCTCTTCGGGAGCGGCTGTTTATGCAGCTTTGGAGCTTGCTCAGCGTGAAGAAAATGAGGGGAAACGTATCGTCGTTATCCTGCCAGATACAGGCGAACGATATCTCTCAACTCTTCTTTACCAGTTCGAGAATGAATCAGTGAATTTTTAATACGACGTATTTTATACAGGGATTCAGGGATGTGCGGAGAACCATCAGCAAATCATAACCACCTGAAAGAATATTATTTTACAGATCACTATTAAACCATTCGAGGAGACCATGTCAAACTCACAACAGGAACCTGACAGTCTGTTACAGCGCAGTGTAACGACCCATGTTGCAAGAAATCTGGCGAATACGACCAAGACTCCGCCACAGATGATGTCCATAACCCCGAGATGGCTGCTAAAGATCCTTCCCTGGGTTCATGTATCATCCGGGACCTACCGTGTCAACCGCACAAAAATAGAACTGCAGAAACCCGAAAGAATTGGTATCAATTTTCATCAGGGAACCCCTTCTTTCAGTCCCGATTCATTGAAGAATATTCCTCTCTTTTCTTCGTTTGACGATGAGATTATCGCCAAAATTGCAAAAAAGTTTGTGCTTGAAGAGGCCGAACTTGGCAATACCCTTATCCTTGAAGGCGAAGATCGTCACAAGATTTTTATTATTGCACACGGTCAGGTTGAGATTTTAAGCAAGGGACTGCATGGTGAGGATCTCCGGTTAGCCCTGCTTTCTGAAGGTGAGTACTTTGGAGATGAGGATCTGGTTTCTGAAAAACCATCATCGGTCACCATCCGTACCATTACCCCAGGCTCGTTCTTCTCACTTTCAAGTGTTGATATTGAAAAGTTGTTCCAGGAATCCCCGGCATTGAAGGATTCTTTTAAAAGTGCAGTTGAAGAGTACCTGAAAATTCGTTCCACCGTCAATACTCACGGGGAAAAACACATTGACCTTGTTGCAGGATTTGCTGAAAATATTGAGATACCAGAAACTTATGTCGATTATTCGAACAAGCCTCGCGAATATTCTCTTCAGGCCATACAGACTGTTGTTCGTGTACACACCCGTGTGTCCGACCTCTACAATGAACCCTTCAACCAGATAGAGCAGCAGATGCGTCTGACGATTGAGGGCATCAAAGAGCGCCAGGAGTGGGAGTTCATCAATAACCGCGATTTCGGTCTGCTTTATTCTGCAGATCCAGGCCAGCGTATCAGTACCCGTTACGGCACACCGACACCTGATGACCTTGATGATCTGCTCACCAAAGTGTGGAAAAAGCCAGCCTTTTTCATTGCTCATCCGAAAGCCATTGCTGCTTTCGAGCGCGAATGCACCTGGCGCGGTGTGCCTCCTGCCACCATCAACCTCTTTGGAACTCCTGTTCTCACGTGGCGTGGTGTACCACTTATTCCGTGCGACAAGCTTGACATCAACAAGAACAACAAGTCGGGACAAGGCACAACAAACATTATTCTGGTTCGTGTCGGTGAAAATGAGCAGGGTGTGGTTGGGCTTCATCAGGCCGGAATTCCGGGTGAAATCAGCCCAAGTCTTTCTGCAAGGCTGATGGGCCTTGACAAGCTTGGTGTTGCCTCTTATCTCCTGACTCTCTATTCTTCACTGGCCGTTCTGACCGATGATGCTCTTGCTATCCTTGAGAATGTCGAAGTGGGCTACTATCACGATTACGAACATCGCTTGTTAGGCACAAAAACGAAATAAAACTGCGATTAACCGCTATAGAGAGACGGCCATGATTCAATGACTGAAACATGCTGTTTCTCTATAGACTTACCATTGTGACTTATGCCTAAAGAATATGAGCAAGAGAACATTACGGGAATCGAAAGTGAAGCGCTGAACCCGGCGTTCATTGCACAGGTTGCAAGCCGTTTGTTCAATGAAGTGCCTGAAGCTGGCACTGTGCCGAGATATGAAACCGATGTCGCAGGGGCTCCTTCTTCGATTGCTGGTACCCTACATGATAAAACAGCGTTTGCCGGGGAACCGGGCGCTTTGAACCTTCCGACCAATCTTCAGCAACAGGATTTTTCTGGAGAATCAGCTCCTCCATATCTTTTCGATGGGCTTCCAGCAGAACCAGAGCACGATTTCTATTTTTTGCCCGGCACACCTGAAAAAAAGCAGAAACCCCTGGGACATCATGCCAACAAATTGACCGAGCAGCAGAACTATTCAGAAAACACAGACGGCTCTTACGGGCTCGACCAGTTCATCCAGCGCAGCCTGCCTCCAAAGCCAGACTCGGCTGAACGTTTCTCAGAAGCTAATCCCGAAAACATTACACCGTTTTTTACTGCGCTGAATGGTGGCCTTCCTCCTGAAGACGATTTTTCCTTTAAAGTGCTTCTTGCGGCAGCTCAAGATCCTGCGGAAGTTACTGGCACTCATCCGGCAATAAATCCACAGATGCAGCTTCCATCATCTTCGGAATCAATCGCCAGACCTGATGAAGGGCAATGCTATGCGGAAAAACTGTATAGAACCTTTGAACAGGAACAGGGCAGCCCGAATCTTGAGGCAGTGTTTCAGGCGCTGCGCGGTGCCACATCGGCCCCCGTCGGAGTACCTGAACTACCTCGAAAAGCTCCTGCGCCGGTATGGCCGAACGGGAGTCCGGAGACACTCGGCAGCAGTTCTTTTCCTTTCAGTATGCCTGAAGCTCCCAGAGAACCCTATTTACTTTCTGCGTGAGCCTAAAGCGCCAATTCATCAGCCTGAAGGCTTTGACGTGCTCACTATACGCAAGGACTTCCCTGTCCTTCACCAGAAGATTCATGGCAAACAGCTTGTCTGGTTCGACAATGCGGCAACAACACAGAAGCCGCTCAGCGTCATCAATGCGGTGGCTCAGTTTTATGCCACCGATAACTCGAACATCCATCGCGGTGCACACACCCTTGCTGCCCGTGCCACCGATGCTTATGAAGGTGCCCGAGAGAAAATAAGGCAGTTCATCGGTGCCGGGTCAGCATCGGAAATTATTTATGTGAGAGGGACGACTGAAGGGATCAATCTTGTTGCACAAACCTGGGGACGGAAGTTTATCCAGCCGGGTGATGAGATTGTGCTCTCCATTCTTGAACATCATGCCAATATTGTTCCATGGCAGATGCTGGCTCAGGAAAAAGGGGCTCGCATCAAGGTTGTGCCGGTCAACGACCGGGGCGAAATTATTATGGAAGAGTACACCAAACTGCTCGGACCCCGCACAAAGTTTGTCTCACTGACTCAGGCTTCAAACGGTCTTGGAACTATTCTGCCTGTCAGGGAGATGATTCAACTGGCCAAGCGGTTTGACGCAAAGGTGCTGGTTGACGGGGCACAGTCTGTTGCCCATATTCCTGTCAATGTTCAGGATCTCGATGCTGATTTCTTTGTTTTTTCAGGCCACAAGATTTTTGCTCCTACCGGTATCGGCGTGGTATATGGCAAGCGGGAACTGCTTGAGATGATGCCTCCGTGGCAGGGTGGTGGCAACATGATTCAGGATGTGCGCTTTGAGGAGACCATCTACAACGAGCCACCGGCAAAGTTTGAAGCTGGAACGCCTTCGATCGGTGATGCTATAGGGCTTGGAGCGGCGCTCGACTATGTGCGTAAAATCGGGCTTGACAACATTGGGCGTTACGAACATGAGTTGACCGAGTATGCAACGGAAAAACTCATCAGGATTCCGGGCCTGCGCATTATCGGTACGGCACGCAACAAGGTTGGTGTGGTCTCGTTTGTGCTCAACAATCTTCCCAATGAAGAGGTCGGCAAACTGCTTGACCGCGAGGGCATTGCTGTCCGGACTGGTCACCACTGCTCACAGCCGTCATTACGCCGGTTCGGCGTTGAAGGGACAATACGCCCGTCTCTGGCTTTCTACAATACCAGGGATGAGATCGACCGATTGGCTGAGGTGATCAATCATATCCAGCGACGATAACGAGATACATATTGCTACCAGGGAAAAACAAAAAGCCATCTCATAAAAGGGATGGCTTTGCATCTTAATCATAAAATCATCTCGATGTTGTTGCAGATTTCTGTGGTTGGATTGGGATTCGGTATCAATTTTGAAAGCGCACTCAAAGCTGGAAATGACGGCTTTGTGAAAAGTGTAGGGTGGCCAGCCATTATTGCAGCGAATTTTAACATGGAGTGCCATTTCGATTGGGACATTATTCATGTCATGAGCGCAGCATAAACAAACAAAAAAATCAATTTGGACAGTACAACCGTAAAAATCATATTTGCATATTGTGGTACTCCAAAGTATATAAGATGATAGTATGAAGAGATTATCTTAACAGAGGGTTTTCATAACCTGAAAAGAAGGGGTAAGTGTGAAATGCAGCAAAGATACCATCGGTCTTGAAGGTTCTGTCTGGTTTCAGAAGGCTGAAAACAGGTTTCTCGGTGGTGACCGGATTGCCCTCCTGGAGAAAATCGATGAGCTCGGTTCAATCAGTAGCGCTGCAAAAGCTGTCGGTATCAGCTACAAGACGGCATGGCATTTGGTCAACATGATGAATAATCTTTCTGAAAAGCCTTTGGTTGACCGCGTAACAGGCGGAAAAGGTGGTGGAGGTACCCTGTTGACCAAAGAAGGCAACAAAGTTATCGAACAGTTCCGTGTTGTTCAGGAAGAGCACCGGAAATTTCTTGAGAATCTCGGAGATCGTCTCGGAGAGAGCAGTCATCTTTATCAATTTCTTAAAAGAATAGCTATGAAAATCAGTGCTCGCAACATTTTTTCCGGTACGGTGGAAAAAATTATCAAGGGAGCAGTCAATGCAGAAGTTGTCCTTCTGCTCAATGGAGGAAGCCGTATCGTCGCCATAATCACCAATGGTTCCGTTGATAACCTGGGACTTAAAGAAGGCTTGAATGCGTATGCCATCATCAAGGCAAGCTCAATTATTATCGGTCAGGAACTGCACGAGGCTAAAATAAGTGCACGCAATATTTTGCCAGGCATCATCAGCAAGCTTATCGAAGGACCAGTCAGTACTGAAGTTGATGTGGAAATTGGTGGCGGGAATGTCATCTCCGCCGTTATTACTCATGGCAGTTCAGAAAAGATGTCACTGAAAGAGGGCGACCATGCCTGCGCGGCATTCAAGGCCTCAAGTGTCATCATCGGGATAAGCTGAACACGCATAAAATTTAAAATCCGCAAGATTTTTTTTGGAAATTTGTAGAAATATGGTTAACAATCGTTAACGTTCAACGAAAAGCTATTGACCAATGAATTCAGGAACTTCAAAAACCATCACGATCTGTTGTTGCTGTTGCCGATGGCAACACCATTCTGACACGGAGATACCAGGAAGGAGATAGTTACTCACTTGAATTCATGAAGTACGTAAAATCTTGCAAACCGGCTCTGAATGTCAGAGTCGGTTTTTTTATTTTTAATTACATCGTCAACAACAGATAAACTTAAAATAGTCATGTCAGCAAACTCAACAACAACCTGCACAGGCATACCATTACCAATAGTCAAACTGAATCGCATAGTTTTGCTCATTGGCATCATTGCCGCCATTGTGTTCCAGCAACCAATGGTTACCTCCGCACTGTTTTTTATAATCCTTTCCTCTGCGCTGTTCGGCAGGCAAGGCAGCCTCATTTTTTTCATCGGCTCACGCCTTTTTGCCAAACAAAATATGACTGCTGAAAGTGAAGATCCGAGACTCATGCGGTTCAACAACTCCATTGCTGCTCTTCTGCTCGGAGGCGCCCAGATCGCTTTCATTTCAGGCGCACCTCTTGTCGGGTGGATCCTTTCTGGAGTGGTTGCTGTTGCAGCCTCCATAGCGCTTGCAGGCTTCTGCTTCGGCTGCTTCCTGTTTTACCAGTTCAATCTGCAACGCTTTAAGCTTTTAGGAAACAGGGCGCAGATCAACGAACAAAGAACTGCATAAGATTTATCGTAAACATCACCAATAATAAAGGAGACTAATTAAATGAGTTCAGAAAACTATCGCTTTGAAACGCTGGCCCTGCATGCAGGCCAGCCCGTTGACGCAACACTCTCGCGTGGAGTGCCGGTCTATCGCACGACCTCCTATCTTTTCAAAAGCACTGAACATGCAGCAAACCTTTTTGCACTGAAGGAGCTTGGCAATATTTATACCCGGCTGATGAATCCGACTACCGACACTCTTGAGCAACGGATTACCAAGCTTGAAGGAGGCGCAGCCTCTGTTGCCGTCGCTTCAGGCACTGCTGCAATTTTCAATACGATCATTACTCTCGCAGAAGCAGGCGACAACATAGTTTCCGCCAACAACCTTTACGGCGGAACCTACACGCAGTTCGATGCCATCCTCCCGAAATTTGGTATCAACGTCACCTTTGTTGACCCGAAAGATCCTGCCAATTTTGAAAAGGCTATTACAGATAAAACCAGAGCCCTCTTCATTGAAACCATCGGCAACCCTGTGCTTGATTATACTGACGTCAAGGCTATTGCTGAGGTAGCTCACCGCAACGGTTTGCCGCTGATTGTCGATGCCACCTTCACCACCCCTTATCTGCTTAAAACTATCGACCTTGGAGCTGATATTGTAATCAACTCCCTGACCAAATGGCTTGGCGGCCATGGCGCAGGAATAGGCGGCATTATTACTGATGCCGGACGTTTCAACTGGAATGGCGGACGCCACCCTCTTTTTACCGAGGCAGACAAAAATTACCACGGTCTGCGCTGGGCCATTGACCTTCCGGAACCTCTTGCGCCAATAGCATTCGCTCTTCGCTTCCGAACTGTGCCACTGAGGAATCTTGGCGCCTGCATTGCGCCTGACAATTCATGGATACTGCTGCAAGGCATTGAAACTCTGCCTGTCAGGATGGCACGTCATTCAGAAAATGCACTCAAGGTTGCTGAACATCTTGCAAAACATCCCGGTGTTGCATGGGTTCGTTATCCCGGTCTGAAAAATGACCCATCCTATCCTAAAGCTTCCAGAGATTTGAAGAACGGGTTTGGCGGCATGGTCGTCTTTGGAGTAAAGGGTGGTTACGACGCTGCCGTTGAGATTATCGACAACATCAAACTTTTCTCACACCTGGCCAATGTCGGCGATGCCAAGAGCCTGATCCTCCATCCGGCAAGCACATCGCACAGTCAGTTGACCGAAGAACAACAATTGCAGAGCGGTCTTTCACCCGACCTGATCAGACTTTCCATTGGTCTTGAACATCCTGACGACCTGATCGAGGCCCTCGACGAGGTTCTTCCGACAGAGGAAACGCAACAAAAAAGCTGGTTATCAAAGTTGATTAAAAAGTAGTCCGTTTTGCATTTTTTCTCACAATAAAACCATGGTTAACAAGCATCTCACAGTAAAGATACGCGAAGGATTACACTTTCGTGCTCTTGCAAAAATCCTCAGAATTACCAGGGAACAGCAATGCTCCGTTATTTTTCAAAAAGATAACGGAGAAAAAGCTGATGCAAAATCTTTTCTTGAGATGCTTTCACTTTGCTCCATTGCTGGCACAACACTTCAGGTAACAGTCAATGGCCCTAATGAACACAAAACACTAACAATGATCCAGGAAGTTTTTGAACACGGAGCTGGTATTTGACAATGAATAAAATTAACAGAAATATCTCTGTTGTACTTGCTGATAGACAGTTTTTGACCAACGAGGCACTTCAGTCAATGTTAAAACCGCTCTACGAGGCGTTCTCTACGGTATCGACTAAAGCAGGCTTGGAGCAGTATCTGCAAAAAGAGACAATTTCGCTCATTATCACCGATTATATCCTGTTCGATTTTGACTCAATCAGCGAACTCGGGGATTTAAAAAAGAAGCATCCTGAAACAGCAATCATTGTATTGACAAATGCAATAAATAGCATAATAATAAAAGAGTTAAATGATATTGGCATTCGAAACATTGTCTTGAAAACCGATGATCGTGAAGAAATTTTTCACGCCATTGATGCTGCCTTGAAAGGGAAAAAATATTATTCAGGAGATGTGCTGGATATTCTCCTGAAAAAGGAGACGCCTTTTGAAGATGCCAGCATCCTTACCACTTCGGAAATCGAAATAGTTCGTTTGATTTCCGGTGGGTTGTCAACAAAAGAAATTGCGGCAAAAAAATACATCAGTTTCCATACCGTCATGACACACAGAAAAAATATTTTCCGAAAACTTGGCGTTTCAAGCAGTCCGGAACTGCTTATGTATGCTATAAAAGCGGGATTGATCGACAATATTGAATACCATATCTGATATACCTTGTTTATGGTATATCAGATGCCTGTTTAACGGGATTTATAATTATGTATTAATTAACGATGTTGAAGGTCATGACAACCATTACAACCACCTAAACAATCAACAGCTATGGGACGTATTGCAAAAACACTGACCGATCTTATCGGAAACACACCTCTTCTTGAACTTGGAAACTTCAATCGTGAACATGATGCTTTGGCCACGATTATTGCCAAACTCGAATATTTCAACCCGGGAGGAAGTGTCAAAGACCGTATCGGTTTCTCTATGATCGAAAAGGCTGAAAAAGAGGGCTTGCTGAATAAAGAGAGCATCATCATTGAGCCGACAAGCGGCAATACCGGTATTGCCCTGGCATTTATCGCCGCCGCCAAAGGATACCGCCTGATACTCACCATGCCTGAAACGATGAGTCTCGAACGCCGGAATTTGCTCAAGGCGCTTGGCGCAGAGCTGGTGTTGACTCCTGGTCCTGAAGGAATGGTCGGTGCAATCAGGAAGGCCGATGAACTGAACTCAGAATACCCAAACTCTTTTGTCCCGCAACAGTTCAAAAACCTTGCAAATCCAGAAATTCATCGCAAAACAACCGCCGAGGAAATATGGAATGATACTGATGGAAAGGTTGATTTCTTTGTCAGCGGCGTAGGCACGGGCGGCACGATCACCGGTGTTGGTGAGGTACTCAAAGCGCGAAACCCCGAGGTAAAAATTGTCGCTGTTGAACCATTCGATTCACAGGTTATTGCCGGAGGCAAACCGGGACCACACAAAATACAGGGCATCGGCGCCGGTTTTGTCCCGGACATTCTTAACACATCCATTATCGATGAAATTATCCCTGTGAAAAACGAAGATGCCCTGCGTACAGGCCGAAAACTGGCCAAAACCGAAGGCCTTATTGTGGGAATATCCTCAGGCGCAGCCGTCTATGCCGCATTGCAGCTTGCACAACGTGAAGAAAACAAGGGCAAACGGATTGTCGTCATCCTGCCGGATACCGGAGAGCGGTATCTCTCAACATTGCTCTACCAGTTTGACAATGAGCCGGTAAACATCTGAACATAACTTTATCAATATGGAGCATCATCCGACAGAGGGAGACTTTATAATGGAAACTATTAACGACAATATCATTGAAGAGGCAATCAAGCTGTTATCGAGCCCTGCTGATGATACTGATAGCGACGATTCTGGGCATCATGAATATCTGCTGCCCTCAATTGAAAAACTTAAAGAGATTGTCGAACTCCTCAGATCAATACTCTTTCCAGGGTATTTCGGCGGCCCCGTCTTGCGGCGACAGTCACTTCAACATTTTCTCGGTGTCAGGGTAGAAAAGCTCTATGGATTGCTTGCTGAACAGATTCTCAGCGTTCAGCATTTTGACACGGAAAACAACAATGCTGCTAATGCCTCTGAAAAAGCTGCTGAGATCGCCCGCCAATTCATAGGAATTCTTTCGGAGATCAGAAAGAAATTATGGACTGACGTCAAAGCCATCTATGACGGAGACCCTGCTGCAAAAAACTATGGCGAGATCATTTTCTGCTACCCATCGATCAGAGCCATGATTAATTATCGGGCTGCACACACCCTTCTGTCGCTTGGCGTACCACTGATTCCGAGAATCATCTCTGAAATGGCTCATTCGGAAACCGGTATTGACATTCATCCCGGCGCCCACATCGGAGACCATTTTTCCATTGATCATGGTACCGGTGTGGTCATCGGTGAAACCTGTATTATCGGCAACCACGTTCGACTCTATCAGGGGGTCACTCTTGGTGCCAAAAAATTTGAACTTGATGACGACGGCAATCCGGTTAAAAACCTGCCTCGCCATCCGATTCTTGAGGACAATGTGGTTGTTTACTCAAACGCCAATATCCTTGGCAGAATAACCATCGGAAAAAACTCTGTTATCGGAGGCAACGTATGGCAGACAAAAAGCGTGCCACCCAATTCGAGAGTGTTGCAGCAGAAAGCTGTTGAAACCAGTTTTACTGATGGTCTCGGCATCTGAGAGATCACGTGAATCAATCACTTTTAACCCATTCAATTTACCATGTCAAACGCACAACCCGAATCAAACAGCCATCTCCAGCGCAGTGTGACAACCCATGTAGCAAGAAATCTGGCCAATACGACCAAGACTCCTCCCCAGATGAACTCCATAACCCCGAGATGGCTCCTGAAGCTTCTCCCGTGGGTTCATGTCTCTTCTGGTACCTATCGCGTTAACCGGACAAAAATTGAGCTTCAGAAGCCTGAACGTATAGGCATCGATTTTCATGACGGTATCGCCTCGTTCAGACCCGCAGCATTGAAAAGCATCCCTCTTTTTGCATCGTTTGACGACGACATTATTGGCCGCATTGCCGGTAAGTTTGTGCTTGAAGAGGCTGATCTTGGCAATACCCTGATTCTCGAAGGTGAAGAGCGCCATAAAATCTTTATTATAGCACACGGACAGGTCGAGATTTTAAGCAAGGGACTTCATGGAGAAGACCTCCGCATCGCACTGCTTTCTGAGGGAGAATATTTCGGTGAAGAGGAGCTTGTTTCCGAAAAACCTTCATCGGTCACGATCCGTACTATCACCCCTGGCTCGTTTTTTTCCATATCAAGCGTTGATATCGAAAAGCTGCTCAAAGAATCACCATCGCTGAAGGAGTCATTTCAGAAAGCGGTCGAAGAGTACCTCAAAATACGCTCCACCGTCAACAAACACGGTGAAAAACACATTGACCTTATTGCCGGATTCGAGGAAAATATCGAAATACCGGAAACCTATGTTGATTACTCCAACAAACCTCGCGAATACTCGCTGCAGGCCATCCAGACCGTCGTGCGCGTCCACACACGGGTCTCCGACCTCTACAACGAACCCTTCAACCAGATTGAGCAGCAGATGCGCCTGACCATCGAGGGAATCAAGGAACGCCAGGAGTGGGAGTTTATCAACAACAGAGAGTTCGGCCTGCTTCATTCTGCCGACCCCGGACAGCGTATCAGCACCCGCTACGGAACCCCAACACCGGATGATCTTGACGATCTGCTCACCAAAGTGTGGAAGAAACCGGCATTCTTTATCGCTCATCCGAAAGCAATTGCAGCTTTCGAACGCGAGTGCACCTGGCGCGGCGTGCCGCCTGCGACTATAAACCTGTTTGGAACTCCAGTGCTCACCTGGCGCGGTGTACCGCTTATCCCAAGCGACAAACTTGAAATCAACAAAAACAGCAAGTCAGGCCACGGAACAACCAATATTCTTCTTGTTCGTGTCGGCGAAAATGAACAGGGTGTGGTTGGACTGCACCAGGCAGGGATTCCCGGAGAGATCAGCCCAAGTCTATCTGCAAGACTGATGGGACTCGACAAACTTGGCGTCGCCTCCTATCTGCTTACCCTCTACTCTTCACTTGCTGTACTCACTGATGATGCTCTGGCTGTACTTGAAAATGTAGAAGTTGGATACTATCATGATTACGAGCACCGCAAGTCAGCTATCAAAACAAAATAGGGAGCGTTTTTGAAAAACCGCCATGGCAGACCGTCAACATCTCTGCCATGGTTTACCATTAATATTCTTATGCCAGGAGCATATCAACATCCGAACATCACAGGTGCCGAGAGCGAATCGCTGAATCCGACATTTATTGCGCAGCTTGCAAGCCGCCTCTTCAATGAAGTCCCGGAAGCCGGAAACGTTCCGAGAAGTGAAGGCAATGCCTCAGAAGCGCCATTCGCTGTAGCCAACACCTTCCATGATACAACAACATTTATCGGTGCACAAGATACTGTGGATTTCCCCTCCAGTGCCGATTCAGCACTGCCTGTACACGATTTCTATTTTTTGCCGAAAACACAAGAAAAAGATCCTGAACCACTGGAACACCATGCAAATAAACTGACCGAACAGCAGAACTATTCAGAGAGTGGCAAGGGCTCGAATGGTCTTGACCAGCTTTTTCGACGGTCACTGCCAGCTCAGCCCAACAATGAATGTTACGCGGAAAAGCTTTACAGGGAGTTCACCGAGCAACAGGGCAGTCCCGTTCTGGAGGTGGTTTTTCAGACTCTTCGCGGCACTCCTGAGACA
>Ga0194037_1000630_pt1 | contig 27166 bp, 28 predicted proteins | sample JunL306m_MetaG_FD_148653 | JGI IMG/M metagenome (GOLD analysis project Ga0194037, IMG submission 148653) | Anoxic zone freshwater microbial communities from boreal shield lake in IISD Experimental Lakes Area, Ontario, Canada - Jun2016-L304-6m | ecosystem: Environmental > Aquatic > Freshwater >...
GGATCTGGCACGTGGTGCACAGCATGGGCAAGGTCTTGTTGTAAAAACGCTTGCCCTGGGCTTGCTGCGCGCGCAGGTATTCCAGGCGCGGGCGGTACAGGCTGTCAAAGGTGTCCGGGTATTTTTCGGTCAGCCAGGCCAGCTCTTCGTCATCGGGCACCCAGGTGTGAAAAGGGGCCGCTGCGCTGTAGTTGTAGAAGGTGTTCCAGGCCTGGTGGCTGATGTGGTCCTTGCCTTCGCAAGCGTCTTTCCAGCCCTTGGGCTCGCGGATGCCGTAGCGCGCCAGGTCTTTGAACAAGGCGCCGCCGCTGCCTTCGGCGTACATCTCCCAGGCCTCTTTCCAGCTCATCACGCGCTTGGGCAGCATGTAGTCCTGCATCATGGCCACCAGCGTCAAGAGGCGGTAGCCGCGCCAGAACCACTTGTCCATCCAGCGCTGGATGATGGGTACATTGGCCGGGTCTTGTTCAAGCATGAACTTGATGCACTCGATGCCCAGCGTCATGTGGCGCGACTCGTCGCTTTGCGCCGAGAAGCCAAAGGTGACGGTGGACATATCGCCGTTGTGCGCCGCGCCCGACATAAAGGGCACGAACAGCAAATTGGTCAGCACGTACTCAAACGAAAAACTCACGGCGGTCAAGAACTCGAAGGGGCCGCTGCTGTAGGCGTCCTCAAAAAACGACTTGGGCACCGACAGGTACCACACGCGGTCAAACCAGTGGCTGGTGTGGTGCATGCCGTTGAAGTACTTGTTGTAGTGCGACAGGGCGTGCGTTTCGGTCTGGTAGTGGCGCAGCTCGTCAACCGACTGCATTTGCGCGGCCACGCGCGCACCCACACCGGTGAACTGGCGCCCCACATGGGCAAAGCCCCGGTGTGCGTAGTACTCCAGCGGCGTTACACCCTGGATGAAGAGCTTGAGCGCGTTGACATAGCGCGCGTCGCTGATGCCAAGCTGGCCGTTGTTTTGCGCAAAGGCGTCAATCACGGCATAGAGTTTTTTCTCTTTTTCTCCCTGGTACTTCCAGTAGGCTTCCATGGTCAGGCGAAACGGGTCTTCCCATTTGTCCCAGTCGTGGATCTTGATGCCCTCGTAGGCGTCATAGGGAAATACCTTTTCCATCGGCTGGTAGCTGGTGTCCCAGTGCAGGCCGCGCGTCATCGCGGTATAGCGGTCTTTGAGGCCTAGTTTCTTTTTCACGACTCGGGTGTCCATAGTGCGCTCCGGGTCGTGGCTCAGTGGTTCCAGCTCAGGGTGAACTGGTCGTCGTCTTCGTCGATATAGCCCGACAAGGTCACCAGGCTGAGCTGAAGCTCCTGCAAGTTGTAGCGCTTGCCAATGATTTCCTCAATCGTCTCGCGCTTGATGCGCAGCTCGTCGGGCGCGTCTATCTTGACCAGACCGACCGTATGCACAGCCACTGCGTGCGGGTTGTCGGCAAGAATCGCCTCAATGATGGGACGGGATTCTTCGTTGGACTGGAAGGCGATGAATACATTGGACATGAAGGGGTTCCGGGTAGGTATAGCGACAGGCTCAAGCGGCCAGTCCGGCTTTCTTGCAACGGGCGTTCAGGCTGGTGCGCGCGTCTTCCAGCGCACTCTGGCCCTCGGCGCCCAGGGCCAGCTCGGCCACGGGTGCCAGTGCTGCCTGCGCGCGGTCCGACCAGGTTTGCACCCAGCCAGCAATGAGGGTGCGGTTGGCTTCGGATTCAGCCGCAGCCACCTTGAGCACGGCGTCAATCCAGCGCGCGCTCTCGGCGTGCCACTCAGGCATGAAAGCGGACAACATGGCCACCGCCGTGCCGCCCAGGGGCACCAGGTGGTCATCGACAAAGCTGCCAAACATCAGGGGGTAGAGCTGGCCGTCGAGCGCCAGGTTCTGGGCCACAAACAGCTCCATCGGGTCTTGCAGGACCAGGGTGTCTTCTACATAGTGGCGCAGGGGCTGCCAGCAGGCTTCTTCGAGCCAATCCTTTTTGCCGGTGTCCAGGGCACCGGGCTCGTCCAGGGTCAGGCCCAGGCGGGTGATGTACTGCGCCACGCCCAGCTGGTCCATGGCATGGAACATGGCCGGTGCGGTCAGGATGGCGCCGTAGCCGTAGGCACCGATCGAGCAGTTGTTCATATTGCCGCCCCAGGCCGCGTGGCGCAGGGGAATCAGCACTCTGGACGCCTTGCTGCGCACTGCCTCGGGCATCTTGCCCACCAGCCCGCGGTCTTCGATGAACTGGTAGTTGGCCTCGATTGCGTCTTGCTGGCGCGCGCGCGCCATGGTCCAGGTGCCGTAATAGTATTGGCGCGGGTCGCGCAGCGCCTGCCAGTCGGTTAAGACAACGGCCGAGCGGGTTTTGTCAAACAGCTCGTGCGCAGGATCCCAGGTCGGGCGGTAATGGAAGTTGGCGGTGGACTGTGCGCCCAGCGTGGCTTCCAGATAACGCGATGCTGGCTTGTCGTCGCCGACGTACTGCGCCACGTGCGCAAAGGTTTGCCGCAGTGGCTTGATTTCTCGGGTGTGAAGATCAACGGACATGGATAAGTTCCTTTGGAGAAAGAGGGTCTGCGGGCTTAGTCGCTCAGGTGCTGTACTTGGTGGGCGGCGCAAAATTCGTCAAAGGCCGCCTGCGGCAGCACCAGCTCCACCATCTGTTCTGGCCAGCCAATCGAAAACTCGAACATCACCAGGCCGTCATCACGCACCTGGGTCACGCGGACGTATTTGCGGGTGATGTCGCACACCATCGGTTCGGGCAGAAGGGCAAGTGTTTTTTTCATGGCTGCGAGCCCTTGGATGCCCAAGCGGTGGTACAGGTGGAAGGTAGATGGCGCATGGTTTGGTGCTGGTTACGCATCCAACTTCGCAAGTAGCTTGCCAGCCCATGCCAATTTGCCGAAATTCTCGAGATTCCTAGGGAAAACCATTAGAAATTCCGGGCCGTCTCATGGTTTTCCCGTAGCAAATTCCGCTGATTAATCGGACTTTTACCCCCTCGAAATCGATGAGTTTGTTAAACTTTCACCATTACAGCGGGACAGAAAATAAGATTTTTATCAAATGATCAAATTTCACCGACGCGCAATGAAGTCAGGGCCACTGCCTGCCATTGGCTGATCAATATCGAGAATATTGGCCAAACTTGCTTTTGAATTGGATGCAATCTTGAACTTCAAATACCCCTCAGACAGCGACCTGCGCCGCCTGCTGCGCTTTGAGCCCGACAGCGGTGCGATCTGGCTGGGCGAGCGGCGCATGGTGCTGATGCACACCGCTGGCTTGGCGGCCTTGCGCCAGGACTTGCTCAGCTCCATGGGCCCCGAGCACACACGCCGCATCCTGACCCGCATGGGCTACGCCTCGGGCATGTGCGATGCCGAATATGCCAAGAAGGTGCGCCCGGGCCAGTCTTTTCAGGACAGCTTTATGGTGGGGCCGCAACTGCATATGCTTGAAGGCGCGGCACGCGTGACGCCAGTCAAACTTTCGCTGGACGTGCCCAGCGGGCAGTTTTACGGAGAGTTCCGCTGGGACCATTCCTGGGAGGCCTACGCCCACCAACAAAAGTACGGCCAGGTCGATGACCCCGTCTGCTGGACCCTGCTGGGTTACGCCAGCGGCTACACCAGCGCCTTTATGGGCCGCCTGATCTTGTTCAAGGAAACCCTGTGCGCGGCCTGCGGCAACGACCACTGCAGCATTGTGGGCCGCCCCATTGAAGAGTGGCCCGACGGCGAAGCACACCGCGTGTACTTCAACGACGACTCACTGCTGGAAAAGCTCGACGCCCTGCAAATGCAGGTGGAAGCCCTCAAATCCACGCTCGAACCCTCCAGCCAGGGCCAGCTCATTGGCAGCTCGGCCGAGTTTCGCAAGGCCTATGTGCTGCTGCAAAAAGTGGCGCAAACCCAGGTGGCGGTGCTGCTCACCGGTGAGACCGGTGTTGGAAAAGAGCGTTTCGCCCGCGCACTGCACGAACACTCCAGCCGCGCCGAGGCCCCCTTTGTCGCGGTCAATTGCGCGGCGCTGCCGGCCGAACTGATTGAAGCCGAACTCTTTGGCGTGGAAAAAGGCGCCTTCACCGGCGCCCACGCCTCGCGCAGCGGGCGCTTTGAGCGCGCCGACGGCGGCACCCTGCTGCTCGACGAAGTGGGTGAGTTGCCGCTGGCTGCCCAGGCCAAGTTGCTGCGCGTCTTGCAAGAAGGCGAGATCGAGCGTGTGGGCGGCGAAACCACCCGCAAGATCAATGTGCGCCTGGTGGCCGCCACCAATGTCGACCTGGAACAAGCCGCGCGCGAAGGCCGCTTTCGCCGCGACCTGCTGTACCGGCTCAATGTCTACCCGATTCACATTCCCGCGCTGCGCCAACGCCCCGGCGACATCGTCGCGCTGGCCGAGGCCATGCTGGCGCGCTTTTGCGCGCTGCACAACAAGCGCCTGCAAGGTTTTGGCGAGCGCGCCCTGCAAATGCTGCAGGAGCACGACTGGCCGGGCAATGTGCGTGAGCTGGAAAACCTGGTGGAGCGCGGCGTCATCTTGGCCAGCCAGGGCAACTGGGTCGAAGTCGAGCACCTGTTTCAAAACCTGCCCGAGAGCGCCCACACCGGTGTGGACGCGAACGGCCAACTGGCGCAACTGCCCAGCGCGCAGGACGACGACCTGAGCGCCCGCATACTGGACAGCGGCAGCTCGATCGAGGCCATTGAGGCGCGCGTGCTCGACCTGGCGGTGCAGCGCGCTGGTGGCAATTTGTCCGAGGCTGCGCGCCTGCTGGGCCTGAGCCGCCCGCAACTTGCCTACCGGCAAAAAATCAAACAAGCAAGCCCGCGCGCCGGCGCGCCGCTCGACCCCAACCCGTCCGAGGCCCGCTGATGCGCCCCTTAGCAGATACCCTGAGCGCTGCGGCGCAAACCGATGCCAAGCCCCCGCGCACCCTGGTTGAGCGCGCCTACCTGAGCCTGCGCCACGACGTGGTCTGCGGCAAGCTGCCGCCCGGTGAGCGCCTGCGCGTAGAGCACCTCAAAGACCAGTACGCTGTGGGGGCAGGCACGCTGCGCGAAGCGCTGTCCCTGCTGGTGGCTGATGCCTTGGTCACTTCGGAGGGCCAACGCGGCTTTCGTGTGGCACCGATCTCTCTGGAAGACCTCGAAGACGTGACCAACACCCGCGTCATGCTCGAGACCGAGGCCTTGCGCCAGTCCATCCGCCATGGCGATGCTCGCTGGGAGGCCGATGTCGTTGCCGCCTACGGGCTTTTGACGCAGGCCGAAATTGACCTCGCGGGCGCTGGCAGCGAATTGTGGGAGCGGCGCAACAAGGCCTTTCACGAAACCCTGATCTCGGCCTACGACTCCGCCTGGACCAAATACCTGCTGGGCATCTTGTACCGCCACGCCGAGCGCTACCGCAATATCAACTGGCGCCTGACCGCCGCCCACGCCAGCGGTCGCGATGTGCGACGCGAACACGAAGACATCTTTCGCGCGGCCCTTGACCGCCAGGAAGCGCGCGCGTCGCTGGCCCTGGAATCCCATGTGCGCCTAACCCACGACATCGTCAAGCGGCAAGCCTTGGCAAAGTAGCAAGGCGTGGGATAGCCCAAGCAAATGATGGCGGCCTGAAGGCCGCGACGTCGTTTGCTTGCTGCTTTACGAGGCGTCGGCTTGCGCCATGGGTGCCGCTTGCCGGAAGGCTTCCAGCGCGCCGCAGTGGGCGTCCACCGCCATGATGAGTGGCCAGCGCGCCAGATCGACCTTGAAGCGGCGGGCGCTCTCGATTTGGGGAATCAGATAAGCGTCGGCAATCGTCGGCGTGTTGCCGAAGCTAAAGCCGGCGCGCCGGGTATCAGCCGAGAGTAGCGCCTCATAGGCATCAAAGCCGTCGCTGATCCAGGTGCCACACCAGTGGTTGATGGCGGCGTCATCGGCACTAAAGCTAGCGCGCAGCGTGTCCAAAATCCGCTTGTTGTTGACCGGATGGATGTCGCAACCCACCACGGCGGCCAGCGCCCGCACATGGGCGCGGTCGTTCAGATCGGCGGGCAGCAGCGCGGGCGTGGGGTAGCGCTCTTCCAGCCATTCGATGATGGCCACCGACTGTGTCAGCACGTGGCCACCGTCTACCAGCGCGGGCACCAGGCCCTGCGGGTTCAGGCTTTTGAACGCAGCGCCCTGGTGCTCGTTCTTGCGCAGGTCTACCGCCACGTAGTCGTAGGCCAGACCCTTGAGATTGAGCGCAATGCGCAGGCGGTGCGAGGTGCCGCTGCGAAAGAAGTTGTGGAGCTGCATGGCTTCCACTTACGCAGGGGCGCCCACCGTCAGCGCCACGTCGGCCACACCTTCGACACGACCGGTAATTTGGTCACCCGACACGACCGCGCCCACGCCTTCGGGTGTGCCGGTGTAAATCAGGTCGCCGGGCTGCAGGTGGTAGAAGAGCGAGAGGTCGGCAATGATTTCCCGCACATTCCAGATCAGCTTGTCCACGTTGGACGACTGCTTGGTCTGGCCGTTGACTTCCAGGGCAATGGCGCCGCTGTCAATGACCACGCCTTGCATGGGCACGATTTCCGAGCACACCGACGACTGCTCCACATCTTTGCCCAAATCCCAGGGGCGGCCCTTGTCGCGCGCCACCAGTTGCAGGTCGCGGCGTGTCATGTCCAGGCCGGCGGCGTAGCCGTAAATCAGGGTGTGGGCGTCGTCGGCCTTGACGCGAAAGCCTGCCTTACCGATGGCCATGACCATCTCCATCTCGAAGTGGTAGTTGCTGGTTTCGGGCGGGTAGGCCACCGTGGCGCCGGACAGCGTCAGCGTCTGCGGCGCCTTGGTGAAATAGAACGGGCGCTCCACCGACTTGTCCACAGGCCGGCCCATTTCCACCGCATGGGCGTGGTAGTTGCGGCCCACAAAGAACAGGCGGTTGATGGGAAAGCGCGCGTCCAGGCCACGGACGGGCAAAGACATTGCGGGGGGAGGCGTAAACAGGTATTGGCTCATGGGTGTGCTCTTTGGGATAGGTAAGGAATGTGAATAAAAAATTGCAAGGCATCGCTCGGGGTTCAGCCCCGGTTTTCGTAAACGCCGAGCTTGCGGTGCAGCGGCGCTTCATCGGCCACAAACAAAAATGCCGGCGCGCTACTGGAGCGGTTTGTCAGGGTGACGGCGGTGTAGCCTGGCGCGCAGCAGGTGTCGGCCTCGACCAGGGTGAAGTTGGTGGTTTCCACCTGCACATCGGTCTGGCCTTCGATCTGGTGGAACACCTGGGCGGGTGAGCGCGCAGGCAGGCGCAAGGTCTGGCCCGGGCGCAGCATCAGTGCGTAAAAGCCCAGGATGTTCTCCACGTCCGCGCCCGTTTCGGGGTTCACGTAGGTGACCTGTACCGGGTCCTCGCCACCTTGTTCTTCGGCCAGCGACAGCAGTGCCGCCCGGGCATCAACCCAGGGGTAGCGCAGCATGGGGTAGGCCTTGTCGGTGCGCGCAAACACCTTGGTCGGCACCACACCGCCACGGGCATAGGCCTTGAAGCCCTGGCCTTCGGTGACGCTTTGGCTGGGGCCCTCCAGGTGGTACGAAGTCTCGGTGTAGTACACCAGCGGCAAGTCCAGCACATCGAGCCAGATCACCGGTTCGTTGCCGTCATGGCCGTGTTCGTGCCACAGGCCGGTGGGGGTGAGGATCAGGTCGCCGCGCTCCATGGTGCATTTTTCGCCGCCCACCAGGGTCCAGGCGCCTTCGCCTTCCACCACCATGCGCACCGCGTTGGGTGTGTGGCGGTGCACGGGCGCCAGCTCACCGGGCAAGAGCAGCTGCATGCCCAGGTACATGGCGGCGCTGGCTTGCATATTGGTCAGGCCGTGGCCCGGGTTGGCCAGCACCAGCACGCGGCGCTCGGCTTTTTCGATCGGTGTGAGTTCACCGGCCTGGATGAGCAGCTCGCGGATTTCGCGGTAAGGCCAGTGCGTGGTCTGTGTCTTGCGCGTGGGGATGTGCGGGGGCAACACGCCGCGCAAGCTGGGCCACAAGGGCACGAGATTGCGCGCTGTGAGTTGGTCGCGGTAGCTCTGCGGCAGGTCTTCCAGGCGCCCCAGGGTGTCATAACGGTTGTGTTCTTCCATGCGTTTCTCCGGTGTTTCAAATGGCCTGCCTCGGCCCCGTCAGTCCAGCTTGAGCATCACGCGCATGTTCTCGATGCGCACCGTGTAGGTTTTGATGTTCTCGGTCAGCGGTGCGCACAGCGCTTGGCCGGTGCACACGTCAAACTTGCCCTGGTGCAGCGGGCATTCGATTTCGCGCCCTTCCAGAAAGCCGTCGCTCATGCGCGCGTGGCCGTGGGTGCAAAAGTTGTCGGTGGCAAAGACCTCGCCTTCGACTTCATAGAGCGCAATTTCTTTGCCCTCAAGCTGCACCGCAATCACGTCGCCTTCGGGAATATCGGCAAGCGCTGCCGCGTCTAACCAGTGTTCTGACATGCTCGGTCCTTAGATGGGGTAGATGATGGAGTTGGCGATCATTTCGCTGTCGTACACACACAGGCGCGACTGAAATTTGAGGCCTTCAGACGTTTTGACAATCAGGTCGTGGTACCAGCCCACGCTCAAAACCGTAGATTCGCCATCGAACTTGGTGCGGATCACCACGTAATTGGCTTCTGAGCGAATGCGTTCGCCATCGGCGCCCTGCTCCACCGACAGCACGCGCGGCGTGCCGACGATGTGGCGCTGGTAATACGGGTCGTGGTAGAGGGTCTCTTTGACGCCGTAGACGCGGTCGCGGATCATGTTCTTGCTCTCCAGCGCCAGCAGGCACAGGGGCAGGCCTTGGTCGAAGTTTTCGCGCGGCTGCAGGCGGTAGGTGCCGTCGTCCACAAAGAAATCGGGCCATTTTTCCCACTCTGAGGAATCGCAGACCATGGCGTAGTCGCTGTAGAGGCTCAAGAGCTCGTAGTAGGTTTTGAAGTCCACCATGTTCATTCCCCCATCACTTTGCGCCAGTAGTTGTACATGCCACGGATCAGGGTCTCGGTGACCATGTGGTCCGCGTCCGCGATGTCGTAGCCGCCCATCTCCACCACGGTGCGGTGCGCGGGCTTTTGCTCAAAGCCCTGCTGCGACCACTCGATCACCTCGCCGTCATCGGCCGACACAAAGCCGGCCGGGCCAAACAGATTGGCCTGGATCAGGCGGCGCTCGGTCATCTCGGGCGTGTCTTCTGCAAAGCCGAAGTGGGTCCAGACAAAGTCAAACGAGCCGTGGCCCTTGGGCTGAATGTGGCGGGTAGACACGCTGTTGACCTGCTGCTGGATGATCACACTCGGAAAGATCGTGGTCATCACCGCCGTGGGGCCGTCCCACCAGGGCTCGGGCACGATGTCGAGCAAGCGCGGATCGTTGAGCTTCATCTGGTCTTTAAAGCTGTCCAGACCGGCCACCACATCGGCGTTCTTGCCGCCCTGGCCCCGGGTGGAAATCATGGCGGCGTGGCGGAAATGGGCGTCCATCTTCAGCTCGGACTTGTTGTCTGCGCGCCAGAGCCCAAAGGTGGAAAACCAGGTGTGCAGCAAGCCGGGGTGGTAGGGGTCTTTGATGTTCTCTTGCATCAGCTTCCAGTTGCCCGGAATGCGCTGGCGGCGGTAGCCCAAAACCACCAGATTGCGGCCATCGAACACGCGGTCAAAGTACTTGAGGATGGTGGGGCCCAGAAATTCTTCGAGGGGCTCGACATCGTGGTCAAAAGACGCAAACACCACGCCGCCGCGCACCGCCACCTTGAGTTTGGTCAGGCCGTGGTCGGCCACTTTGAATTCTTTGGGCATGCCACCAAAGACCTTGCCTTCTTGCTTGACGCCGCGAATAAAGGGCACGCCTTGCAGGTCGCCCTTGAGGCTGTAGTTCCACTGGTGGTAGGGGCACAAAAAGTCTTTGGCCTGGCCATTGCGCTCCCGGCAAAAACGCATGCCCCGGTGGGCGCAGACGTTTTCCACCACGTTGACGCTGCCGTCCGGGTCACGCACCATGATCACCGAACGCTCGCCCACCACGGTGCGCCTGAAGTCGCCGGCATTGGGAATCTCGGCTTCCAGGCCGACATAGCACCAGTGGCCGTTGTAAAACAAGCGGTCAAGTTCCTTTTTGTACAGGTCTTCGCGGGTGTAGGCCCAAAAAGGGATGCGGCTGGTGCCGTCCCCCGGCCAGGCCGGGTCTTGGGGGAAAACGCTGGTGGATTCACTCATTGCAGGTCTCCTTGCATTGCAGGGTTCGTAAGGAATGCAGCGCGCATCAGACGCCGCTGGGGTAAAAAGCGTCCGCGTGGACGTGGCTGGGCTCTAGCCCCATGCGGGTAACGAGCAGGTTCAAGGCTTCCACCATGGCGGGTGCGCCGCACAGATAGGCGCGCCAACCGGCCAGGCTGCCAATATCCGCTTCAATGGCATCGGTCACCAGGCCGCTGCGCTGGCCGGGACCGGCAGCACCGGTGGCCACCACAATGTGAACTAGCACATTCGGATGCGCTTGTGCCAGGGCCTGAAGGCGTTCGGCGTCGTACACGTCCTGCGCGCTGCGCACGCCAAAGTAGAGGTGAATGGGGTTTTGCATACCGGCGGCCAGTGCGCCGCGCACGATAGACAGCACCGGGGCCAGGCCCGTGCCGCCGCCAACGCACAGCATGGGGCCGGTGTGTTTTTGCCGCAGATACGCCGTGCCCAGCGGGCCGCTGATGCGAAGGGCGGCGCCTACCGCCAGTTGCTCAAATATGTATTCGGTAACCCGACCATCGGGCACGCGTCGGATCTGGAATTCCATCTCGGCGTCATCGCTCAGACCGGCCATGGAGTAGAGTCGGATGTGCTCGGGCGTGAACTGCAGGCTGAAGTATTGGCCGGGGCTGAACGCGACCGGCTTGGCCAGCTTGACGCGAACGCGGCGGATGTCATGCGTGGCCTCTTCAATAGCCGTGACCGTGGCTTTGACGATGCGCGCGGGATGCACCACCACCTCATCGGACTCGGGCAGCTCAATCACGCAGTCGCCGGTGAGCACCGACTGGCAGGCCAGCACGTAGTCGCCCTGTCCGGCGTGCGGCCGGCCGAGTTCGGGGCCGCTGCTGCGCACCTCGCCCGAGACCACGCGGCAGCGGCAGGTGCCGCAGCGCCCTGACATGCAGCTGTAGGAAACCGGCAGCTGGTGCGCGCGCAGTACGTCCAGCAGATTGCTTCCGCTTTCCACGCTCAAGCGCAGGTTCATGGGTTCAACGACGAGTTCCATCTTGCTGTGCGCTAAGCGCCCTTGTCTCCTGTTTGCGTGGATTTTGGAGACCTTGGCAATATAAGTCGATAGCGCAAGTCCTATAGATAGAATCACCAATGTGAATATCGGAGGCCCTGCACCTGTATGGAACTGCGTGAACTGGATTTGAATCTGCTGCTGGTGTTTAACCAGCTGCTGCTGGACCGCAGCGTGTCCAATGCGGCGCAAAAGCTGGGTTTGACGCAGCCCGCAGTCAGCAACGCCCTCAAGCGCTTGCGCACTGCGCTTAAAGATGAGCTGTTTTTGCGCACATCGCGCGGCATGGAACCCACGCCCTATGCCCTGCACCTGGCAGAGCCTGTGGTCTATGCGCTCAACGCGCTACAGACCGCTTTCACGACCCGCGACTCGTTTGACCCGCTCACCAGCACCCGCAATTTCCAGCTGGCCATGAACGACATTGGCGAGATGTATTTCATGCCCGCCTTGATGCTTGCGCTGTCCAAGGTGGCGCCGCATGTGCGCGTAAGTACCGTGCGGCCCAACGCGGGCAATCTGAAAGCGGATATGGAATCGGGCACCGTGGACCTGGCGCTGGGCCTGATGCCTAATTTGCAAAGCGGCTTTTTTCAGCGCCGCCTGTTTCGCCACAAGTATGTGTGCGTGTTTCGCAAAGACCACCCTGAGGCCCGGTCGCCCATGACGCTCGCGCAGTTTTCGGCGCTGGAGCACGTGGGCGTGATTGCCGCCAACACCGGACACGATGAAGTGGACGGCCTGCTCGAGCGCGCGGGCATTCAACGCAAGATGAAGTTGGTGGTGCCGCATTTCATTGCGGTGGGCCACATTTTGCAGTCCACCGACCTGATTTCCACCCTGCCAGAGCGCTTTGCGCAGCGTTGCGAGGCGCCGTTTGGGCTGGTCACCTCACCCCACCCGGCGCGCCTGCCCGACATTGCCATCAACCTGTTTTGGCACGCCAAGTTCAACCGCGACCCGGCCAATATGTGGATGCGGCAATTGTTTGTGGAGCTGTTTGCGGATGGTGAATGAGCTCTGTGGCCAATGCGCTGGGCAATACCGAGTCAAGCGCACGTCGCCGCATGTCGCTTCGCATCGAACACCAGCGATGGCCGGTTACGGCCTTCAAATGCTAGGGACGAGCGGGAACCGCAAACAACCCCTTGCTACTCACTTCCTTCGCGCTCGACCACGAGAATCCGTGCCTCGCCAATAGGATGGGCGACGTGCTCGGTTCCGACCGACGCATGGAAAATATCCCCGGCCTGGAGCACCGTCGAAAGTTCTTGGCCGTTCTCTTTGTAGCGCATTTCGACACTGCCGTTGAGCACCGCAAATACCTCTTCGCCATCGTTGACATGCCACTTATAAGGCTGGTTTGTCCAATGGAGCCGGGTCGTAATGCCGTTCATGTTGGCAATGTCAAGCGCACCCCAGGCGCGGGATGCGGTGAAATCTTTGCTGCGAATGATTTTCATGGTTCCAGTTTATCGGGCGGCTTTCGCTGCCCAATATCCAGTGGCCAAAATCAACCCACCAAAAACAGCTTCAGACCATCGGTCGTCCAGGTCGCCATTCCAGTACCACTCGAATCAGGATGTCCGCCTCCGCCTGGCCGAGGGACGGTATGAAATAGGCATTGGTTCGCCCATGGCGCGTTACGGCAAAGACCTTTAACGCTGAACCACCCCCCCCACTTTTCCGAGCCACCGCCCCAGAATTTGCGCGCCACGCCGCCGCCCGGAGCGCATAGCATCGCCCTTTAGGCGCAATTGATAAAAGTCCCCGCCGCTGTTGGCGGGACGCAGCACGCGCCAAGAATGCACACCATGACGACCGAATACATAGACACGCTGATCGTGGGCGCCGGCCAGGCGGGCATTGCCATGAGCGAACACCTGCGCCGCCTGGGCGTGCCGCACCTGGTGCTCGAACGCGCGCGGGTGGCCGAGCGCTGGCGCAGCGAGCGCTGGGATTCGCTGGTGTGCAACGGGCCGGCCTGGCACGACCGGTTTCCGGGCCTGGAGTTTGAGAGCACCGACCCCGACGGCTTTCCCGGTAAAGAGCAGGTGGTCGACTATTTGCAGGCCTACGCCACCAAGTTTGACGCGCCCATCCGCACCGGCGTGGACGTCACACGGGTGCAGCGCAACGTGGGGCGCCCTGGCTTTACGGTAGACACCTCGCACGGCCGCATTGAGGCGCGCAACGTGGTGGCCGCCACCGGGCCGTTCCAAAAGCCGGTGATTCCGGCGGTGGCGCCCACAGCGCCGGGGATGGTGCAATTGCATTCGGCGCAGTACCGCAACCCGGCGCAACTGCCCCCGGGCGCGGTGCTGGTGGTGGGCGCGGGCTCGTCGGGCGTGCAAATTGCCGCCGAGCTGCAGCGCGCGGGCAAGCAGGTGTATTTGTCGGTGGGAGCGCACGGCCGGCCACCGCGCGCCTACCGCAACCGCGATTTTTGCTGGTGGCTGGGCGTCTTGGGCGAGTGGGACGCGCAGGCCATGAAGCCGGGCCTGGAGCACGTGACCATTGCGGTCAGCGGCGCGCAGGGCGGCCACACGGTGGACTTTCGGGCGCTGGCGCACGCGGGCGTGACGCTGGTGGGCATGACCGAGTCGTTTGACGGCGGCGTGGTGCGCTTTGCGCCGGATCTTGCCGAAAACATTGCGCGCGGGGATGAAAACTACCTGTCTTTGCTGGACGCCGCCGATGCCTATGTAGCGCGCAACGGCCTGGACCTGCCCCTTGAGCCCCAAGCCCGCGTGCTGCCGTCCGACCCGAAGTGCCTGACCCACCCGCTGCACAACCTGAACCTGGCTGACGCGGGGGTGACGACCATTCTGTGGGCCACCGGCTACGCGCTGGACTACGGCTGGCTGGCGGTGGACGCGTTTGATGCCCAAGGCAAGCCGCAGCACCAGCGCGGTGTGTCGAGCGAGCCAGGCGTCTACTTTGTGGGCCTGCCTTGGCTGTCGCGCCGGGGCTCGGCCTTTATCTGGGGCGTGTGGCACGACGCCAAGCACGTGGCCGACCACATCGACAAGCAGCGCAAATACTTTGCCTACCAAGACGCGGCGCAGCGCAAGGCGGCGCAGGCCTAGTTTCTTGCGTTGAGAGACCGCAGGCTACGCCGCCTGCAACTGCCCCAGCAGCTTGGCCAAAAAGGCGTCGCACTGCGCCAGTTGGTCCAGCTCCACGTACTCGTCAGGCTTGTGCGCCTGCATAATCGAGCCCGGGCCGCAGACCACCACCGGCACGCCCAGGCGCGCGGTAAACAGGCCGCCTTCGGTACCAAAGGCGAGCTTCATCACCTCGTCTTGCGGGTGGAAAGACTGGACAAAAGCCACTGCGTCTTCGGTGACGGACGTGTCCAGGCCGGGGTAGCTGTTCACTTCCACTATCTCGATGCGGGCCTCGGGCACCACCGTTTGGGCTTGGGCTGTGAGGCGCTCGGCGGCGGTTTGCAACAGGTCCACCAAAACGGCCGGGTCGTCTTGCGCGATGTTGCGGATCTCGAAATCCATATCGCAGCGGTTGGGCACGATGTTCAGGGCCACGCCGCCACTGAATTTGCCCACATGCAGCGTGGTGTAAGGCACGTCATAAGCCGCGTCGCGCGCGCCTTGCTGGCTGATGCTGGCTTGCAACTGGCGCACTTCGCTCACCAAATCGCAGCCCAGATGCAAAGCATTAATGGTGAGCGGCGCCTGGGCCGAATGGCCCTCGCGGCCGTGGCAGGTGGCGTGCAAGGCGGTCTTGCCCTTGTGCCCGGTAGCCAGGCGCATCAGCGTGGGTTCGCCCACGATGCACAAAAAAGGCCGCACGGGCGCGGCGTGCAGCAAGTCGAGCAGGCGGCGCACGCCCACGCAGCCAATTTCTTCGTCGTAGGAGAGCGCCAGTTGCAAGGGGCGTTTGAGGCGCAGCGTGGACGCCTCAATCATCGCGTGCACCGCGCAGGCAATAAAGCCTTTCATGTCCGCGCTGCCGCGCCCGTACAGGCGGCCTTCGCTTTGCGTGAGCGCAAAGGGCGGCACCGTCCAGGCCTGGCCTTCGACCGGCACCACGTCGGTATGGCCTGAGAGCACCACGCCGGGCACGCCTTGCGGGCCGGTGGACGCGAACAGATTGGCCTTGGTGCCGCTTTCGTCAAACACCAGGGTGGATTCAATGCCGTGCGTCGCCAAGAGCGCGCGCACATGGTCAATCAGCGCAAGGTTGGACTCGCGCGTGACCGTGCGATGGGCGACCAATTCGGCCAGCAAGGCCAGGCTGCGGGTGGCGCTCATGGCGCTAATGTCCCGTGTTCAAACGCCATGCCGGGCACCTGGCCTTCGCGAATCAGGGCGCGGCTGCGTTCGCAAAAGGCTTGCATGACTTTGTTCATATGGTGTCCTTTGTACCAGGCCAGGCCCAGCTTGAGCGCGCGGTGCGCGCCCTGTAACTTGATGGGCACCAGCGCGCGCCCATCGAGCGCCACCAGGGCTTTCGGGCGGATATTGGCCAGGCAGTAGCCAATGTCGTTGGCCACCAGCGAGCGCAGCACGTCTTGGCTGGTGGTGGTGGCCGCAATCTGGGGTGTCAGGCCTGCGGCTTGGAAGAGCGACAAAAAGTAATCCCCGCTCAGCGGCAAATCCAAAATCACCACGGGCAAACCGGCGAGTTCGTCCAGCGTAACCGTCTCGCGCCCGGCCAGCGGATGGGCCGCGCCCACGATGGCGTAGGGCGGCAAGGTGGCCAGGGGCTCAAAGGCAATGTCGCCGCCGTCAATCCCCATGTCGTAGGTAATAGCGAGGTCGAGTTCGGCGTGGCGCAGCTTCTTTAACAGGCCTTCTTGGTGGTCTTCGGTTTGCGTCAGGCGCACTTGTGGGTTGGCGCGGGCAAAGCCCTGGCACAGCTCGGGCGCCACCAGCGCGGCCAGCGTCACAAAGCAGCCAATGCGCAAGGCCCCGCCCAGCGTGGCGCTGCTGTCGCTGGCCACTGTGTACAACTGGTCTGACAGCGCCAGCATGGCTTGCGCCTGTTCCTGCACCAACTGCCCGACAGGCGTGAGCGTGATGCCTTGCACCGGGTGGCGCACAAACAGCTGCGTGGCCAGTTCGCGCTCCATGTGCGCGACCGCCGCCGAAATGGCCGAGGCCGAAACATGAATGTGGTCCGCCGCCGCCGCAATGCTGCCGGCCTTGCACACCGCCACAAAATACTCCAGCTGGCGCAGGGAAATACGGCTGGCCATGCGCGTGCGAAAAGGTTGGGGGGCTGCTGGCGCGCTTCAGGCGTCGCCGGGCACGCCGTAGCTGGGCGCTTGCGAGGGGTCGAGCGCGCGCTGGCGGTAGCTGGCCACCTGGGGCGCAAACTGCGTCCACTGCTGCGCGAGTTCTGCGATGGGGCTGCCTTCGGTCCAGTCCACGCGCAAATCGACGATGGGCCAAGACACGTCGTCCACCACCAGCATGCCGGCCGAATGCACCGGCCCGGCCTCGCCGCCGCTGCGCAAGCCTGCTTGCATGGCCAACAGCAGGCGCTCGGCCAGCAGGCCTTTTGAGGCTTCAAACGCGGCCAGCATCTGCGCGGGCACCTCGCCATGGGCCAGCAAATTGCCAGCGCACACCGCGTCCACACCCTGCACCAGCGCCACCACGCCCAAGCCGCCCGCGCCGCTAAAGCCGGCGGTGCCGCCGTGCGCGTCGATCAGGGCCAGTTGGCGATATTCGATGTGCGCGGCCGAGCTGCGCAAAATGTCCAGGGCCTGAGTGGCTGTGGCGCCCCGGGCCATCAAATCAAGCGCCTTGTCGCCCAAGGACGGGTCGGTGATGTTTTGGCTGGCCACCGCGCCCACACCGGCGCGCGCCCGAATGCAGCGCGCCGCCACCGCCGGAGACGAAGACGACACGGCCGCGCCCAGCTGGCCGGTCTGCGCGCAGCGCGCAATGATGCTGAAGGTCATGATGGCCTCAGTCTTGCGGTATGACGGCGATGGCGTCAATTTCCACCAGCCACTCGGGCCGCGCCAGGGCGCTGACCACCAGCCCGGTGGACACCGGGTACACGCCCTTGAGCCACTTGCCCACGGTGCGGTACACCGGCTCGCGGTAGCGCGGGTCGGTCAGGTAAATCGTGATCTTGCAAATATGGTCCAGGCAACTACCGGCCTCGCGCAGCAGCATGTCGATGTTTTTCATGGCCTGCTCGGTTTGGCCTGCGGCGTCGCCAATGCACACGCTCTCGGACGTGTCCAGGTCTTGCCCGATCTGGCCGCGCACAAACACCATGGAGCCACGCGCCACCACGGTCTGGCACAGGTCGTTGTCGAGCTTTTGCTCGGGGTAGGTGGCGCCGGTGTTGAATTTGCGGATGCGGGTGTGGGTCATGGTGGTGGGGCTTCAATCGTTGTGGTTCTTTAGCCGGGCCGGCGCGAGCACAGGGCGATTTTAGGGCGACACCACTTGGCGCTAGCGCCGCCGCCCTCGAAGCGCGCAGCGCGCAATGCATACGCCCCCAGGGTCTTAAAAATCAGGCGCATGCCGACAACAACAAAGCATGAAAAGCCCAAGGCTTCAACTAAATAAATTATTAATAACAAATTTACGAATTTTCGAGGCAAAATAACTGTTTAAAAGTCACACGATTGCCTTTTTGGTAAGGCACCATCTCGCCACCCGAAACCTGGGTACCCGCACTCCAATTTGCATTGGAAATCAATTTACTTCATCAAGGAATCCAAATGAACTTCAATTTCAAATCTGCCCTCGTGGCACTTGCCCTGCTCGCTATGGGCTCTGCCAACGCCGACACATATATCACTGGGACTATTAATGCCATGGATATTAGCCCTGTCGAAAATAATGGCATGGTGCGGGTGTCCATCAATGATTCGACAGCCATTTGCCCTGCTGCCGGCGGCCCCCTTGCTATCTTGCGAATGGGTGCACACATGGGTAGCAGCCCGGCTGCGGATAAAACCTATTCCAATATGTATGCTGTTTTGCTGGCCGCCAAATTGGCGAATAAATCAGTTACAGCAAAAGTTGATAACGGATGCTCTCTGCTGGGTCTAACTCTTAGCAATTAATGCTTGGCTACAAGCCCCTTGCCGCATAACAAATACCTTCTGGCAAGTGTCGTAACTGACAACACTAAAACCATTAAAACCTAAACGCAAGCAGGCGGATCCTTGTTAATTGAGGATCCGCCGGCTGTCGCTAAGCATATTGGTCACAGCTAAGACAAGGCGCCGATGTACGTCTATTGGAAGCCTGTAGAAACCGAAGGTTGCTGTTAAAAAATAACTTAATCAGGGCCTTTCGGGCCATTGGCGCAGCAAATGCGGATGCTTTTCTTTTGGGCACCCTAGTCCTCGCCAACACATTTCCCTCTATCAATTTTCAGGAACACCCAATGAAAATCCTACAAACAATATCGCGCTTTCTTGCGGTAGCGCTCACGGCGGTGCTAATGGCCTCCGGAACTTATGCCGCAGATTCGGTGGAAACGCTCCAGGCGCGGCGGGCTGCGGCCCAACAAGCCGTGAACGCAGCCAACCAGACGCTCCAGGGCAAAGTCAGTGCGCTCAATAACAACCCTAACTACGGGATTTTGAACAGTTATTACAAACGCGCGATGGACCTCAATGTCAGCGTCAATCAATTTGACCCCGCCGTCATTGGCGAGCGCGCTATGTGGGTGGAGGCGACCTACGAAAAGTTCCGAGAATTACGAGGGCAAGCCAACGGTGCCAATAACTTCAACGGCTGGTACCAACAAAATTACAGTGCCATCGAAACCAACTACATCAAAACCCTGGCCCATGCGCGGCACCGTGCTGCGGTTCTGAATCAGGGGCGCGGTGACGACTACACGCGGACCGTCAATGCATTATTCACGCGCATCAGCGCGGCAGAAGCAAAGATACAGCGGGAAATGCCCACCGTGCTGCCGTGGCTGGATTATGTGGTCGCTAACGAAGACGAGTCCTTCACCACGCCAGGTTATCGCACCACTTTGGTGTATGGCCAAGGTTCTCATGATTGGAAGGTCAAGGATGTCACGCTAAGCGGTTGGACCCAAACATGCAGTAACAACATTATGGGTGACCCATCAAATAAACGATTCAAAGTCTGCATGTTGATTCCCTATGACGTTCTTACCGCGCCAAACCACAAATGCGCTGAGGCCGGTCAATGGTGCGATCTTGGCAATGACTACATGTATTTTGTAGCCGAAGTCGGTCGCAAGGAGTATTGGGCAGACAAAAACAAAGATTTTAAATGCCCCAGCAACGGAGCCTGCTATGCCATGCCCATTGCCGGTCCATGGGCATACGTCTACGACAATTTTAATAATACATGGCCCAAAATTAAACAATAAGCACAAGCAACCTATTTAATGAATGAGATGCCATCATGAAAAACCAAATTCAATTTAAAAGATCAGTCGTTTACACACTGATCACTTCAACCGCCCTGTTAGGAGCCGTCGATGCCAATGCTTCCATATGGAGCTCGATGCGCAACGCGTTTTCTGGCGCGTCGCGGGCTTTGGAACAAACCTATAACAAAGGTATCGACGGTGCCTCGGATTTTGCAAAAGACCTGGGCAGCAATTTGGCGGATGCCGGCCGCGATCTGGCCGGCAGCACGGTAGGCGCCGCCCAGGACCTCAACAATGACTTGAACGCATTGGGCAACAGGGCCTACGGAACCGCTGCGGCCGGCATTGATGAAGTCAACAACGCAAAAAACGTCCTGAACGATGCGAACAATGCCTTGGCGCAGGCCGATAGCCTATACAACGCGGCTCTATCGGAAGCGGAACGGCTTGCGCGCGAGGCGGCAGCTTTGACTGAGCGCCTTGCACGGCAAGAACTGGACCGGCTTTTGGAGGCTGCCTTTAGAGACCTTAAAAGGGCGAATTTGGATGAACTAGCTAATATACAAAAAATCGGCGATGGTGATTTTTGGATGAATACGGTGATAAATGCCGTAATTTCCGATATTACTGGCTTGCCCATTGCGGAAAAAATAAGGGAAACTGCGATAGAGATCGTCAATGGTGTGGGAACACCTACCGCCGATTATCCCTTCGGTAATGGTGAATATGGTAAAGCAGCGTTCGAGCAGGCCCAAACGGTGCTCAATCAAGCATTGTTAGGGGCGGAAGGGGTTTTTTCGCCGTTAGATCCTCGGAAAATTCCGCTGGACTCAAATCCTGGAGCCGCCCGAGTTTTTGCAAACTATTTTCCGTTCGATCTACCTGAGCCACTAAAATTTAAATATGAAATAGCTCTTCAAGTCAAACCCATCGAGGTCAGTATCCCGCTAGAAATTAAAGACGTCCACGTTGCCGATGGAAAAATCGCCGCTTCTTTCAAGGTGCCAATGGTTTCCGGCGACTGGAACAGTGAAAATACTGCATTTGACGATATCCTGAAGAAAAAGAAATTTAATTTTCAGGTGGCGATTGCCGGGGCTCTTGCAAGTACAAAAAAACAAGATGAAGCTCTTGGACAGAAATTCAAGGTAGAAGAGCAACTGTCCTTCGATGTGTCATGCTCGACGCTGACAATCGGTCAATGCCAACTTAAAAAGATCGGATTAAAGACCAAATTCGAGAAGAAGAGTTCCGCCAATCAATCAAATAACTTTGCACTGATGGTGGCTGCAATCAATGGAATAATTACGGTAATGCAAAACCCATTGGCTGAGTCTGTGCTCTTTGGTTCAGATGGAAACAAAAAGAGGGAATATCAAAATACTCTGGACGATATCAAAGGTTATGTTGATACGGCTTACTCTTTAACTATGCTGACCCAGCCACCTACGCGCCAAGCCGCAACTATTGGCATGGCTTTAATGGATGACATGGGTTTGAATAAGCCGCTGGCAGGATTTGTCAATGCGGCTCAAAGCGCTGACGTTTTGATGAATGCGCTTTACAAATATGGTGGGAAAATTGAAGGCGACAAAGTTAAGGGTGATTTCGGCCCAAGAAAGACGGTATATGAAGAGAGTGTCAGCAATGATATTAGTGTGGTGTTCCAGTTCTTGAATGACGACATGATGAATGGTAATTTCGCATCGGGTTGGAAACCAACCCAACGCACCCGCACCGAAGGATTGGCTCAAACAGTTGGGCTGGAACTGGGAATGGGCGCAAACGCAGAAATTAAGCTGAAGGTTGGGGGTGATGAAGAAGTCAACTTGACCACAGCCATGTCGCTTGATTCCAGGGCTAGTTTTGGCGTCACGTTCCCTCTTCATAAACAAGCTTCAAGGTATCTGCGTGGCTTAAACGTGGAAAAGGCGAGTGTTACTCCCTCGGAGATTGCAGTGGCGTCCACGAGTGCGGGCAACGACCCTTACAACATCGGCGCAACCAAGAACTGGGACAAAGTGCAAGACAACCAGCTTTCGAGCCAGGTCGTACGTGCTGACATTCTCACCTTGCCCGCCTTTATCGCCATCCAGGCACGTTAAAGGCTTTGGTTAGTGACCGACTAGTTCACCCTAGGGGCCCGCCGTGCCTTGCTTCGGCACCGCAGACCCCCGGGGCTTTTGGTTTAACCAACAAGCTATTTATGCATTCAATGTTTTTTCCGCAACAAACGCCGCAGCCTGCGTTCGGCCCAAGCCAGCGTGGGTTCACCCTTTTAGAGCTTTTGGTGGTCATGGTCATCATCGGCTTGCTATCGGCCTTTGTGGGGCCGCGCCTGTTTGCGCAAATTGGCAAGTCAGAGACCAAGATCGCCAAGGCACAAATTGAGTCCTTGGGCAAGGCCCTGGACCAATACCGCCTCGATGTGGGTCACTACCCGTCTAACGAGCAGGGGCTGCCAGCGCTGATGGCCAACCCGGGCGAGCCGCGCTGGGTGGGGCCTTATCTGGCAAAAGCGCTCCCCATGGACCCCTGGGGTCGTGATTACATTTACCGCAGCCCGGGGGAGCACGGAGACTTCGACGTGCTGTCGTACGGCCGAGACGGCAGCCCAGGGGGGGAGGGTGAAAATGCCGACGTCACCAGCTGGTGATTCCACGCAGAGCGCCGCCGCGCTTGCGCCAGGCGCCAGCGCGGCACCCTTGGGCAGGAAGTTTCCGCTTCGGCTGTTTAGCCAGGAGTTGTCTTTGCTGCTGGGTGCGGGCATTCCTTTGCTGGAATCCATCACGACCCTGTGCGAAAAGGAAACGCAGGCGCCGGTGGCGGCCGCCCTGAATGCCGTGGCCCGTGCATTGCGTGAGGGCTTGCCGCTGTCGGCGGCAGTCAGCGCGCAACCGGCCTGTTTTGACACGCTTTTTTCTGTGGTGGTAGCGTCTGCCGAGCGCACCGGTCAACTGCAGGCTGCGCTGGCTTCGCATGCCAAGTACCTGGCGTGGGTGGAAGACTTGCGGGGTAAGCTCATCAACGCAAGCCTGTACCCGCTGATGCTGCTGGTGGCGGGGTTTTCGGTGCTGCTGTTTTTGCTGGTGTTTGTGGTGCCGCGTTTTTCAGGCCTGCTGGAAGGGTCCTCTACCCAGCTGCCGCAGGCGTCGGTGGCGCTGATTGCCGTGGGAAGTTTCACGGGCCAGCATCAAGTATTTACGCTGCTGCTGGGCTGCCTGGTGCTGGCCACCCCGGCGGTGTTGTGGCAGCAAAGCGGGCTTCGCGTGGCCTTGCAGCGCTGGCTATGGACTTGGCCGCTGCTGGGTGAAAAACTGCGCTTGCTGGCGTTGGCTCGCTTGTACCGCACGCTGAGCATGCTGCTGCAAGCGGGCGTGCCGCTGGTACCCGCACTGCAAACCACGCGCGACTGCGTGGCCGTGGATTTGCAAGACGCGCTGGAGAAAGCCACCACAGCGGTGTCGCATGGCGTGCGCTTGTCGGACGCGCTGGAGCGCTGCCAACTCACCACACCCGTGTCGCTGCGCATGGTGCGGGTGGGCGAGCGCACCGGCGCTTTAAGCACCATGCTGGCGCAGGCGGCCAGCTTTTATGACGAGGAGCTGGGTCGGCTCTCCGAGATCGTGGCCCGGCTGGTCAACCCCCTGTTGATGCTGCTGATGGGTGGCGTGATCGGCAGCGTAATCATCTTGATGTACCTGCCCATTTTTCAGCTGGTGGAGCAACTGCAATGAATGTTGTTTTGCAGCAACACCTGCCCTCTGCCCAAGGCGAATGGGACTTTGACTTTCAGGCCTGGCCTTTGGCGCAAGCACAGCGCTGGCGGGTGGTGCTGTACCAATCGGCAGAGCAACGCTGGGCCGCTATGGCAGACCATGCCGTCAACCCGATGCTGCTAGAGCGCCTTGAAGCAGAGGTGCTCTGCGCGGTGCAGTGGCTAGAAGTTGACAGCACCGTCTTGAACATGGCCTTGCAATCGGGCAGTGAAAGCTTTCGCGCCATGGATGCCTTGCTTGGCGCAGACAACGCGGCAACGCCGGTAGCGACCCTGCAGGAGCTCTCCGCCTTGCAGCTTTCGGAGCAGCAAAGCCCCTTGGTGCGCTTGCTGGACTCGGTGCTGCACGACGCGCTGCAAGACGGCGCCAGCGACGTGCACCTGGAATGCAAAGCCATGGGCATGGCGATTCGCTACCGCATTGACGGTGTCATGGTGGACGTACGCAGCCTGAACGATCCGGTGGCTGCGGAACAACTGGTGTCGCGCCTGAAGGTCATGGCGGAGCTGGACATTGGCGAGCGCCGGCTCCCGCAGGATGGCCGCTTTGCGCTGCGCACCAAAGGGCGGGACATTGATTTTCGGCTGTCCATCATTCCCAGCGTGTTTGGCGAAGATGCGGTGATCCGCATTCTGGACCGGGCGCAAATCAGCCAGGCGCAGGGCGCCTTAACGCTGGAGGCGCTGGGGCTCGATGCCGCCTCGCGCGCGGCCATCCGCAAGCTGGCGCTGCTGCCCAACGGCATGCTGCTCGTGACCGGCCCCACCGGTAGCGGCAAGACCACCACGCTGTATGCAGCGATTTCAGAGGTCAACACCGGGCGCGACAAGATCATCACCATCGAAGACCCGGTTGAATACCACCTGGCGGGCGTGGTGCAAGTGCCGGTGAATGACAAAAAGGGACTGACCTTTGCGCGCGGCTTGCGTTCGATCTTGCGGCACGACCCGGACCGGGTGATGGTGGGCGAAATTCGCGACAGCGAGACGGCGCAAATTGCGGTGCAAGCGGCGCTCACCGGGCACTTGGTTTTTAGCACTGTGCACGCCAATAGTGCGATTGATGTGATCGGCCGCTTTATGCACATGGGGCTGGACTTGTACGACGTGGTGTCAGCGCTTAACGGCGTGGTGGCCCAGCGCCTGCTGCGCCTAAATTGCCGTCATTGCACGCAGCCGGTTACGGTCACGCCGGAGCAGATTCATGCCTATGGGTTGACGTTGGACGCAACCCAAGGGCACCGGTTTTGTGCCGGTGCCGGTTGCAGCCATTGCCGGGGCACCGGCTACCAGGGGCGCAATGCGGTGGCCGAACTGCTCTTGATGGACGATGTCTTGCGCGACCTGATTGCCGCGCGCGCGCCCATCGGGAAAATCAAAGCGGCTGCCCGAGAGCGCGGCATGAAAACCCTGCGCCAGGGTGCGCTGGAACTGGTCTGCCAGGGCCAAACCACCTTTGAGGAAGTGGACCGTGTCACGCTTGCGCTTTGAAGCCCCGCAGCGCACGGGCAGCCTAAAGGATTGGCTGCGCGCACAGGCGCTCGGAGTGTCGGTGCGGTTGCGCCCGCCCCAGCCGTATTTTCTGGATGCGCCGCATGGCGAATCGGTCTCTTTGCTTGAGGCCTTTGCAAACTGGTGCGCCCGGCACCCCGGCGCCAGCGCGCGGGTTTTGCTGTCAGGCGCGTTAACGCACCAGTACGTCTTGCCGCTGGAGGGTGCACAAACCCTGTATGGACAGGCCCGCACCCGCTTTGCCAGGCGCCACTTTGTGCACTACTACGGAGAGCAGGCGCAAAACTGGCCGCTCGAAACCTGGGCCCAGACCCAACGCCACGGCGCGTGCGCGGTTCACGGCATAGATGTTTCGGCATTGCAGGGCGCTGCCAAGCGGCACCGGGTTCGCTTGCATACGGTAGAGCCCGTCTGGGCCTGGGCGCTGCGCTGGGTCAGCCTGCACCAGCCGGCGTGGGCACAGGCACCCAGCGTGGCCCTTGTATTTGTGGAGCGCACGCTACTTACCTGGATGCTGTGTACGCAGGGAAGCATCGTTCAAATTCAGCAGCGCAGGCTGCAGTGCGCCAACTTGCAAGAGCTGGCAGGGTGCTTGGAAACGCTCAAATCGCCGCATGACCCGGCCATGCCGGTCTGGGTTGGGGGATTTGGCCTGGACTGCAACACGCCGCTGGCGGCGCCTGTCTTTAAAGAGTTCACGGCACTCGACGGTGCGCACATGCCGCAGGTATTGCTGACATGAAGCTGCGCAGCGCCTTCAATCCGTCCAAGCCGTTCAAGAGGCTGTCGTCTACGCCTTGGCCCCAACCCGACTTTATTCGCAGCACCCGGGGGCCATCGCTTGCCATGGTGCTGGCACTGGCGGCTGTTTTGCTGAGCCTGGGTGTGGCCAGCCTGCAGGCATGGCGCGGCTGGCAAAGCCTGGAGCAAGCCCGCTGGCAAAACACCGCTGCCAAGCAGCAACTAGAGGCCGCCCGCAATCAGCGCCAGACCCCCTCGGCGAGCCGGTCCCCGCAGGCAGATATGGCCGCCGCCACCGAGGCGCGCAAATTGCTGCGCGGGCTGCGCCCGGCCTGGAGTGCCGCACTGCTGGCGGTGGAAGACCTGGGTTCGCCTGAACTGCGCTGGCTGGGCCTGGACTTTGCCACCGACAGCGGTGCGGTGCACCTCAAAGGCACGTCCAGCGGACTCGAGCCCATCATGGGTGGTATCGAGCGTTTGTCCCACTGGCCCGGCTGGACGCAGATTGCACTAAGCCAGCTGCAAACCGCCAACAACCTGGACCCTGCGAGCCCCGTCCAATTTGAGCTCAAGGCCCAGTTTGACCCGGGTGCAGCACCATGAAAATGCTGCACCACGCGCTAAACCACTTGCTGCACCATGCGGCCTGGGAGCGGGTACAAGCGTCCTTGGCCGCGATGCGCTGGCCTGCGCTGGCGCTCTTGGCCATGGGCGGTGCCACGGTCGCGCTGTGCTTCGCCAACGAAGACTTGCTGCAACAGCAGACCCAGCTGCAAGAAGACACGGCCTTGACGCTCCAGCGAGCACAGGCGCTGCGCGCCCAGCCAGCGGCTGCAGGCTCGGCTGCAACTTCAACTGCACGCAGCCTGGAAGCCTTTCAAGCGGCATTTCCAGACAGCGCGCTGCGCGAGCAGCGCACCCTGGGTGTGCTGGTGCTGGCGCGCCGCTACGGTTTGGTGCTCAAGCCAACCGGCCTGCGGCCGCTTGCGCCCTCCGCCTTGGGCCTGGCGGGCTACGAGATCTCCCTGCCGCTCACCGGCAATTACACCGCGGTGCGCGGCTTTATCGACGAGGCCTTGCGCGCAGACCCTGGCCTGGCGCTGCGCAGCATCCAGCTGCAACGCAAAGACGTTCAGACCGACACCCTGCAGGCCCAGCTGGTTTTTACGCTCTGGATGCGCCAAGAGGGCGCGCCATGAGCTTGTCACGCCCCTTGCGCTGGCTGCTTGCGCTCACCTTGGTCGCCACGCTCTGGGTGGCATTACAAGACGCGCCCGAGCCAGCCCTGCGCAAACCACCCGGGCTCGCGGGTGCGGCGCCAGAGCGCAGTAGGGCCGCTGGACGCGCCGCACCAGCAGCGGCCTGGCCGCTCTCGCCCGCTGCCTCGGCCACACCCGACACCGCATGGCCCCAACCCAAGGAGGGTGCCCGCTATGCCTGGCAAAACCCACCGCCGCCGCCCGCAGCCTTGCCACCGCCCAAACCCATCACTGCTCCACCC
>Ga0194037_1000631_pt1 | contig 27161 bp, 19 predicted proteins | sample JunL306m_MetaG_FD_148653 | JGI IMG/M metagenome (GOLD analysis project Ga0194037, IMG submission 148653) | Anoxic zone freshwater microbial communities from boreal shield lake in IISD Experimental Lakes Area, Ontario, Canada - Jun2016-L304-6m | ecosystem: Environmental > Aquatic > Freshwater >...
GCTTATGGGCTACAGAGATATTATTGTTATTTGTTTTATAGATGCTTAACTATATTTTTAACTAAAGCTTAGCTAGTAACATAGCTTGAAAAACTAAACTGTCAATATTTTTTGGTTCTATGTTTATTGTAATGGCTAAATCGTCATGCTGAGATGATCATTGAATGCATTCGGTGCTTACAAAAACAGATAATGATTAAAGATCGCATTATCGGTACATTTTACACCGTAGGGACAGGTCCCGACCTGTCTCTACATTACGGTCAATATCTACTTATTCACAAGGCCGAAATCAGGCTAAGCTAGCGCAGCGTTTGTTGGCGTTTCTGGCACAGGAGTCATAGGTAGCTACACAAATAATTCCACGCGAGAACGATAATATTGTGGTGAAGATCGTAGGGGCGTATTGCATACGCCCTTATAAAATAAGCTCTATAACATTGGGCTTTCGATGTTGGGTGTATGCAATACGCCCCTACGGTGATTTTTATCGTTTCCACGTCGATAAGAAACTTGTGTAGATACCTATGCACAGGAGCAGTGTTTATGCCGGAAACGCTTTACTTGCTTACGCTCGTAAAGTCTTATTCCGGCCTACAATTAAGTTATTGTGTAACTTCAATTAGTTAATCGTATCGGCTTGCTTTTCTTTTGGCGTAAAAGGATCTTCCTCTGAATAGGCTTTGTTAGTAGTTACTGGGCTTATTCCTTGATTATTGGTATCTGGATTAGTTAAAACAGCGCTTGCATTTGGGGAGATGCTTTCTACGGAAGAGGCTCCATCTTTATTAGTTGTCGCTACATTGCCTGTTGAAGGTTCGGTTAGAGCGCCTGCGGAATTTAGCGTGTCGGTGTCTTTGGTTTTTAATAACACTTTAACATCCGGGCCTAAGGCAACTGAGAAATCGGTTGAGGCAATCACTTGTTTGGTGAATCTATCAACAGCTCGAAGTGTCACGTAAGTATTTTGCTTTCCAGGTGCGTAGACACCACCGACTATGATCACTGATTGATATTGTTTCAAACGAGCTTTGTCACTTTCAGATAGTAATAGCTCACCATCGTCTTTCATCATAAAAAGATCGGCGGGTAGATCCATGCCAATGATTTGGTAGCCAGCATCGTGCAATGAGGTTCCTATTTGATTAGAAATGATGCGCCCAAATGCAGAGCTTTCTTTTAGATTTTTAACATTAAGTAAGGTGCTGACTAAAATTAAGGTGTCTTTGGGTACATTTCGTGTGAATTTATCTTGAAGTTGGTTTGAGGCTTTATAGCTCGCTTCAACCAAGTCAGTATTTAGGTAAGCTTGGGTCTTATAGGAACGATACGCTGAGCTACATCCGCTTAGGTTAATAAGGGTAATAGCTAGAATTAGTGGTGTGATTTTATTAAACATGAGCGAGCCCCTCAGATATTAAGTAGAGTAAATAAGTCGTTGTGTTTTAGGTGAGTTACGATTATAGATTGTAATGTATTGGTTTTTTGCAACTTAGATTTAATACTAGCCCATTATTGATGGTGTTGCAAGCCTGATGTATTTTGAGGTCTTATTTTTGTACTCTGGTTATTAAAAAATAGATTTATCTTAATTTACTAACTCTATTGTTATGGCGCTTAGTCTTGGTTTTGATCTTTTTATGTGGATTTACTTTTGATGGGCTTAGCTTAAAGCTACTGCCCATCTTGTGCTTCTATGCTGCTTATTAAATGTTGGGCTTTATTTAATGACTAAGCAATGCTAAAGTTATAGATTATTAAATTACTGGGTAATTATTGATGATAACCAGTGATTAATAACCTCAACTACTTACATTAGGATACTCTCATGGCTTTTGAACTTCCTGCTTTACCCTATGCAACGAATAGATTAGTTCCTTATATTTCAGAAGAGACTTTAGAGTTTCATCATGGCAAGCATCACCAAACTTATGTGACTAATTTAAATAATTTGGTACCAGGTACTGAGTTTGCTGATCTTTCTTTGGAAGAAATCATTGTTAAATCTTCTGGACCGATCTTTAATAATGCTGCGCAAGTTTGGAATCATACTTTTTACTGGAATAGCTTGAAACCAAATGGCGGTGGTGAGCCAACTGGTGCTTTAGCTGATGCAATCACTGCAACTTTTGGTTCTTTCGCAGCATTTAAAGAAGAGTTTTCTAAATGTGCGATTACAACATTTGGTTCTGGTTGGGCGTGGTTAGTTAAAAATGCTGATGGTAGCTTGGCATTGGTTAGTACTAGCAATGCGGGTTGCCCATTAACGACAGGTCAAACACCTTTACTGACTTGCGACGTTTGGGAACATGCTTACTATATTGATTACCGTAATGCGCGTCCTGCTTATTTAGAAGCGTTCTGGGCATTGGTTAATTGGGATTTCGCAGCGGCTAATTTCGCTAGCTAATTTCATTCGTTAGTAGTATCTTTAAAAACCTTCTGTATCTTAAGGATATAGAAGGTTTTTTTATGCCCGTAACATAATAATCCCAAATTTAAACACAAAGGTGGTCATGATGATTAAAAGATTTTTGTTGTTAATATTGCTATTTCCGTTGCTTGCTAATGCGGGCATGGTTATGCCTGAGGTTATTAGGCCGCCTGTTGGACAGGTTGCTAAATTAACTGTGCATGCAATAGGTGATCAGATTTATCAATGTGTTTTAGAGAACAATGTCTATGCATGGCAAAGTCTTGCGCCTGATGCTGCATTATTTGATATGCAGGGGCAGGTTGTTGGTCATCATTATTCAGGACCAATATGGGAATACAAGGAGGGAAGTCGTATTGTGGGTCGAGTTGTTGGTAAGTATGATGTTGATCCTAGTGCCTCAATTCCATGGTTATTAGTAGAAGTCGTTGCAAATCATGGTGTAGGAGTTTTTTCGGATGTCCAATTTATTAATAGAGTTCATACTCAGGGTGGATTAGCACCGACTTCTTCTTGTAATGCTAATCATCTAGGTAGTGAAAAGCGCATGAGTTATACAGCCGATTATATTTTTTATACTGCACGTTAAGCTAATCTCTTGAGTGGCTTATATTGTTTATGGTTGTTCTTTTTAAAATCTTCTTTGTTTCAAGGGGCTATAAGGCCGTCTCCAGCAACATTAAAGTTATAAAATACTAATTTTAAAGCTTTAATGTTTTAAAGCTAACCATGAATGTACTGCAATTTTTACGAGATTGCTTTATAATGCCAAGAATACACTACATCCCCGCGCTGTTCGCGCATCAAATACTCTAATACAGGTAAATACATGTCCAATGATGTTTCAACATTACCCTCTTTCCGTGATTTAGCACTGATTGAACCTTTGCTAAAAGCTCTGGAGGATGTCGGTTATGAAACACCTTCGCCTATTCAAGCACAAGTTATCCCACACATGCTCCAAGGCAAAGATGTTTTGGGTCAAGCACAAACAGGTACCGGAAAAACTGCAGCCTTTGCACTGCCCATATTGTCACGTATAGATTTACGTAAAAAAGATCCACAAGTTTTAGTTTTAGCACCAACAAGAGAGCTTGCTATACAAGTTGCAGAAGCCTTTCAGCGTTATGCAACGCATTTAAAAGGCTTTCATGTACTACCTATTTATGGTGGTCAAGATTATAGTACTCAATTGCGTCAACTTAAGCGTGGTGCTCATGTTGTTGTGGGTACGCCTGGGCGTGTTATGGATCACATGCGAAAAGGTACATTGAATTTGGATGGCTTAAACGTCCTGGTTCTTGATGAAGCTGATGAAATGTTACGCATGGGTTTTATTGATGATGTGGAGTGGGTGCTTGAGCAAACTCCAGATACTATTCAAATAGCCTTGTTCTCAGCGACTATGCCGCCAGTTATTCGTAAAATTGCTCAAGAATATTTAACTGAACCTGAGCAGGTTACCATTAAGGTGACTACTGCTTCGGCTGAAAATATTCGTCAGCGCTTTTGGATGGTTAGTGGTGTACATAAATTAGATGCGCTAACACGTATACTTGAAGTTGAAACCTTTGATGGCATGATTATTTTCGTCAGAACAAAGACCGCAACTATTGAGTTAGCAGAAAAGTTAGAGGCTCGTGGTTATTCTGCTGCGGCAATTAATGGTGATATGTCACAGGCGCTTAGAGAGCGGACTATTGCGCATTTAAAGAATGGTAAGTTGGATATTTTAATTGCAACTGATGTCGCTGCTCGCGGCTTAGATGTTGAGCGCATTACCCATGTTGTTAATTATGATATTCCCTATGATACAGAATCTTATATTCACCGTATCGGCAGAACAGGTCGTGCTGGTCGAACTGGCGATGCGATTTTGTTTATTGCTCCTAGAGAAAGAAAGTTACTCGGCAATATAGAAAAAGCCACCAAGCAAAAAGTTGAAGAAATGGGATTGCCTTCAACTGAAGTGATCAATAACAAGCGTATTTCAAAATTTAAGCAGAATATCACTGATACCTTGGCTTCTGAAGAGCTGAGCTTTTTCAGTCAATTATTGGAGCAATATCAGCAAGAGCATAATGTTTCTGCTTTAGAAATTGCTGCGGCTTTGGCTAAGTTGGTTCAAGGAAATGCACCCTTATTGATTCAAAATCTACCTAAAAAGACCTTTGAAAGCAGAGAAGATAGGCCTCAACGTGAACGAGGTGATCGTGATTCATTTTCTCAACGAGAAGATAGGCCGCAACGCGATCGCAAATCAAAGCCTAAGCGTGTATTTGGCTCGGGTGGTGTGATTGAAATGGAAACTTTCCGAATCGAGGTCGGCCATAATCATGGTGTTAAGCCGGGCAATATTGTTGGAGCTATTGCAAACGAAACGGGCATAGACGGTGATCATATCGCAAGAATTAGAATCGAAGATCAATACAGTACTGTTGAGTTACCCGCAGGCATGCCTAAGGAATTGATTGAAGAGCTTAAGAAAATAAGGGTTGCAGGCCAGCAGCTTAATATCTCGAAGCTGGATGACAATGTTAAAAGAGCAAGGCCTGAAGATATCGTTCGTAAAGCTAAGCCAGATGATGATGCTAAAAAAGTTGATAAGAGCAAAAAAAGAATGGGCTCAACCTCAAGAAGAGCAAAACCCAAGGCTGAATAAAAAGATAGCTGATTGATGTTTGATATAGAGGGTGTCGTTTTATAGCGATACCCTTTTTTTGTTTCTGGGCTATCAGCTTCGTTTTCTAAAAATCACCAAAGAATAAATCAACTTTAGAGCTGTAGGTCGGGTTAGCGCCAGCGTAACCCGACATTTTGCCGTAGTGTGTCGGGTTAAGACTATCGGCTAACCAGGCTGAATTAATATTATTGATTGCATGGAGTCTCTTGCAAAAAGACAGTAATCTATTGCAGTGCAATACATTCGTCGCTTTTTTATCGACAAATAATCAAACAAGATTCGGTTTAGAGGGGGCTTGCATGAGCAGTGCTTACAGGTCGTAAGTTGCTTAACTTGAAGCCCGCACATTGCTTTTGTTTGTTGACGAAAGTGTGCGGGCTGCAGAGGGTATTCTGAGTTTTTGGAGCTAGTCATTATGTTAGGGGCTAACATAATGGTTTTAAGCTTATTTTCCGTATTTTTTACGGAATTTGTCAACGCGGCCTGCTGTATCAACAACGCGTTGTTTGCCAGTATAAAAAGGATGGCAAGAGGAGCAAACCTCAATTTGTAGATCCTTAGTTAATACCGAGCCGGTCAAAAAAGTATTGCCGCAACCACAGGTTACGGTAATTTGTTTATATTCTGGATGAATTTCTGGTTTCATATTACTTTCACATTACCCGTAAAGAGGTTACATACTTATTAAATAACTCGCTATAATACTTGCTTCATTGGCTATTGGCAAGATTTGTTAAATTTATGCGTATTATTACTTTAAATGCCAACGGTATTCGGTCGGCAGAACGCAAGGGTTTCTTTGTATGGATGCAGCAACAAGATGCTGACATCATTTGCATACAAGAAACAAAAGCACAAATCCATCAACTTGAAAGTGATCTTTTTTGCCCATCGGGTTACCACTGTTTTTATCATGATGCCGAGAAAAAAGGTTACAGTGGTGTTGCGCTTTATTGTAGAAATAAACCAGACAATGTCGTTAATGGTTTAGGTTGGCCTGATGTTGATGCAGAAGGGCGTTTTATTGAGGCGCAATTTGGTAATTTAAGCGTTATCTCATTGTATTTACCCTCTGGTTCTTCAGGAGAAGATCGACAAGCATTCAAATTTAGTTTTATGGGGCGTTTTATGCCTTATCTAAAAGCCTGCATAGAAAGTGGCCGTGATTATGTTATTTGCGGAGACTGGAATATCGCCCATAAGGAAATAGACTTAAAGAATTGGCGAGGTAATAAAAAGAACTCAGGTTTTCTGCCCGAAGAACGTGCTTGGCTAGATGATTTATTTGCTGATGATCAATGGTTAGATGCCTTTCGATTGCTTAATCAGGAGGCTGATCAATACACTTGGTGGTCAAATCGAGGTCAAGCTTGGGCAAACAATGTGGGTTGGCGCATCGATTATCAAATTATTAGTGCAGGTTTAAAAGATAAAATCATGTCTACTTCAATTTATAAAGACGAGCGGTTTTCTGATCATGCGCCCTTAATTATGGATTACGATATATAAGCAAGAACTTAATCCATAGGCTCTTGTACGCTATTCCAAGGCGCTACCTTAAATAAAAGTAACATGCCTGGAATTGCAATAATAAAGCAAAGTAAAAAAAAAGCTTCCCAGCCTAGCCATTCGACTAAATAACCAGTTGCTGCATTAGCAAAGGTGCGAGGGACAGCGGCTAAGCTGGTAAATAAGGCAAATTGGGTTGCGGTATAAAGTGGGTGAGTTGTCTTTGCAATAAAAGCAACAAAAGCCGCTGTACCTAGACCAACGCCCAGTGCTTCAATGCCAATAACTAAAGCTAATATAGGTAAGTTATGGCCTAGTGTTGCTAACCAAGCAAAGCCTAAAATAGCTAACATTTGTATGCTACCAAATAGCCACAAAGCGCGGTTAATACCGAGCTTAATCATCCAAATACCACCCAGTAAGCCTCCAAATACACTTGGCCATAAGCCTGCATTCTTTGCGACTAGGCCAATCTCAGTTTTACTAAAGCCTATATCTAAATAGAACGGTGTCGCCAAAGCGGTCGCCATACTATCACCCAATTTATAAAAGAAAATAAAAGCCAATATTAGTAAAGCTGATTTAATGCCATTGCGAGATAAAAACTCCTGAAAGGGCTCATAAATAGCTGCCTTTAAGGTTTTAGGTGCACCATTATTAATGACTGGTTCACTAATCCATAGCGTCATGATCAATCCAGGCAACATAAACAGAGCTGTCATTAAAAATACGCTGCTCCAGGGGAAATGGTCTGCCAAAATTAGAGATAAAGACCCTGGTATTAAGCTAGCAATTTTATAAGCATTTACATGTATAGCGCTTCCTAAGCCTAATTCAACATCAAGTAATAATTCGCGTCGATAAGCATCTAAAACTATGTCTTGAGAAGCACTAAAAAAAGCAATTAGACCTGCTAAATAAGCGATGGCCCACAAATCTAGCTTTGGATGCCACAAACCAAAGCACGGGATAGAGATGAGTAATGCGGCTTGTGAGATAAATAACCAGCCCCGTCGCCTGCCAAGAGGGGGGGCGTAGCGGTCAAAAAAGGGCGCCCACAAAAACTTCCAGGTAAAGGGGAGTTGAATTAAGGCAAATAAACCGATGGCTTTTAAATCAACACCCTCAGAGCGCAGCCATGCGGGTAGTAATGAAATTAAAATATAAAGCGGTAACCCAGAGCTAAAGCCTGTGAAGATACAAATGAACATGTGTTTATTAAGCAATACTTGCTTAATGGTTGAGTTATTGGTCACAGAATTCCTTGAATATTTGAATAATATTAACTGAGGTTACGCAGTAGCGTCGTTTTGCTCACGTTTACCTCAGGTCGGTAGGAGCACAGGAAGAGGCGGCAATCAAACTGCCTTTTCTTTGGGTACTTTCTAAAGGCTGCGCAAAAGAAAGTATCTCGCCCTCGGGTGCGCTTACCCGATTAACACATCATCGCGTAAGCGACTCATTTTTTTTTAAAATCACTATATGGCTACGTAACATCTTATGTCCATATCTACAACTGCACTTTAATAATAGCATTGCTTTTTGAAATCGAAAAAAAAGGCGGAATGGGATAAACCATTCCGCCTTTTTAATAAAGCTTATCGCACAAGTTGTGCGATATTTAAACGCTATTAACTATTGATCAAATAATGAACAAATATACTAGCGGCATAGCCACCAGCAATAGCAGGTGTCCATTTTAGATGACTAAAGAAAGTGTATTTATGGTTTGATTGACCCATTAAAGCAACACCTGCGGCAGAACCAACTGATAATAATGATCCACCGACACCCGCAGTCAAGGTAACTAATAACCACTGATATAAATCCATATCGACATTCATGTTCAATACAGCAAACATAACTGGAATATTATCAACAATTGCCGAGATTATACCGACTAAAATGTTGGCAGTAGTTGCACCTAGGCCGTCATACATAGCGCCAGATAACAACTCAAGATAACCGATATAACCTAAACCGCCGACGGCAAATACTACGCCGAAGAAAAATAATAGGGTATCCCATTCTGCATCACGTACTTTATTGAAAACATCAAAACCTTTTTCGCCCTCAGCTCTGTGATTCTTTTTTAAGTAAAAGCCATAAAGCATTAATACAGAAAGACCGACCATCATGCCCATAAAAGGAGGTAAGTGTAGACCTTGCTTAAAGCTAACAGCTGTAACAATCGTTAATAAAAACAAACCGCAAATTTGCAATGCGCCTGGTTTTAAAACAACAGCTGCTTCATCAGTTTCTAGGGGTTGTTCGTCGGGTACTGCAAAATACATGACCGCCGCAGGAACAGCATAATTAACTAATGAAGGTATGAATAATTTAAAGAAGTCGAAAAATTCAGCATAACCAGCTTGCCATACCATTAGAGTGGTAATGTCACCAAATGGACAGAATGCACCACCCGCATTAGCGGCAACGACTAAATTAACAAAACCTATGCTAACAAACTTCTCGTTGTCTGCACCAACCGCCATTACCACAGCACCTACTAATAAAGCAGCAGTTAAGTTGTCGGCTACAGATGATAAAAAGAAAGTAATTACGCCGGTAATTAAAAACAATTTACGATAGCCAAATTGTTTTCTAACTAGCCATGAGCGTAACGCTTCAAAAACATTACGTTCAGCCATTGAGTTGATATAAGTCATGGCGACTAATAAAAACAACATTAATTCAGCATATTCTTTCAAGTTGTATTCGAATGCTTCATGCATTGCTTCAACTGAAATGCCTTTTTGAGAGGCTAAAATAGCTGCATGCGCCCAAATAATACCTGCTGCTAAAATAACAGGTTTTGATTTACGCATATGCGTAAACTCTTCAGTCATTACAAAACCATAAGCTATAACAAAGATTAGAACGCAATAAATACCACGTTCCGTGCCCGTCAAGCCTAAGCTTTCAAAACCACTTGCCATTGCCAATTGCGGCATTAACAAGATTGATAAAAAAATTAATAAAAAACGCACGAGAATATCCCCTTCCGACTTTAATAGTTATAGATACAAAAAATTCAGCGCTTAATGGTATCACCAACTAATAATATTGTCATTTTATGGCTCTCAGTATATGATTGCAGATTAAATTTTTAGCTAGAATAGTCTTATAAACGCTTATCCATGTATCAATATACCAATACCGATCAAACCCTTGTAGATGAGCGAGTTGCTCAATTTAGGCGACAAACCGAACAGTATCTAAAAGGCGAACTTTCTGAAGATCATTACAGAGCTTTGCGTTTAAGAAATGGGGTTTATATTCAAACACACGCACCTTTATTAAGAGTTGCAGGACCTTATGGTCTGCTTAATTCCAAACAAGTGCGAATGCTTGCCCATATTGCACGCACTTACGATAAAAATTACTGCCACTTCACTACTAGACAAAACATTCAGTTTAACTGGCCTAAGTTAGAGCAGATTCCCGATATATTAGCCGAATTAGCGAGTGTACAAATGCACTCGATACAAACCAGTGGTAATTGTATGCGCAACACCACTTCAGATCATTTGGCGGGTGTTTGTGTAGATGAAATTGAAGATCCACGTCCTTATTGTGAAATTATTCGTCAATGGACGACTTTGCATCCTGAATTTGATTACCTGCCACGTAAATTTAAAATTGCTGTGAGTGGTGCATTGCATGATCGTGCCGCTACTCAATTTCATGATGTTGGTTTGCATCTAGTTAAAAATGCCGAAGGCGTGGTTGGCTTTAAAGTTATAGTGGGCGGTGGATTAGGACGTACGCCCATAATAGGTCAAGTAATAAAGCCATATTTAGAGAAAAAGCATTTACTTTCTTATTTAGAAGCAGTGCTACGTATTTACAATCTTTATGGTCGACGCGATAACAAATATAAGGCCAGGATTAAAATTTTGGTTAAAGAATCTAGCTTAGCTAAATTCTCGGCCTTAGTTGAGAAAGAGTGGTTGCTGCTTAAAGATAATAATGAATTAAGTGCCGAGCGCATTGAAGCCATGTGCGCGCAATTTATTATGCCAGCTTATGATGGTCGGGCTGCAGAAGATCAAAGTTTTGCAGAGCATCAATCGACAAATCAAGCTTTTGCTACTTGGGTTAAACATAATACCGCTGATCATAAAGTTTCAGGTTATCGTGCGGCCTTTGTTTCATTAAAAGCCCCAGATTCACCTCCAGGTGACATGACCGATGAACAATTGGATGCTGTTGCCGATCTTGCTGATGCTTATAGTTTTGGCGAGATTAGAGCGACTCATAGACAAAACTTAATTCTGGCTGATATAAAGCAAGCTGATTTGTACCCATTGTGGCAGAAATTGCTTGAGCTAAAATTAGCTACGCCAAATATTGGTACTGCGACCGATATGATTTGTTGCCCAGGCTTAGATTTTTGTTCCTTAGCTAATGCGGGTTCTATTGGTATAGCTAAAGAAATCAATGAAGCTTTAGATGATATGGATTACATTCATGATATTGGCGATTTAAAAATAAATATGTCTGGCTGTATGAATGGTTGTGCGCACCAAAGTGTAGGTCATATTGGTATTTTAGGGGTTGATAAAAAAGGTAGCGAATGGTATCAATTAACTTTGGGGGGATCCTCAGAAAATAATGCTGCCATCGGCGAACGTCTAGGACCTGCTGTTGCTAAAGATCAAGTGACAAAAGCGGTTGTTACAATTCTTGATGTTTATATTAAGCAACGTCAAGAAGAAGAATCATTCCTGGATATGGTAAACCGGGTCGGTATTACCCCATTTAAAGAGCAAGTTTATGCAACTCATTAAAGATCAAAAGATTATTGACAATACTTGGCAATATATTGCTGACACTGATGAACTAAAGGCAGGTGATATCAGTGTTTCTTATGCTCGTTGGCAAAATGATAAGCAGTCTTTATCAGCACATGACGGCAAACTTGGCGTTAGAATAAGTTCTGAAGATAATGTTGAAGCAATAGCTGATGATTTAGAGAGGTTACAGCTTATTGAATTAGATTTTCCGGACTTTGCTGATGGTCGTTTATTTTCTCAGGCTTGGCTACTGAGAGGCCGTTATGATTATCAAGGTGAAATAAGGGCCATCGGGCAATATATTCCTGATCAAGTCTTTTATTTAGCGCGAGTGGGTGTTAATGCTTTTTGCCCTGAGCTACCTGAAGAGTTGCCTGGCATCATTAATAACTTAAAAGATTTTTCGGTTAAATATCAGAGTTCAATCAATTAAAAGCGTTTTTTGTTATTAGTTCTACTTGCTAAATGCACGCTACTTAATAGTTTGACTGTCTTCTCTTTAAAGGTAATTGTTTTTTTATAAAAAGTTCAGTTTATTTATAGTTACACAAAAATCCTAACTCATCATAAGGAAGTAATCATGACTACTATCGCTGATCCTATAATTGGTTCTTGGTATAAAGACCTAGAAAGTAAATTAAAATTTAAAGTTATCGCAATTGATGAAAAAGATGATGCCATTGAAGTGCAATATCTTAATGGTGACATAGGCGAATATGACAATGAAACTTGGTTTAGTTCAAGTTTTGATTACATCGAAGCGCCTGAAGACTGGACGGTAGCTTTTGATGATATTGAAACTGATGATCTAGGTTACACGGATACCGATGACCATAAACGTAATTTTGATGATGTAGATATCGATGATTATTTGGATTAACAGAGAAGTAATGGCATGAAAATGAGTCCCCAGGAGTTTCTGGATTGGCCATCGAAAAGAATAACACTGCTTGCGATGTCCGGTGCAGGAAAAACAACCTTAGCCAATAAATTACCTAAAGCAAATTGGTTTCACTATTCGGGAGATTATCGAATAGGTACTCGTTATCTGCGCGAGCCAATTCTGGATAACATAAAGCGCCAAGCGATGAGCGTGCCTTTTTTGCGGGAATTGTTATTATCGGACTCTATTTATATCTCCAATAAAATCACCGTCGACAATCTTGCTCCGGTTTCTACTTTTTTAGCTAAAGTGGGTGACCCTGCTAAAAATGGTTTGTCTTTGCAAGAGTTTAAACGTCGGCAACAATTACATCATCAAGCTGAATGTGCTGCTATGAATGATGTGCCTGAATTTATAAATAAAGCTCAGGATATTTATGGCTACCCACATTTTATCAATGATGCCGGGGGTAGTGTTTGTGAGTTAGATTGTCCTGATGTAATAGAGCAACTTGCTAAAAACACCATAATCATTTACATAAAGATACCGCCAGTTTTAGAGCAAACTATCATCGAGCGCGCTAAAACAGATCCCAAGCCCTTGTATTATAGAGAAGCGTTTTTGGATGAAAAGCTCAATGAGTTCATGCATCTAAATAATTATGCCTCTACTGATGAAGTGCCGCCCGATGAATTTGTAACTTGGGTTTTTCCCGAGCTATTTAAATCTCGTTTACCTCGTTATCAAGCTATTGCGGATCAGCATGGCTATACCGTTGATGCAAATGAGGCTGCAGCTGTTAAAACTGAGGCTGATTTTATTAAGATGATTAGTGATGCTTTGGCTAAGCAATCCTGATAATTAACTAATAAGTAGATTTCATGCCTTTAGTCGCACATATTGATTTACCCACTTTTCAGCGACTGCGTGAAGAAGGCGAGGAAATACTCTCGCCAGAGCGTGCCGGTCAGCAAGATATTCGGGAAATGCATATAGGTTTACTTAATCTTATGCCAGATGCGGCATTAGAGGCTACAGAGCGACAGTTCTTTAGGTTAGTCGGTGCTTGTAATCAAATTGTACAATTTCATGTTCATCCTTTTACTGTGCCAGGGCTTATTAGAGGGGTTGAGGCGCAGGCTCATATCGACAAGTATTACGAATCGTTTGATAAAATCAAAGAAGATGGTTTGGATGCGCTTATTATAAGTGGCGCAAATGTTACTAAGCCTAGTTTGCCTGAAGAGGATTTCTGGCTGCCTTTAATGGAAGTTTTCGCATGGGCGAATGAGAATGTCACGTCAGTGCTTTGCTCATGTCTAGCCACTCATGCTGTTATTCAATATCTTTATGGTATAGCGCGCACTCGTTTGCCAGCAAAGCGATGGGGTGTATTTTCTCATAAGCTTATCAATCGAACGCATCCATTAGTAGCAGAAATCAATACTCGTTTTGATGTTCCGCATTCACGTTTTAATGAAATATTTCAGAGCGACATGGAACGTAGTGGTTTGAAAGTCTTGGTTGCCAGCAAAGAAGCTGGGGTTCATCTTGCGGTGAGTCCTGATGGTTTTCGCACTCTATTCTTTCAGGGTCATCCAGAATATGATGATATTAGTTTGTTAAAAGAATACAAGCGTGAAGTATTGCGCTTTTATCATGGCGAACTAACTAGTTATCCTCCTTTCCCAGAGCATTACTTTGATGAGGCTGTGCAGCAAATTTTTAATGATTATCAAGAGCATGTTAAAGAAAGCAAGGTCAGTGGAGCTGCTCTGGATGACTTTCCAGAGGCTCTAGTGTTGGAGCATATCGATAATACTTGGAATGACACTGCTAAAGCCGTTTTCAATAACTGGTTGGGTAAAATTTATCAGCTCACTCATCAAGATCGACGATTGCCATTTATGGCTGGCATTGATCCTAATAATCCGCTTTTAGATAGCAAGGCTTTAATCGCTGAAATTAGCTAGTTCGAATTAGAATTGCAATCAAGCGGGAATGAGTCGGGATTATGCTGGCATGATTCAGGTTAGTTTAGAATGAAATCACCGCAAAAAAATGCTTTGAGGACACTTCTTAGCTTTTCGTTGCCGATGTTAATCATTCTGACTGGATATCACGGGCTTTAGATTCGCCAACGCATTATTTTTGTTTCGCAATCAGGCGGAATTGAATTGCAATTATGTTGGGATAAATATGAACTAGACTGGAATGATTCGGAATCAAGGTGGCAAGATTCCTATTAGGTCAGTCAGAAATCGCCGAAAAATTGTTTTAATGATAATTCATTGGTTATCGCTGTTCATGTTGATTATTCTGATTGGGTATCACGGGTTATAGATTTGCCAGCGCATCACTTTCGAATCGCAATCAGGCGTCGTTGATTGCGATTCGAGAGCGTTCGGTTCGCAATTACGAGCCGACGAATGTTCCTCGAAAGTCACTGAATGCGAGTTAGTTCTCTTAAAATCCCCTATTTATTTGCTATATCTCAGGTTTTTGGGTGATTTTATGCGGGGTCGTGGTTAGTTTTGGTGAAAGTTATATTCTTTTTTCCTGTGCAGAAAGCCCTGATTGATTATTTCTTTTAGGTGTTGAGTGTTTTGTAATAAATGATTCGGAATTTACTAATTAAATTTGTATGGATTTCTTAAGGGTAGGCAGAGAAAGGTCTAGGTCTGTATATCTCCTCATAAAATCTGTACTGTGAGTTTGTGTGAAGCGCTTAATGGCAGTGAAGAATAATAAATTTTTCGGTGTAGAGCTTGACGGTAAGAAGGTGTTCTGTATAATACGCAGTTCTTTCGGGGTTAGGTGAACTTGGAAGTGCAGGAAGCAGGATTGGATTTATAAGGGAAGTTTGACAAGTTGGCCGAGGTTGTTATAATGGTCGGCTACTCGGAGCTAGGGTTTGTATTTTTGTCTCTGGGTTAAAAAATAAAGTCGACAAGGAGTTGACAAGCTGAATCGGATCCGTATAATAGGCCGACTCAACGGGGCTTCGGTTCCACGCTCTTTAAAAATACGATCAAAATAATTTGTGTGAGTGCTTGTAGCGATTGTTAGTGATGTTAACAAATAATCGACACAAGAACAACACATTAAGAAGTAAATTTTTAACGTTTAGTTTTGTAGTCGAGCCAAGATTGGCTACTCATCTTATTGAGTGGCAAAACTGATTTAAACTGAAGAGTTTGATCATGGCTCAGATTGAACGCTGGCGGTATGCTTAACACATGCAAGTCGAACGGTAGCAGGCCTTCGGGCGCTGACGAGTGGCGGACGGGTGAGTAACGCGTAGGAATCTGCCTCATAGTGGGGGACAACGTGGGGAAACTCACGCTAATACCGCATACGCCCTACGGGGGAAAGGAGGGGATCTTCGGACCTTTCGCTATGAGATGAGCCTGCGTTAGATTAGCTAGTTGGTAGGGTAAAGGCCTACCAAGGCGACGATCTATAGCTGGTCTGAGAGGACGATCAGCCACACTGGGACTGAGACACGGCCCAGACTCCTACGGGAGGCAGCAGTGGGGAATATTGGACAATGGGCGAAAGCCTGATCCAGCAATACCGCGTGTGTGAAGAAGGCCTTAGGGTTGTAAAGCACTTTCAATTGGGAGGAAAACCTACCGGTCAATACCCGGTAGCTTGACATTACCTTTAGAAGAAGCACCGGCTAACTCCGTGCCAGCAGCCGCGGTAATACGGAGGGTGCGAGCGTTAATCGGAATTACTGGGCGTAAAGCGTGCGTAGGCGGTTCGTTAAGTCAGATGTGAAAGCCCTGGGCTCAACCTGGGAACTGCATTTGAAACTGGCGGACTAGAGTTTAGTAGAGGGGAGTGGAATTTCAGGTGTAGCGGTGAAATGCGTAGATATCTGAAGGAACACCAGTGGCGAAGGCGACTCCCTGGACTAGAACTGACGCTGAGGTACGAAAGCGTGGGTAGCAAACAGGATTAGATACCCTGGTAGTCCACGCCGTAAACGATGTCGACTAGCCGTTGGCCCTATTTACAGGGTTAGTGGCGCAGCTAACGCATTAAGTCGACCGCCTGGGGAGTACGGCCGCAAGGTTAAAACTCAAATGAATTGACGGGGGCCCGCACAAGCGGTGGAGCATGTGGTTTAATTCGATGCAACGCGAAGAACCTTACCTACCCTTGACATCCAGAGAATCTGTTAGAGATAGTAGAGTGCCTTCGGGAACTCTGAGACAGGTGCTGCATGGCTGTCGTCAGCTCGTGTCGTGAGATGTTGGGTTAAGTCCCGTAACGAGCGCAACCCTTATCCTTAGTTGCCAGCGCGTAATGGCGGGAACTCTAGGGAGACTGCCGGTGATAAACCGGAGGAAGGTGGGGACGACGTCAAGTCATCATGGCCCTTATGGGTAGGGCTACACACGTGCTACAATGGCCGGTACAGAGGGCAGCGAACTTGCGAAAGTAAGCAAATCCCAGAAAGCCGGTCTTAGTCCGGATTGGAGTCTGCAACTCGACTCCATGAAGTCGGAATCGCTAGTAATCGCGAATCAGAATGTCGCGGTGAATACGTTCCCGGGCCTTGTACACACCGCCCGTCACACCATGGGAGTGGGTTGCAAAAGAAGTGGGTAGTCTAACCTTCGGGAGGGCGCTCACCACTTTGTGATTCATGACTGGGGTGAAGTCGTAACAAGGTAGCCCTAGGGGAACCTGGGGCTGGATCACCTCCTTACAAAGACATACACGCGTCGTTATGAGTATTCACAACAAATTATTTTGATCACAGCAGTATGAGCCTAGGGCCTGTAGCTCAGTTGGTTAGAGCGCACCCCTGATAAGGGTGAGGTCGGTGGTTCGAGTCCACCCAGGCCCACCACCTTACCAAAGTGGTAAACGTGGACAAAGGGTCTGGGATGACTCAGCAAACACTGGGGCTATAGCTCAGCTGGGAGAGCACCTGCCTTGCACGCAGGGGGTCAGCGGTTCGATCCCGCTTAGCTCCACCAATTCTATAATGTTTCGATACTCCTAAAGAGCCTATAAAAGAAACGCCTACCTTATTTATGCAGAATGAATGCAGAAAATAATGAAGACGTCGATTTATAGACTTTAAACAAAAGTATCAGTAGAGACCTTATAGAATTGGTACATGAATGTTTATATATGAAAGTGTATAACCATTAAAGTATTAATAGCTCTTTAACAATTTGGAAATCTGTAACAAAGTAACTTTATAGAATAAAACTATAGAGTCACTTAAAACGAGTTCAAGTGAACTGATGTTGATGCAGAAGTACTCGATCGTCTATTTATTAAGACTTAATTAAGTAGCTAACTAATTATTAGTTAATTGTTTAAATAATGAAAATAAATAACACGAGCGCGTAATTAAGCAACAATTAATGAACACAAGAACGAGTTCTCAAACAGAAAAAAGCGATTAAGAAAAGCTGATCGATATAACACAGCAAGCGAGTATTTTGATATGGCAACATACCAAAAAAACAGACTTATTGGGGTTATATGGTCAAGTGAATAAGCGCATACGGTGGATGCCTAGGCAGTGAGAGGCGATGAAGGACGTTGTAGCATGCGATAAGTTTCGGGGAGCTTGCAAACTAGCTTTGATCCGAAAATTTCCGAATGGGGAAACCCGGCCAACATCAGTTGGTCACATTACAGTGAATACATAGCTGTATTGAGCGAACCTGGAGAACTGAAACATCTAAGTACCCAGAGGAAAAGAAATCAACCGAGATTCCCTTAGTAGCGGCGAGCGAACGGGGATTAGCCCTTAAGTTGTACAGTTGTTAGTGGAACGGTCTGGAAAGTCCGGCGATACAGGGTGATAGCCCCGTACACGAAAACGCTGTGCAGTGAAAACGAGTAGGACGGGGCACGTGAAACCTTGTCTGAATATGGGGGGACCATCCTCCAAGGCTAAATACTCCTTACTGACCGATAGTGAACCAGTACCGTGAGGGAAAGGCGAAAAGAACCCCGGAGAGGGGAGTGAAATAGATCCTGAAACCGTATGCGTACAAGCAGTGGGAGCACCTTCGTGGTGTGACTGCGTACCTTTTGTATAATGGGTCAGCGACTTAATCTCAGTGGCAAGCTTAACCGAATAGGGGAGGCGTAGCGAAAGCGAGTCTTAATAGGGCGTTTAGTCGCTGGGATTAGACCCGAAACCGGGCGATCTATCCATGACCAGGCTGAAGGTGAGGTAATACTTACTGGAGGGCCGAACCCACGTATGTTGAAAAATCCGGGGATGAGTTGTGGATCGGAGTGAAAGGCTAATCAAGCTCGGAGATAGCTGGTTCTCCTCGAAAGCTATTTAGGTAGCGCCTCGTGTATAACTGTTGGGGGTAGAGCACTGTTTCGGCTAGGGGGTCATCTCGACTTACCAACCCGATGCAAACTCCGAATACCAACAAGTTTGAGCACGGGAGACACACGGCGGGTGATAAGGTCCGTCGTGAAAAGGGAAACAGCCCAGACCGTCAGCTAAGGTCCCAAAATCTATGCTCAGTGGGAAACGATGTGGAAAGGCACAGACAGCCAGGAGGTTGGCTTAGAAGCAGCCATCCTTTAAAGAAAGCGTAATAGCTCACTGGTCGAGTCGGTCTGCGCGGAAGATTTACCGGGGCTAAGCATAGTACCGAAGCTACGGGTTCATCTTAGGATGAGCGGTAGAGGAGCGTTCTGTACGCCTGCGAAGGTTCATTGAGAAGTGGGCTGGAGGTATCAGAAGTGCGAATGCTGACATGAGTAACGATAATGGGGGTGAAAAACCCCCACGCCGAAAACCCAAGGTTTCCTGCGCAACGCTAATCGACGCAGGGTTAGTCGGTACCTAAGGCGAGGCCGAAAGGCGTAGTCGATGGAAAACAGGTTAATATTCCTGTACCGGTGTTAACTGCGATGGGGTGACGGAGAAGGCTAGGTCAGCCACCTGTTGGAATAGGTGGTTTAAGCAGGTAGGCAGGTTCTTTAGGCAAATCCGGAGAATCAATGCTGAGACGTGATGACGAGTTCGCTTGCGAACGAAGTGATTGATGCCATGCTTCCAAGAAAAACCTCTAAGCTTCAGGTTAACAGTGGCCGTACCCCAAACCGACACAGGTGGGTGGGATGAGAATTCTAAGGCGCTTGAGAGAACTCGGCTGAAGGAACTAGGCAAAATGATACCGTAACTTCGGGAGAAGGTATGCCCTTGGTAGGTGAAGGTCTTCGCGACTGGAGCTGAAGAGGGTTGCAATAAAATGGTGGCTGCGACTGTTTAGCAAAAACATAGCACTCTGCAAACTCGAAAGAGGAAGTATAGGGTGTGACGCCTGCCCGGTGCTGGAAGGTTAATTGATGGGGTTATCTTCGGAGAAGCTCTTGATCGAAGCCCCAGTAAACGGCGGCCGTAACTATAACGGTCCTAAGGTAGCGAAATTCCTTGTCGGGTAAGTTCCGACCTGCACGAATGGCGTAACGATGGCCACACTGTCTCCAGCCGAGACTCAGTGAAATTGAAATTGCGGTGAAGATGCCGTATACCCGCGGCTAGACGGAAAGACCCCGTGAACCTTTACTATAGCTTGACACTGGACTTTGAATCGATTTGTGTAGGATAGGTGGGAGACAATGAAGCAGGAACGCCAGTTCTTGTGGAGTCAACCTTGAAATACCACCCTGGTTTATTTGAAGTTCTAACCTAGGTCCATTATCTGGATTGGGGACAGTGTCTGGTGGGTAGTTTGACTGGGGCGGTCTCCTCCCAAAGAGTAACGGAGGAGCACGAAGGTACCCTCAGCCTGGTCGGAAATCAGGCAATGAGTGCAATGGCATAAGGGTGCTTGACTGCGAGATAGACACATCGAGCAGGTACGAAAGTAGGTCATAGTGATCCGGTGGTTCTGTATGGAAGGGCCATCGCTCAACGGATAAAAGGTACTCCGGGGATAACAGGCTGATACCGCCCAAGAGTTCATATCGACGGCGGTGTTTGGCACCTCGATGTCGGCTCATCACATCCTGGGGCTGAAGCAGGTCCCAAGGGTATGGCTGTTCGCCATTTAAAGTGGTACGCGAGCTGGGTTCAGAACGTCGTGAGACAGTTCGGTCCCTATCTGCCGTGGGCGTTTGAGATTTGAGGGAAGCTGCTCCTAGTACGAGAGGACCGGAGTGGACGCACCACTGGTGTTCCAGTTGTCATGCCAATGGCATTGCTGGGTAGCTATGTGCGGACAGGATAACCGCTGAAAGCATCTAAGCGGGAAGCCCCTCCCAAGATGAGATCTCACTGGGACTATAAGTCCCCTGAAGGGTTGTCGAAGACTACGACGTTGATAGGCACGGTGTGGAAGCGCAGTAATGTGTGAAGCTAACGTGTACTAATTGCCCGTGAGGCTTGACCATATAACACCCAATCAGTTTGATTGCGTGGAGTAGCTAAATTTAAAAAAGGTTTAGCCGACAGTTTGACTAATCGCAAACGAAGAAAAGCACAGCAAGAAGAAAACAAACAAAAAGAAAACGAACAAAAAGAGCAGTAGAACAAATTGAGAATTTACAGATTTCCAAAACAGGTGAAAGTCACAAAGCAATAGCGAAAGCGAAATGCAAAAAGCTAAAGCTAAAGCTAAAGCTAAAGCTAAAGAAAAAAGCCAAGTGACCTCAGACCTAAAAGAGTTGATATGCCAATGCTGAAAAGCAGAAGCGAAATAAAAGCAAAATAAAGAAAAAGACCAAGTTAGATAAACTATCACCTTGAGAATCTAGTCTTTAAGTTGCTTTTAACACCAGTTTGCTTGGTGACCATAGCGAATGTGAACCACCCGATCCCATCTCGAACTCGGAAGTGAAACCATTTAGCGCCGATGATAGTGTGGCACTTTGCCATGCGAAAGTAGGGAATTGCCAAGCTCTTAATATTAAAACCCAAGTAGAAATACTTGGGTTTTTTTTTGCATTCAAAATTTCAAGTTAATTGCAAAATATGAGTAATAAATATAGTGATACTTAATTCTAAGTATTTAAACAATTGTATAGTTTATAGTGATAAAGTCGTTATCATTCCAATCAATTGATTATTAAGATCTAGCCAATAAAAAAGGTGATGAATATCCAGAAAAATAATTCGACTTCAACCAAAAATTGTTTAAAAAATTCTGTAGTGATAATTGGCGGAGGGCCTGCTGGGCTGAAGGCTGCAGAGATATTAATTGGTGCTGGTTTTAAGGTTGATCTATATGAGGCTATGCCAAGTGTGGCCCGGAAATTCTTGATGGCTGGTAAAGGAGGTATGAATATCTCAAATAACGAGCCTTATGAGGTCTTTTTATCGAGATTTTCGGATCAGGGTAATATTATGAGATCTGCATTGGATATGTTCTCTCCTAATGATTTACGTGTGTGGCTACAAGAGTTGGGAGTAGATACATTCGTAGGTTCATCGGGTAGAGTATTTCCAATCGATATGAAAGCGGCACCTCTGTTACGCAAATGGTTGTATAGATTAAGATATGCAGGTGTGAATCTACATATGCGTCATAAATGGGTAGGATGGAGTAATCAAAATGATCAACATTTATTATTTGATGTTGAAGGTGATATCCATGAAATATATGCTGATAATGTAATTCTTGCATTAGGCGGGGCTAGTTGGCCAAAACTGGGCTCAACAGGAGAATGGGTGTCAATATTAGCAAATCAAGGTGTGAAAATTACGCCATTACAACCAGCTAATTGTGGTTTTGAAGTTAATTGGAGTGAATATTTTCGAGCACATTACTCAGGTAAGCCATTAAAGTCGGTAAGTATGTCTTTTGACAGTATTGCAGGTGTAAGTAATTGTCATAAAGGTGAGTTGTTAGTAACTGATTATGGATTAGAGGGCGGTGTGATTTATAGCTTATCAGCACAGTTGCGTGAAGAAATTGCAATAAAAGGTTTTGTTATGATTTATTTAGACTTAATGCCAAACATAAGCAAGGACACTGTAATTAGTAAATTAGAGCGTGATCGTGGAAAGCAATCTATTTCTAATCATATGCGAAAACAACTAGGTATAAATGGTGTTAAAGCAGGATTATTAAGAGAAGTAATCAATTCTTCATGTTTTAGTAATACAAGCCAATTAAGTGCTTTAATTAAGTCGCTACCGATTAAATTAATTGCTACTAGGCCCATAGCAGAGGCAATAAGTACAGCGGGTGGTGTTTCGTTTACTGAACTAGATCAAAATCTGATGTTAATAAGTAAGCCGGGTGTATTTTGTACGGGTGAAATGTTAGATTGGGAGGCGCCAACAGGAGGGTATTTATTAACAGCTTGTTTATCGCTAGGACAAGCTGCTGGAATAGGTTTAATTAAGAGCTTAGGTGTGAACGTAAGCAAGAAGACTAGTTAATAACTAATAATAGTTGGTAGACTTAGCTTCGATTAATGTGTTTAGTAAATTTATAAGGCATTCAAAAGGAGTAGTGTATGAAAACACCAAAAAGTCTGGAAACGCTTGTGCGTGAAGGGCTTATTGAAAAGGTGATGCGACCACTTAAGAGTGGTAAAGAAGCTGTTGTATATGTAGTGCAATCAGAAGGAGAAGTGCGTTGCGCGAAAGTATATAAGGATGTGAATAAACGAGGTTTTCATAAACAAGCTTTATATCAAGAAGGCAGGAAAGTACGTAATAGTCGTCAAGCTAGGGCAATGGAAAAGAATACTAAGTTTGGGCGAAAGCAACAAGAAGAAGTATGGCAAAACGCGGAAGTAGAAGCATTATATAAGTTATCTGAAGCTGGTGTCCGAGTGCCGCAGCCATATAATTTTATTGAAGGTGTTTTGCTAATGGAATTGATTGTTGATGAGCAAGGGGCTGCAGCACCGAGGCTTAACGATATAACATTGAGTCATGAGTTAGCCATAGAATACCATAGCATACTTATTAGGGATGTCGTAAAGATGCTTTGTGCGGGCCTTGTTCATGGAGACTTGTCAGAATTTAACATATTAATAGACGCAAAAGGGCCGGTTATAATTGACTTGCCACAGGCCGTCGATGCAGCAGCGAATAATAATGCATCTTTTATGCTAGAGCGAGATGTTAATAATTTAGCGGCTTATTTCGGGCAATTTGCACCAGAGATATTAGTTACTAATTATGGCAAAGAAATTTGGCATATATATGAAAGTGGAAATTTGAGGCCAGATTGCTTGTTAACAGGGAACTACAAACAGAATGAAAAGCATGTGGATCTGAAAAGTGTAATCAAAGAAATTAATGATGCACGCGAAGACGCTATTAGACGTAAATATGAGCAGAACGTGTTGTAGCTTGGAGTGAAACAGAGAGGGTGTAAGTTGCACTAAAGTAATTGAGGTTACTTCTAAGGTATTAATATTAAATTAATTTAAAACAATTAAATTAATATTGTCTAAATTTATCAAATAAAAATAATATTTCAGTTGGTTTTGGGCTTGACAAGGATGATTGAGCTGGTAGACTGATCGCTCACTAAATTGACTTGGTGGCTTTGACTTCTTGTTGAACAAGAATAAATGAGAAAATGGAAATATACTATAGAGCCTTGGTCATTAGATTGAGGATTTGTTAATTTTTAGGAGGTAGAAATGGCAGCTACAACTGAATCAGTGAAAACTGATGCTGCGGAAGCACCGCTGTTAAATGTAAGAAATATGGTATTAGGCTCTTTAGTCTATATCTTGTTTTACGGTTGGGTACGTTGGTACGAAGGCGTTTATGGCTGGTCAGCTGGTCTAGATTCATTCGCACCAGAATTCGAAACTTATTGGATGAACTTCCTATATATCGAATTCGTTTTAGAAGTATCTACTGCAGGTATTCTGTGGGGTTACCTTTGGAAATCACGTGATCGTAAAGTTATGTCAATCACTCCAAGAGAAGAGTTGAGAAGACATTTTACACATTGGACTTGGTTAGTAATGTACGCTTGGGCTATTTATTATGGCGCTAGCTACTTCACTGAGCAAGATGGTACTTGGCATCAAACTATCGTTCGTGATACAGACTTTACACCAAGTCACATCATCGAATTCTACTTGAGCTATCCTATCTATATCATCACTGGTGGTGCAGCTTTCTTATATGCTAAAACAAGATTGCCAACCTATCAAAAAGGCTTGTCTCTTCAATACTTAGTATCAGTAGTTGGTCCTTTCATGATCTTGCCAAACGTTGGCTTGAACGAATGGGGTCACACTTTCTGGTTTATGGAAGAGTTGTTTGTTGCTCCTTTACACTACGGTTTCGTATTCTTCGGATGGGCTGCTTTAGGTGTATTAGGTGTTGTAAACATAGAAGTTCAAGCTATTGCTAAACTTCTGAAAAAAGACTTAGCATAATTTAAGTCTTGGTTGTAATTGCTATCTCCTCGCTGTTTCACCCTGTTTCAAGGTGAAACAGCAAAGAGGCATGATAGTCATTAATAAAAATAATTCAAATCCTTTAGGAGGTAAGCTAATGAGCGCATCTCAATCAGCTGTACGTTCACGCGCTGAAGCAGTAAAAGCTTCTCGCACGTTCGATTGGCTAATTTTGTTTACATTGTTCTTCGTTGTACTTGGTGGTTATCACATTCACTATATGTTAACCGGTGGTGACTGGGATTTCTGGACTGATTGGAAAGATAGACGTCTATGGGTAACTGTAGCACCAATCGTTTCTATCACTTTCCCAGCTGCTGTTCAAGCTGTATTGTGGTGGAGATACCGTTTACCTTTCGGTGCGGTAGTTTGTATTTTAGGTCTTCTTTTAGGTGAGTGGATCAACAGATACTTAAATTTCTGGGGTTGGACTTATTTCCCAGTGAATTTCGTATTTCCATCTAACTTAATGCCAGGCGCTATTGTTCTTGATGTTGTGTTGATGTTGTCAGGTAGTATGACTGTAACTGCTGTTATCGGTGGATTAGCTTATGGCTTATTGTTCTACCCAGGTAACTGGCCTGTTATTGCTCCATTACACGTGCCAGTAGAATATAATGGCATGATGATGACTTTAGCTGATTTACAAGGTTACCACTATGTTAGAACTGGTACTCCTGAATATATCAGAATGGTAGAAAAAGGTACATTAAGAACATTCGGTAAAGACGTTGCTCCAGTATCAGCGTTCTTCTCTGGTTTCGTGAGTATCTTAATATACTTCTTGTGGCATTTCTTCGGCAAATGGTTCGGAAGCACCGCTTTCGTAGAAGCTGCATAAGACTGTTACATCGAAAATAAAAGACTGATGATAATTATTTATCGTTAGATACTCTAAGAACAATAGATTCTCTATTATAGAGGAGGATATATGAAAATATTAAAAGACAAGGTTGCTAAATTATCCTTTGTCGCACTGCTGATTACTATGACAGCAGCGATGTTTTACACACCAACTGCATCTGCTCATGGTGAAAAGTCGCAAGCGGCATTCATGCGTATGCGTACTATTCACTGGTTTGACCTAAACTGGTCAAAAGAAGAAGTTCCAGTTAATGATACAATGACAATTTCAGGTAAATTCTTCGTATTTACTGGATGGCCTGAAACTGTTGATAAACCCGAAATCTCTTTCTTGAACATCGGTATTCCTGGTCCTGTATTTATTCGTGCAGGATCTTGGATCGGTGGTCAATTAGTTCCACGTTCAGTTTCTTTAGAACTTGGTGAGACTTATGAGTTTAAAGTATTGTTGAAAGCTCGTCGTCCAGGTGACTGGCACGTTCACACTATGTTGAACGTAAAAGGCGGTGGTCCAATCATTGGTCCAGGTAAATGGGTAACTGTTACTGGTTCTATGTCTTCATTTGTTAACCCAATCACTACTTTGACTGGCGAAACTGTTGACTTAGAAAACTATAACTTAAGCAACACTTATTTCTGGCATGCTTTTTGGTATGGTTTTGGTATCCTTTGGGTAGCATACTGGGCACGTAAACCAATGTTCGTTCCACGTTTGATTGCTGTTGACGCTGGTAAAGCTGATTCATTAATCACTGGCGCTGACCGTAAAGTTGCGTTAGGTTTCGCAGTAGGTGCTATCGCTATCGTTGCCGCTTCTATGGGTAGCACTAACGAGAAGTTCCCTATTACGACTCCTTTACAAGCTGGTTTGTTACGTGGTATTAAATCAATCGAAATGCCTGTACCAACAGTTGCTGTTAAGATTGAAGATGCTACTTATCGTGTACCAGGTCGTGCAATGCAAATGACCATGACTATCACTAACAATGGTGATTCAGCAGTTCGTTTAGGCGAATTCAACACTGCTGGTGTACGTTTTATGGATGCTAATGTTGCTCAAGACGAATCAGGTTATCCTGATGATTTATTGGCTGAAGAAGGTTTGACTGTTAGTGATAACAGCCCACTTGCTCCTGGTCAAAAAAGAACAGTTCAAGTAACTGCGTCTGACGCTGCATGGGAAGTTTACCGTTTAGCTGACTTGATCTATGATCCAGATAGCCGTTTTGCTGGTTTGTTATTCTTCTGGGATGCAGCTGGTAACCGTCAATTGGTAACTATCGATGCTCCATTAATTCCAACTTTCATCTAATGAAGTAATTAACAAGCTAGTCAATAGTTTGTTAAGGAATTGAAAACCCCCGCTGCCTTTTGGTAGTGGGGGTTTTTTTTTGGAAAGAAAATAGTAATAAATATAATAAGAATATAAAGATTTCTAAAAAAATAAGGTATAAATAAATTAATAAGTTAAATTCGCGAGCTAATTTTTGAAACATTATCTTAATAATGAATTGAACATATTTGAAAAGTTGGAATAAAAGTTACTTTGAATGATGTAAATTTAGATTGTTTAATTTTAAAAATTATTTATGTTCACAGGTT
>Ga0194037_1000632_pt1 | contig 27126 bp, 18 predicted proteins | sample JunL306m_MetaG_FD_148653 | JGI IMG/M metagenome (GOLD analysis project Ga0194037, IMG submission 148653) | Anoxic zone freshwater microbial communities from boreal shield lake in IISD Experimental Lakes Area, Ontario, Canada - Jun2016-L304-6m | ecosystem: Environmental > Aquatic > Freshwater >...
GCATAACTATTGTTTATTAAAGGTAAAGTTACACTATAAGACATTGAATTTGAAGGCTTTTAGAAAGGTGTGGAAAATTGGCAGATTGCTGTTAATTGGTAACATTTACAAGCCCATTTCGTATCTTAGCCCTATGCATCCTAATATTCAAGACTTATATAATATAGCGAATAAGCCATCCCGCAAAATTATAGGCCTAATGAGTGGTACTTCATTAGATGGTTTGGATATTGCATTATGCACTATTACAGGAGCGGGTGTTCAAACAAACGTGGTACTAGATCATTTTACAACAGTGGCTTATCCACCTGCTTTTAAAGAAAAAGTATTATCTGTATTTTCAAAACAAAATATATCCTTAGCGCAATTATGTGTAATGCATCCATGGATTGCTATACAACATGCTCAAATGGTAAAGGATACTTTATTAAATTGGAACATAGAAGCAACTGAGGTAGATTTAATTGCTAGTCATGGACAAACCATTTTTCATGCACCCAAGTCATTGCATCCGAATGATGAATTTGGTACAGCCACTTTACAAATTGGAGATGGAGATCACATAGCTACAGGAACAGGTATAATTACTATTAGTGACTTTAGACAAAAACATATTGCAGCAGGAGGTGAGGGTGCACCCTTAGCCATTTATGGCGATTATTTATTATGTTCGCATGCTACTGAAAATAGAGTATTATTAAATATAGGAGGCATTGCTAATTTTACCTATTTGCCAGCTGGTGGAAAATTAAACCAAGTTTTTTCAACGGATACAGGCCCGGGTAATACTTTAATGGATGCCTATACCAGAAAATATTTTAAAGGTATTAGCTACGATAAAGACGCCCATATTGCCAAAGAAGGAACTATTCATAGTGAATTATTAGACTTTTTAAAAAAAGATTCTTTTTTCTCTTTACCATTTCCTAAAACTATTGGACCTGAATTATTCAATCTTGAATATTTGAATGAAGCTCAATTAAAAATGGGAATGGTAGTATCTGATCAAGATATCATGGCTACTTTAAATAGGTTTACTGCAGAAACCATTGCAAAAGCTATTCAAGATAATCTACCTTCCAATATTTCATTTAAAATATATGTAAGTGGCGGGGGCATGCATAATCCCTTATTAATGGAACATTTGAATAGTTTGTTACCTAATGCCTCTATAGCCTCTTCCATTGAAATAGGCATTCATCCTGATGCGAAAGAAGCTATCTTATTTGCTTTACTTGCAAATGAGGCGGTGGCAGGAAGTCCAATACTAGCGGGTAGTCATTCTACTAAAGTTCCTACTACGATGGGTAAGATTAGTTTTCCTCATTAAGAATTAGCGCTGAAACTTATCGTTGAAATTTAGCGCTGAAACTTATTATTAAAGCTTGTAGTTATCTATTGATTTTTTTACAGATCCATGTTCTCTTAGTAAAGCGTTTGCTATATTGATATCACTCAAATCAAGTTCTTCCATAATCATTTTTGCACCACGATCAAAAAGCTTTTGGTTAGTCAATTGCATATGTACCATTTTATTTCCTTCAATTCTACCTAATTTAATCATGATTGTAGTAGAAATCATATTCAGTACCATTTTTTGTGCAGTACCACTTTTCATTCTAGTACTTCCAGTTAAAAATTCTGGGCCTACCACTACCTCAATGGGAAAATGGGCGACAGCACTTACAGGGCTATTCTTATTACAACTAATACTACCTGTTTGAATACCTACTTCTTTGCATTTTTGTAGACCACCAATAACATAAGGGGTAGTGCCACTTGCAGCAATGCCTAATACTATATCTAAATTACTTATCTTATGCTCTTGTAAATCTAACCAAGCTTGATTCACATCATCTTCTGCATTTTCAACTGCATGAAACATTGCTTTTTGACCACCTGCAATAATACCTGTAACTAATTCAGAAGAAACCCCAAAAGTAGGAGGACATTCGCTAGCATCTACTAAACCTAAACGTCCGCTGGTGCCCGCACCTATATAGAATAAGCGACCACCATTCACTAATTTCTCTGCAGCAGCATCCACGAATAATTGTATTTGAGGAATTTGTTTTTCAACTTCAATAGCCACTTTCTTATCTTCTGTATTTATATTTTGTAGAATGTCTAGTGTGCTGGACTTTTCTATATTATTATAAAGAGAGGTCGATTCCGTAGTTCTAATAAAATCCTTAGGCATTATTTGACATAGTTTTAAGCGCTAGCACAAAGCTATCTAGCTCCTTGGTGGTGGTGTATAAATTTGGCGTAATTCTGCAACCGCGTACATTAGCATAATCAATGGCTACAGTAAATACTTTATGCTCAGTCATTAATCTCTTGGCTAAGTCAGCAGGTAGTATGCCCTCAATACCTACATTGGCAATACCACAACTTCTGCTGGCATCCGCTGGTGTATTAATAATAATTTTAGGTAGGTTTCTTACTTTGCTTGTCCAATAATTTTGTAAAAAGTACATTCTGGCTTCCTTACGTTCAGCACCAATCATTTCATAATAGTCCATACAATCATTAATAGTAAGGTCGGTATGAACAGGGTGGGTGCCAATATGGTTCAGTCTAGTAATTTTATTAATATCTTTCTCTCCATCTGCAAGTAAAGGCCATAAATTTTTGACATTATTTTTTTTAACGTATAATAAACCAGCGCCTAATGGAGTGCTTAACCATTTATGAAGTGCAGCTGCATAATAATCGCAGTCTAATTCATCAATGCGAAATTTCACATGTGCAAAAGCATGTGCGCCGTCTACTATTACTTGAACACCTTTTGCATGGGCCATATCGCAAATTTTACGAATAGGTAAGATTTGCCCAGAAATATTAATCATATGACTTACGAATATGACCTTTGTTTTAGGGGTAATGGCACTCGCATATAATTGCACAATTTCCTCATCATTTTTTGGATGATTCGGCACTGACAATTTTTTATTCACTACGCCATATCTGTTTTGAATTTGATCAAACATATCCAGCATAGCGCCATAATCTTGTACCGCCATAATAGCTTCATCACCGGCTTTCCAATCAAAACCACCAATGACTAAGTCCAATGATTCAGTAGTGTTTCTGGTAATAACGAGTTCTTCTGGCAGGCAACCTGCAATGCCTGCTAATCTTGCTGCTATATTTTTTTTATTTTCAAATTGAACCGTTCTCATATAATAAGAACCCTGCAAATTCACTTCTTTGATATGCTCAATAAATTTATTTAGAATAGGTTGGGGTAAAAAATTATAATAACCATTCTCTAAATTAATGTAGTCTGGCTTTAATAAATATTGATTACGAATGCCTGTCCAAAAATCTTCGTCTTTCGCTAATACTGTTGCGGGCAAATGTGCTTTCTGTTCAAAACTTTTAGCCATGCCTGCAATACCCAATGGGGTAGCAATACTTGTTAAAACAATGTCCTTAATAAATTGACGTTTGTTCATATATATTTTTTATAAGTGAAAGACTTAATTTTTATCATTTGTAATCGATACGTACCAAGCCCGCATCTGCATTTTTAGAGAACCATCCAGTTCCATATTCCAATGCATAGAAACGGCCATCAGGACCCACTTCAATATCAATCGCTGAATGCAATTTAGTATTACCCATGAATGGTTCCATTCTATCATAATCACCATTGGCTTTCATACTCACTGCTTTAATAAATCCGCGCATCCATTCGTAGAAGAAAAATTTACCATCATAATAAGAAGGGTATCTTGTTTCTTTAGGATATAAATCGCTGTAGTATACTGGACCGGCCATAGCGGTACGTCCACCTGCGCCTAAAGATGGGAAGTCCATGGTAGAAACACCATAAGGATACCAAATAAAGGCAGGTTGTGCAGGAGGCAATTCGGTTAAACCAGTATTGTTTCTTGAATTATTAATAGGCTTTGCAGGATCTGTGGTAGGTCCAGTTTTTCCAGTGGCATAATCATATAAATGATAAGCATAGTTATTGCCAATAAAGAAAGGCCATCCAAAGAAACCAGCCTTGCGTGCTTGGTTTACTTCATCATAACCACGAGGGCCTCTTGTAGCAAGGCTATCTTCATTCGCATCAGGGCCTACTTCACCCCAATACAAATAACCATTTTTAGGATCTACAGAAATACGGTAAGGATTACGATCTCCCATTACATAAATTTCTGGTCTAGTTTTAGCAGTTCCTTTAGGGAATAAATTTCCTTCAGGAATTTCATAAGTTCCATCGGCTTTTACTTTGATACGTAAAATTTTTCCTCTTAAATCGTTGGTATTGCCTGCGCCACGACGTTCGTCATATTGAAGATGACCTGGTCGATCATCCACAGGGGCATATCCATGACTAGCATATTTTTGTTTGGGTTCATCAAAAGGAGTAGTGTTGTCACCGGTAGAAACAAATAAAGATTTGTCTGGACCAAATGCAATAGAACCACCTGTATGGCAACAAATATCACGTTGCTCGTAAAATTGTAAAACTATTTTTTCAGAACTATTTTTAATCGTATCATTTTCTAATGTAAAACGAGACAATCTATTTACTGAGGTGTCTGCAGGGCTGTAGAAAATATATACATAATGATTTTTTGCAAAATCAGGATCGGCTTTCACACCTAATAAACCTTCTTCTGCATTTACACCCGGCACATTGGTTTTCCAATACACATTTAGGAAACCAGCTTGTTTGATATTTTTAGATTGGTTGTTGTACAAATAAATTTCACCACGACGTTGCACAACCAACACATCTAAATTAGGTAAAATGGTTAATTCGGTAGGTTCAAAGAAAGTACCTGTTACCAATTGTGTTTTACTAAAATGGCTTTCATCTGGAGCGAATACGCTATGTGCCTTACTGTAATCGGCTTTGTTATCTCCCATAGCATATTGAATGCCTCCTAAAATATGTTTTAAATACATAGGGTCGGCATAAGATTCATCGGTATGACCTAGTTCAGTATAAAAAACACGACCCCCATCAAATGCATGATACCAAGCCATTGGATGCTTGTCTCCATTCTCTCCACCTTGATAAGATTTTTCATCAATGCTTATAAGCACTTTAACATCTGAGCTTAGATTTTTAAAATTATACCACTCGTCTTTTCTAGTCCAAGTAGCTGGTAGGCTATCGGTAGAAGGATGATTTTTATCGTTAATAACTAAAGTAGCTTCTTGTTCTGCTGGGTGGCTTTGAAAAGAACCCCCAATCATTTGTACATACCAGTTCCAATCGTATTCGGCATCTGCGGCGGCATGAATACCTACAAAACCTCCACCAGCTTGCATGTATCTTTCTAAAGCAATTTCTTGGTTGCCAGATAGCAATTCACCTGTGCTACTTAAGAAAACCAAGGCAGCATACTTTTTTAAGCTATCTTCTGCAAATTTATTTGCATCGGTACTGGTATCTACATTGAAACCATTTTTATCCCCTAAGGCCTGAATAGCCTTAATGCCAAGTGGAATAGATGAATGGTGGTAGCCTCCCGTTTTAGAAAAAACTAAAATAGTGGGTTTACTACTTCTTTTATTACTACATGAAGCAAGGGTGATTAAAAAAAAGCAAAATAATGCGATGTTCTTAAGGGTCAATTGGATTGTTTTTTTCATTTGTTAAATCGTTATGAAGGGTTTGATTGTGGCAGTTAATTTCCCACTTTTTTCGCTTATGGCAAAATAAAGATGGATTAGTGGCAATTATGATAATTTGAAGGGTTAAAGGCAGTATTTTTGTCCTATGCTTCTCAAACATCTAGACACCCTATTGGCATCTTTTTTGGGCATGGCGGCTGTTATATATTTAACACAGCACGGAGGCCTGGGTATTTCTCCCGACTCCATTTATTATATAAGTGCCGCGCATAGTGTAAGAGAAGGGCATGGGTTTATGCAGTTCGACGATAAGCCCTTTGTTTTATTCCCACTGGTATATCCTAGTTTTTTGGTTTTGGTTGAATTTATTTGCAATAAAGATATTGTAGTGGTAGCTCCTTATTTAAATGCATGCTTATTTGGACTAACTATTTTTTTTGCGGGTGCCATGTTAGAAAAAATGAATCTTAGAAAAGGGGTAAAATGGGTCTTATTAGCTTTAATTGCTTTAAGCCCAAGTTTACTAGAAATATATACCATGCTTTGGTCGGAGACTATATTTATTACAGAAATTATTTTATTTATTTGGGTTTGTTTTTACTATTTTAAAAGCAGCACCACTAAAAATTTAATCTTACTTGCCGTCATATCTGCTATTGCAGCAGATACAAGACTAGCAGGGGTTACAGTTATAGCCACTGGGAGCTTATTAATTTTATTATCTCATGATAAAAAGGGCTGGGCGAAGTGGAAGCATATTATAGTATATAGTATTATTTCCTCTTCTTTATTAGCTTTTAATTTACTGCGTAATTTTTTAGTGGCTACTTCTTTTACAGGAGCAAGACAGAAAGGAGATACTGCTTTTTTAACCCATGTAAAATATTTTGGAGAAGTGATGGGTGATTGGTTATTGTTTTCTAGCATTCCACATTTTAATGCTTTGGTACTGGGGCTGGTATTTATACTACTTATTGCTTCTATTTTTATATATAGGTATTTGAAAAATAAAGAACATAATTCTTTTGAAAAAATTGCAGCCTGCTTCACTTTGGTATATTCATTATTTATGCTGTTGTCGGCTACTTTTTCAAAGTATGAAACCATTAACAACAGGTTATTGGCGCCTTTTTTCATTCCAGTAGTATTTACCATTGGTTTTTATACAATTAGTTTTATTCAGTGGGTAAAACAACCGCAGTGGAAATATATATTCATTGGACTTTTTGCTTTCGCAGGACTATTTTCTGTATATAGTTATTATAAGGGAGTGGAAGCTATGCAAGCAGAAAATAAAGAAGGAGGCATTGGGGGTTATGGAGATGACGACTGGGTATATAGCGATTTATTAGTGGCTCTTAAAAAAGATGGAAACTACTTCAACCAGGGTATTCCTGTTTATGCCAATGCCAGTCATGCAGTTTATTTTTTTACCAAAAGGCATTTAGCCATTTTGCCTGAAACCAAGCATACAGAAGACTTGCAAAAGTTTTATCATATGCCTCAAAACATACTTATTTGGCTTAATAACGAGGATAATCCAAGCATAGATAGCTTGGAAGAGATTAAAAAGCATAAAAATTTAACTGTTTTGAAGCAGTTTAAAGATGGATTTATCTTTCTCTGTACTCCAAAATAGGTTTAATTTTGCAGTAAGCTATGAGCCCCAATTCACAAATTTTTCAGTCGACAAATAAATCTAGATGGCAAAGAACCAAATGGGTTTTAAGAACCTTTTTGTTTTTATTGCCCATATTTGCTGCTATATTTTTCATTGGAATTTATTTAATGAATAAAAACCAGCCCGACATACCACTAGAAGGGGCGGCTATTAAAAAGGTTTTAACCGATTCGGTACCTTCTTATAGAGAAAGTAAATTAGAAAGAGAATACAGGGGGTTTAAAAAAGCCATAGGTAATAAATGGGCCAAGGGGCAGGGCTGTGGTCAAACCAATACACCATTGAATTTATCGAATTCAAAATATTTTAGTGATAGCTTGGGTATAAGGGCAGCATTTTATGTGAACTGGGATGCGGCACAGTCGTTTAGTTCTTTACAAAGAAATATTGAAAATGTAAATTTAGTGATACCTGAGTGGTTGTTCATTGACCCTACTACCGACCAACTCTATAATACCATCGACCCCAAGGCTTTGAAAGTGATGCAAGCAGCAGGTGTAAAAATTATGCCCTTGCTTACTAATAACTATAAAACCCTATTTAGAGGGGAGACTGTAAGAAGAATAATAACGAATCCAGTTAAAAGACAGAAGCTCATTAATGATATTATTGCAGTTTTAAAGCAATACAAGTTTGTAGGGGTGAATATTGACTTTGAAGAATTGGTTTTAGACAATGATAAGCCTTTGATTGATTTTCAAAAATTATTATACCAACAATTACATGCCCAAGATTTTTTAGTTTCACAAGATGTCATTCCTTTCAACAATGATTATAATTTTAGCGCCTTAAGTAAGTATAACGATTATTTAATTCTAATGGCTTACGATCAGCATCATGCTGAAACCAAGCCAGGTCCTAATAGTTCTCAAAAATGGATAGAAGCAGCTGTCTTAGATATCACTGCTAAAGTACCTTCCAATAAAATAATTTTAGCAGTACCCGCTTTCGGGCATGATTGGAAAACAAAGAACAAGAAAATAATAAGCGTTTCTGATGTGACTTATCAACAAGCTATTGCCAATGCAAAAAGCAGTGAGGCTAGAATAAATTTTGATAATGATAGTTATAATTTAGATTATACTTATTACGACAGCGAGAATAATTTACACCAAGTTTATTTTGTAGATGCGGCTACTAATTTTAATACCATTCGTTTTGCTACTGAAACCAATTTAGCAGGTACCGCTTTATGGAGACTAGGAGGAGAGGATGTAAGGTTGTGGTCGTTCTATAATAAACCCATGACAAAAAAAGCCTTAGGCAAATTTGATTTTATAAAATTCAATGAAATAAAAGCAGGTTCTGCGCCCGATTTTGTAGGAGAAGGTGAAGTTTTAGATATTATAGCGTCCCCAAAGGATGGTTATATAAGAAGTGAAATAGATTCAGTTTCTATGTTAATTAGCGAAGAGTATTATGATAAACTACCTTCTACTTATGTTATTAGGCGTTTTGGTGCTACTCCCAAGAAAAAATTAATACTCACATTTGATGATGGTCCAGATCCTAAGTACACCAAACAAATTTTAGATACACTAGCTTTTTATCATGTGCCTGCTGTATTTTTTGTAGTAGGGTATCAGGCTGAAAATAATATTCCTCTTATTAAAAGAATTTTTAGAGAAGGACATGAGATAGGCAACCATACATTTACGCACCCTGATATGAGTAAGGTGAGCGGTATTCAAGCCTCTTTAGAAATGGATGCTACAAGGCTTTTAATTGAGTGTATTACTGGGCATAGTACTATTTTATTTAGAGCTCCTTTTAATGCAGATAGTGAGCCTGGTAAGTATGAGGAACTAGCGCCTATTGCATTGAGTAGACAAAAAAATTATATTACAGTAGGTGAAAGTATTGACCCTGAGGATTGGCAAATACCTATTAATGAATACAGAAACGATACCATTTTTGATAGAGTAGTAGCCGATTATCAAAGAAAGACACATACCGGTAACCCAGAAGATACTTCCATTGCGGGTAGTATTATTTTATTGCATGATGCAGGTGGTGACAGAGAAAATACGGTGAATGCAACAGGAAAAATTATTAGATACTTCAGAAAGGAGGGCTATACATTTACTACAGTTGCCGACTTACTTGGTAAAAAAACCGATGAGCTAATGCCGCCAACTCCAAAGGGCAAGGAGTATTATTGGTTACAAATAAATTATATAATTGCAGAAGGTGCTTATTTAGGCGGGAATTTTTTCTTTGCCTTATTTATGACATTCTTAATTTTAAGTACTATTAGAATAATGATTATTGGTGCCATGGCATTGCTAGAGAAGAAAAGAAAAATGGCATTAACTCAAATTGAAAAAACTTTAGACCATCCCTTTGTATCTATCATAGTGCCAGCTTATAATGAAGAAGTGAATGCGGTATCTTCTATAGAGAATTTATTAAAATGCGATTATCCTGCTTTTGAAATTATTTTTATTGATGATGGTAGTACCGACAATACTTATCAAAAAGTAAAGGAGGCTTTTCTGCATAATGCACTAGTGCGCGTAATTTCTAAAGAAAATGGAGGGAAGGCGACAGCCTTGCAATTTGGTATTGAAGAATCAACGGCCGATTATGTAGTATGTATTGATGCAGATACTAAATTGGCCACTGATGCGGTTTCTAAATTAATGCGTAATTTTTTAAATCCACTGAATAAAAATAGCCATAAGATAGGAGCGGTTGCGGGTTCTGTAATTGTGGGAAATGAGGTAAATATTTTAACTAAATGGCAGAGTATTGAATATATTACTAGCCAAAATTTCGATAGAAAGGGTTTTGCTTATGTAAATGCTATAACAGTTATTCCTGGAGCCATTGGGGCGTTTAAAAAATCGGCTTTAATAGAAGCAGGAGGCTTCACGGAGGATACACTTGCCGAGGACTGTGATATTACCATTCGTATAATGAAGGCGGGTTATATTGTTGCTAATGAATCTAAGGCCTATGCTTTTACGGAAGTGCCAGAAAATTTAAGACAGTTTTTAAAACAAAGAGTGAGATGGAGCTTTGGTGTGATGCAAACCTTTTGGAAGCATAAGGAAATGCTATTCAATAATACTAGAAAGTCATTAGGCTGGGTAGCTATGCCCGATATGCTTTTGTTTAAATATATCATACCCTTCTTTACACCCTTCGCCGATTTGTTTATGCTATTTGGCTTATTAACTGGCAATGCCAATAAGATTGGCTTTTACTTTTTAATATATGTAATAGTAGATGCTTTAATTTCTGCTACTGCATTTGCATTTGAAAAAGAGAATCCTGCTAAATTAATTTGGTTAGTACCACAGCGCTTAATTTACAGATGGTTAATGATGTATGTTTTCTTTAAAGCCATTAAAAGGGCTATTAAAGGGGAATTGCAAACTTGGGGCGTACTCAAAAGAACAGGGAATGTAAAAGATACCATTGGAAATGGTTATCGTAATCAACTATAAATTAACTCTACATTTACTCATTCTACATCTACTCATTCTACATCTGCTCATTCTAGAATTACCTAATCTACATCATCTAGGAGTAAAACTGCAAGGGTTACTTAACAGTAAATATTTTTTCTTGATACACTGGCTGACCTTCTTTAGTAATACCTTGAAGTACAATGGCATATTTTCCTGCTACATCAGAGGTATAAAATGAAGTATTTATTTTCCCTTTCCTGCTAGTATTAATATTGGGAGACCAATTTAATAAATGTCTAAAATCGGGGCTACGGCTATCTATTTGAGCTTGATTTTCATAAACAGGTGCACTGAACTCTCTTTGTAACTGAAGGCCTTTATAATCAATAAGTGTAGCTCTCGGATCTAATTCATAGCCCTCCATTTTTCCTTTATAGGTAATAAAATTAGCAATACCATTGAATGCCATATTGCCTGAGAAATAGGTTCTTGCAACTACTTCTAGTTTTCTAATTTTTAAAGGATCGTATTCAATAAACTTATCCATATTCACAATAGGCACACCATCTAATAAAACAAGGGGTGCTTTATCGAAGAAATGCTTGTTCTGGTCATCATAAACAGCTAATTGAAATTTACCATCGTTTTTGGTTAAAGTAAGGGGAGTCACATACTCTCTAATCACTTCTTCCATAGTGGTAAAACGAGCGTATAAGTCTAAATAGTAAGTATAGTCTGGTTTATAATAAAAGGCATTGGTATCTAATACAGTAGCTTGGAAGCGATTTTGATAATCGGCTTTGAAATGGTTTTGAATTTCAATATTGCTATTTAATTGCTGTACATTTTCTTTATTCAATTTTGTCAAAAGAAGCGGCTCGCTATTTTGGCTACTATTTTTACTACTAAAAAAGGGGTTGTCAATTTCTATTTTATGAAAATTATATTTACTACTATCGGCTTGCACTATCACTTGGCCATCATTGTATAAATAAGGGAACTCAAATTTTATATTGCCGTTCTCATCGCTAATGCCTGCTTTAAATAATGTGTTCTTGCTTGGCATGGAAATAAAACCTGCAATATCTTTTACGGGGGTAGAAGTTCCTTTCTGAACCACTTTACCTGTAATAATGCTACCGGCCAATTCTGGAAGGTATTTAAAACTAGGTGTTGTATTGGTTAAAACGGTTTCCCATTTATAGCGGCGCCATCCGTTCACTAGCATTAAATTGTCTATGGCAACTAAAGTATTGCTATTGGTATTTTGAAAATAAGAAGCAGCATTTTCAATAACACCAGTTAAGTCGGCACTTAACCAAATATAATTTTGAATATTGGTGGGCTCAATGTTTTGAATAGAATCAATTTTAAAGACCGCCATAGATAAGTTGGCTTCTGTAAAGCTATTATTTGCTTGTTGGGTAGCAATTTGAAGGTTTACTTTATTTCTTTTATCTAAAAGTGGACTTTCCAAACTAATACTAGTTTCAACATTATTTTTAGGATAGTTGAAATATAAACGCTCGCATACAGGTTGTTGAGCTTCGTTAAATAAGGTCAAAATCTTAATACCATCACTTAATTTATTTTTATCAATTTGGAAATGAACAATACCGTTTTCTATTTGGGCGCTAAGGGTACTAGTAACCAAGCCTCTTGCATGCACTAATAAATACACTCTTGTATTGTCTAGCTTTTTACCTACAACGTTAATGTTCAAAGAAGTGGCATCAGATACACTGCTATTTGTTATACTTAATGCATATCCTTTTTCATAGGGGGTAGGTAGGACTTGAGTAATTATTTTATCGTCACTAGTTTTAAGAGATAAGCTATAACTGTGATTAGGTTGAGGTGTAAAACTAAAACTACCCATACCCCCATCGCCGATGCCTAAAGAAGAGGTGGCGCACTGGGTAATAGTATCACCTTTTTCATTCATTAAGTATCCCTTTGCTTGAATTCCTTTACCCCATTGGTTGGCAAGCTTAAAAGCAACTTTAGAAGCAGCTTCTGCTACTAAATTGCCTCCTTCAGGAAATACTTGTAGCGTATATGTTTCTTTAATGGGGGTATAATTATTTTCTTGAGACAAGGAAGGGTTAATAATGGAGATTTTTTTCTCGAAGAAGAAACAATTGGAGAAGTTCTTCATCCAATTGGTATAGGCTCTAAGGGTATAGTTGCCAGTAGCCATGGCTGTAGGTATTAAAATAGATCCGTTACCCGTTCCTTCATGTAAAGCTATTTTTTCTTGAACAACTGCTTTGTTATTATTGTCTATTAATTCTATATAAGCAACCTTGCTTATATTTAAAGGCTTATTTAAAATAGCGTCTACATTATAAATTTTCAACCAGCAAATTTCATTTGCTACATAGATATTCTTATCGGTATGAATGAAAAGCTTTTCTTGTAAATTATTTTTGGTATAATTTTCTAGACTATTTTGTAAAAAATTCAACTCTTTATTTTGCCCAACAACTTCTAAGCTAGTTGTTAGTAATGCAACTATGACTAAACCAAACAAGCTATTATATATATACTGCTTCATAGAGTAGATGGTTTATTTCCAAAAAGAGGGTTTAATATTAGTACCGCGTAATCTGCAGTCGACACATTCAGGAGGTGCAGCATAAAAACTAATAATTGCGCCACTCATTGGATTGATATCTTTATAGTTAGTAGGTAGTAAGGTCAAAGATTTAATTTGAATACTATCACTATTATTAGTAACTGCAATTTCAGTACAATTAGGTTTGTACAACCAATAGGCCCAATCGGGCACTTGATAAGGGTTTACAAATATTCTTTTTTCTTGCACAGGGCAAACATCTATATAGCCAATAACAGGGTCGTTACTATTCGTGCAATGAATATTACCTGTTAATTCTGAAGGCTGTGCATCAAATATAGAACCTGTGCCTTCTGTATTCTTTTTCATTCTTTGTAAAAACTCATAGCGGCCCTTGCTTAAACTATATTGTTTAACATTAATACTATACAATACACCTAGTTTCCAAGAAGCAGGTGGAATGGAATTAATAGGTAGGTGAATAATATCACTACTCATAGTGGCCGTAGTACCGGTAAGAATTGAACTTGAATTTTCTGTTTTCCAACAAATATATTGACCCATATCATAACTGAACCTAGTAGAATCGGAAAATACTACACTGTATTGTTGTCCTTTGGTGGGGCTGTTCACTATTTTATATTTCAATAGTGTCAAATAAGTTGAATGAAACTCCCAGGTTTCAGTATAATCCCATTGATAATACTTGGTATTATTTGCAGGGTCATGGGTGTCTACATAAAATTGTAATCCCTGTGATTCAGTTTTATAATTAATACTATCAATAGCAGGGTTGCTTTTCACTGCAGCAAAATCGGATAAATATTTTTTGCCATCTAAAGTGGCAATATTAATTCTGTATTTTTTGGTTGCGTTTAAATTTAATTTGGATGCGGTATAATGTCCTTTAGATATTTCACTCAATGGGTAAAGACTATTGTCATCTCCTTCTACATTTATTTTAGCACCGCCTTCGTAATTAATGGCATTGGAAGACAAGGCCACTGTTCTGCTAAGTATTATATTCGTTTCACCCACACCGCTATTAATAATACCTTCTACCACTAAATAACCTGTACTTGGAGAAATGACAGGGGAAATATATTTTTCCTTGCATCCCCAAAGGGCGAAAATGAATAAGCTATAAATAATTCTCTTTTTCATAGGGGCTTATTTAAACTTAATATTTAAATTAATATAAGGTATGGCATTACCAAAGATGGAAAGTTTATAGCCATTCACCATTCCATTTTCAGAAACATAATAAATAGAATAGGGGTTTTTACGACCTGTTAAGTTATATACTCCAATAGACCATGAATTATGAAATAACTGATTTACTTTATGATTGCCTTCAATATTCATAGAGAAATCGGTTCTGAAATAATCGGGTATACGGTAAGCATTTCTGTCGGCATATAAAGTACGCATAGAACCACCATAGCTAAATAATCCAACAGGCAAGGTAATAGGGCGGCCTGTACTATAATTACCATTCATGGAAACACTAAAGCGGTGACTAAAGCGGTAATTGGCAATTACTGTTACATCATTAGGCTTATCATAGTTACCTGGATAGAATTCACCTTTATTAATTATTTCACCTGCAGTGGGGTCGTTCATACGAAGTAAAATACGAGACCAAGTATAACTAATCCATCCATTTAATTTGCCTGAAAGTTTTTTCACTAAAAATTCTACGCCGTAAGCTTTTCCTTTGGTGCCAATGACATCGGTTTCTATATGATGGTTCATGACTAATTTAGCACCACTCTTGTAGTCTAAATAATTCTCAATGTTCTTATAATATACTTCTAATGAAGTTTCAATGGTATTCGATTTTAAATTCTTGTATAAGCCAAAAGAAATTTGATCTCCTATTTGTGGTTTTATATTCGGGTCACTTAGTTTCCAAACATCGGTAGGGGCCATGGCCGTAGTATTGGATAAAGAGTGAATATATTGGCGTTGTGTATTATAAGATGCTTTTAAAGAAAAAGTTTCATCAATTACATAGCGTAAAGCCAATCTATACTCTGGGCCTCCGTATGTTTTAATTACAGTACCGCTTGCATAATTAACCGATCTCAAAATATTTTCTTCAGTTCTTGGAATACCTGCAGGATATTCATTAATGGACTGAGCACCTAACACATTAAATACAGAGAAACGAATACCTGCATCTAATTTAAGTGCACTAGTAATAGTATAATGTTCACTGGCGTATAAAGCACTTTCTACAGCTTGTTCAGTGGGAATAATATCGGGTTTGATCAAAGATTTTTCACCGAGTGGAGTATAGTTGCCAGGGTTTAAAGAATAGTAAATTGAGTTAACACCATAGTCAATACTGTGCTTGCTATTAAAATTATAATTAAAATGGGCTTTGAAATAAGATTGATTAATACTAAAACCTAATTGATAAGCACTCAATGGAAGTTTCTGGCTATTGATAGCATAATTGTAATTATCATTGCCTACTGTAATTAGGCTATTTAATTTAGTAGTATAAATATGTTTCCATTTAACAGATAGGTTTTTATTGCCATAACCATAAGCTGTATCGCTATTTAAATTAAAATGGTCATTACTTATATAACCTGTGAAATAAAGCGTGTTATTTTTATCTATTTGATGATTAACTATTAGGTTTAGGTCATAAAAATCGGCACGACCATTTTTATAATCCTCGGGTAAGTAATTAAATAACCAATTAGAATAAGTAGTTCTACCACCTAATATGAAGGAAGATTTATCTTTTACTAAGGGGCCTTCTACATTCACTCTACTGGTTAATAAGCCAATACCCGCCGATCCTGTAAATTCTTTTTTATTACCTTCTCTGCTAGTAATATCTAATACGGAAGAGAGCCTTCCGCCGTAATTAGCAGGGATACTTGCTTTATATAGCTCAACAGAATTGATTAATTCAGGGTTGAATGCGGAGAACATGCCAAAGAAATGCGCAGGATTATAAATAGTGGCGTCGTTGAATAAAATTAAATTCTGGTCGGAAGAACCACCTCTAACATTTAAACCTGTACTTGCTTCACCCACCGTTTTCACACCAGGAAGGGTAGTGACTACTCTTAATATATCGGCTTCGCCAAAAACAACGGGCACTTGCTTCACTGTTTTAATATCTAATTTTTGAACACCCATTTGAGTACCTCTTACATTGCTAATTTTTTGGGAAGAAATAACTACTCTTTTAAGTGACATAATACTGCCTTGTAAATCTATATCCATATTACCATCGCTATATAAAACAATTTGTCTTTTTACATCGCGCATGCCAATGCTTTGAATATTTAGTAAATGGCGTCCCTTAGGAAGTGAGATGGTGTAAAACCCATATTGGTCGGTAGTGACACCAATTCTTGGTTTGTCAATATACACTGACGCGCCTCCAACAGGTTCTCCTGTTTTATTGTCTTTAATAAAGCCTGCTAATGCTACTATATTTTTTGTACCGCTTAAAGCTTTGTCCCCAATTTCATAAATTTTTTTATCTACCAATGCTTCTTGAATAGGACCAATTTCCTCTGTATCAAATACATAATCTTTAGCAGTATTTGATATGGTTTGTTTTTTTCCTGTAAAAAAATTATCATTTATTTGAAGGCTTAATAGTTTCGATTTTGTTAGAAAAATATTGTTTTGATTATCGAAGTAAAATTGAATACTCAAGGGAGTGAATATTTCAGCTAAGGAAGTTGTAATTTTTTTAGAAGCTGTTTGGTAAGAGATGTTAAAATTACCCAGTGCACTGGTATCGTAATAAAAATGAAAATAAGTTTGAGACTCTATTTTGCTTACTACAGTTCCAATGCTAGCATTAGTAAGCTCTAAACTAATTTTAGCACTAGTGTCGGACTGCGCATAGCTACTACTAGCAAGCAGTAGAGCAATAAGTACAATAATATATTTCGATAATTTTGTCAATTTATTATTTAGTTTCAGTGGGGTTTAATTTATCATAATAAGCCACCACTTTAGTAAGGGTATTGTCTTTGTCTTTTCTAAAATTTAAATGTTCTGCGCTTATAAAATCGTTGAGTTCTTTACCCTTATCGTTTAAAATCTTTAAAAAATCTTTCTTTTTTACAATAGGGTAGAAATGAGTTCCTTTTTTGATATAGTAGTAGTTTACTTTTTCAAACAAAACCGATAAATCGGGGGAATAGGTAAATTTTTCTGTAATAATTTTAACTTCTCTTTTATAGAGTTTTATTTCACCATCATATAATAATTGATAAAACCCGGAAGCTACAATGGGTGTGTTGGCATCTTTTTCTAATCTAACAAAGGGTTGGTCAAAAATGGTAAAGCCTTGTAGTCTTTGACTCACTAATTGAATACGGTGGGTACTGTCTTGTAAAATAACCCAGTCCTTTGCTTCGTCGTATAATAAATCAACATTGTTAAATACTACATTGTCGTAGGTAATACTTCCCTTACTTAATTCATGTTTAAAAAAATAAGGGTGCCCTTCGTAAAATGAAACGGTATAACCTGCATTTTGGCTACCATTGTATTTGCCTGTTTGGTCACCAATTTTAGTATGATAATTGGCTACTACATTATTTATGGCTGTAGCATAGATAAGGCTATCTTTTGCGGAACGCTGCGCATGCACTGTATCAAAAGGCGTTAGCATGGAAATAAATACAAGAATAAATAAAATCTTCTTTAACATTTGGGTACTTCTAATGGGAATTACCTTCCAAGATATCCCTAAATCTTTGAAATATTGAGCGTTAGGAAAGAATGTGTGTAAGATAATTACATGAGTGGTAGGAGCATTAGTTTTGGTTAAGGCGGCCTTTGAACTTATGCTTTCTAGGATGAGACACTTTCGATCTTGATTGAAATTCACTACTTATAACACTTATATTACCATCTACCTCTAAAATGGCAAGGTCTACTTTTTGAATATCTCTGGCCCCATGCTCTCGAACGGCAGCTTCCAGTTCCTCAATAGTAATTTCTGCTTTTTTGCAGTTTTCCATATTGGCCACTCCCTCATATATTAATAGTATTGATTCCCCCTGTACCAACTTGCTAAAGCTTTTGCTTCTATAAAAAATACCTTTAAGCGTATAATTAGCTAAAAATAGTGCACCTGCAGCAATTAAGCCTCCAGAGAGTGTGGTGTCAGGGCCTACCATGGCATTTTGAACTGAATTACTTATTAAGAGTATGAATACCAAGTCAATAACCGATAACTGCGCCAGTTCTTTTTTCCCAAATAGGCGAATAGCTAGTATCATAAATACATATACAGCCAAAGTGCGTAAAATGATATTCAGAATGGGGTTATTCAATGAAGATTCAAGTATATTGGCTATAAACATGGGTAGGTTAAATTTACAGATAAAGCTAGGAAATCTTAATTAAAGTATTCAAGGAATTCATTTTGTACTAATTTAGTAAAATATTACCTTTATTCTTAATAACATCTATCTAAATTTGTTTCAAATGAAAAATTATAAAATTTTACTATTAGCGGCTCCATTTGTTCTTTTTGCTTGTAGCAAAGGGGGAGACTCTCCTACGCCAACACCTCCTCCGGTTGTGGTGGTTGCTGAAGCAGATATTACTTTTAAAGTGGAAATTCCAGCAAGTACTGAAATTGATTATACAAAAATATATGGAGCCATTGGTGGTTCACAGGCTATCAATGTAAATATTACCTCTGCCTTACCAAAAGATGGAGTGACCATAGATGTTAAAGTAACAAAGGATGCAGATAATACAGCTGTATTTAATAATAATATAACAAGCACCACGGCTGCTTCTAATGCTATTACTATTTCTAGTTTATCACCAGGGGTTTTATCAACTGCAACGGTGGTAGTTACTTCTAAAACAAAAAGCACTAATACTTCTACTAAAACATTCAAAATAGCGGCTAAATAGAATAAAGCTAGGTCCCCTTTTTTATAAACCCTTGTAAATCTTGTATTTGCAAGGGTTTTCTTTTTTATAGATTTTTTTAAAAAATAATGTAAAAAAGCTTTCTTTTTGATACTAAATAACTAATTTAATGCTTTAAAAAAATAAAAAACAATGAAAAAAATTATTCTTTCAGTAACCCTTTTACTATGCTTATTTGCAGCAAGTGCACAAAGCTATTATGTAAAGTTTGAATTTATGAAAGTGATGCCTGGTCAAGATTATGAAAAATTAGAAAAATCTTGGGTTAATTATCACAAAGAGTTAATTAATGCAGGTATTATAACTATGCATAGGGTATGGAAAGTGCTTCCAGGCAATGATGTAGATTATGACTATGTGGTGACTACAGTCTACAACAATTATCAAGATGCACTTGGTTTAGGAAAATCTATTTCTGTTGATGATTTTAAGAAAAAATACCCTGAAGATTATGAGGTGATGGCTAGCACAACATTAAAAACGAGAACCATGGTAAGAGATGCCATCATGAGTCTTGATTTGCCATTGGCCTCTAAAAATTATATGGTAACACCAGGAGAAAGTTTAATGAGTATGAATTTTATTAAATCTAAAAATGGTAAATACGCAGATGCTGAAATTGCATTTAGTAAAAAATGGCATAATGGTTTAATAGATAGTGGTAATAAAATGGCATTCAATTTCATGCATAATATGGGTGGCCAAGGTACAGAGTCTCGTTTCAGTCATGTGATTACTCACTTATTTTCAAATATGGAGCAGATGAATAAACCGGTGGATATGACTAAATTTAAGATGACGCCTCAGGAAACTGCAAACTTTAATAATTTAGTTACCTATAGAGATATTACTAAAATAGTCTTACATGTAAATGTGATGAGCTTAGAAAAATAATTTATTCCAAACCAAAAATAAAACAATGAAAAAAACAATCCTAGTAATGGCTACAGCCATATCAATCTTTGCTTGTACAACACCTCAATCTTCAACTCCAAGTGCAGATGATGCAACTATGTCTGCATATAAAGAAAATGCAAAAGTAATAGAGTCTGGTTTTAAGGCTTTTGCGAAAAATGACTTAGCAGAATTTGCAACTTATGTATCTGACACTGTAAAGTTTTATGGACCAGGTATTAATGATACTGCAGCTATAGGCAAGGCAGCATTATTAGAGAGACTTGCTGGGTTTCATAAAATACTAAAAAATGTAAATGCAAATATTGTAGCGCTTTTGCCTGGAATAGATTCTGTTACATTAAAGCCAGATGGAGCAGTTAGATCCTATGTATATTGGGAATCTGAATCAGCTATTAACGGAACAAAATTTAATCAAAAGTTTTATGCTTTCTATAAATTGAATAAAGATCATAAAATTGTTGAGGCAAATGAATTTTTTGACGCAAGTGGATTAATTGCCGCAGCTACTGCACCAAAAAAATAATTAATTAAAAATTTAAAAAAACATAATATGAAAAAAACAATCCTAGTAGCTTTATTTGCTACCACATTATTTGCTTGTTCTACACCAGCTGAAAAAGCTGCTTCAACTGAAACAGATGCTACAGCATCAAGTTGTGTTAAAGAAGGTCCAGACGTGGACTTAATGAAAAAAGCAATTACATCCTATGCCAGTGGTGATTGGGCTGCAGCTGCATCTTGCTTTAGCGATTCGGCTACTTCTTCACATAATAATGACACTGTTGCTATGAAAATGTCTGACAGAATTGAATTATTTAAAAAACAAAGAGAAAGTACAGGTTTTGTTGTAGATGCTGGCACACCTAATTTAGAGGTGGTGACAGTTCCAACAACAAGTGAACAATACAAAGGCATTAAATGGGGTCATGCTTGGGTTAATTTCAAAAACACTTCAAAAACTGGTGAAGTAAGAAAATCTCTTACTTTTGTTATGTTTGCAATTAAAGATGGTAAAATTATTCATGAGCAGGTTATATATGATACTAAAGGTTTACAAAATTAGTTTCTAAAGTTTAGTTCTAAATACGAAAAGAGGCCCTTGCAATAAGGGTCTTTTTTATTTTTGTCTAATTATTTATTACGAAGTTCGTATCTCACAGAATCGGGGTAGCCAACAGCATCTACATAAATCACATTTTTATTTTTATCAAAATAAAACTTCATGGCTTTTTCCTTAATGATTTCATATTTGTTCACATCTAGTCCAGGCTTAGCAGAAGTGGTTACATAGGTAGTGGGCTGAATAATTTGTCTATTATTACCAACACTCATATTGGGCTGGTAATTATTTGTAGGAGTCTGTGCTTTTTGTGGGGTATGATTATAAGAGCTATAGTCGAATAATAAGACATAGCCCGTTTTATTCAAGGTTTTAGACTTATAGGGACCTAATTTCGATATTACTAAGGCCTCGGGCTTATCCATCCAATTTTCAGTTTGAATTTTACTCATAGGAATGACTATCTTCTTATAAGGGGAGCAGGCAATTAGAAAGAAAATTCCAACACTAAGTAGCTTTTTCTTCATTTCAATTAGATTTATTTAAAACTAAAGTATTCTTTTTCTTCTAAACCAGATATAAATTACAATTACAACAACCGTCATTAAGAGTATAGAGAAATAATACCCCCATTCCCAATTCAATTCTGGCATAAACTTAAAATTCATCCCATAGAGGCCTGCAATAAAGGTAAGGGGTAGGAAGAAGGCGGAAAAGATGGTTAACAATCGAACAACTTCGTTATTTTTCTGGTCACTGATAGATAAGTAGGTGGTCATTAATTGATTTGAGTTTTCAACTGACTCCTCATTATAGGTTAGCAGGTTTAATAATTCATCTTTAATATCTTGATATTGAAAGGATGCAATGAAGTTTTGACTAGACTGTTCAATAACCGATTGTGTAATTTGAAGTACTTTTTTTAGAATTCTTGATTGTGATTTTATAAAGTATAATTCTTCTAACAATACCTTTCTATGGTCTTTTAAAAAGATGGTTCTTTCAATATCACTAATTTTATTTGATAAATCAATAGTTGGTTTTTTAAAAGTATCAATCATTAATTTAACAATTCTCAAAAAGAACTCATTAATTTTTATATGTTTTTCCTCGTGTATTTGTAAAAAATTAAAATGTGCTCTATGAATAGTGATTAACTTGTCTTCATAAAGAAAGAAGGCAATTTTATTAGACATTTCACCCACTTCATCAATATGTAATTTAATATCAGAGGTATAAGCCCTAAAAATATAAAACTCTACTTTGTAATTTTTCTCATACTTAGGCAAATGCCCTTTTTCTAAACTATCCTTAATAAGGTAGTAGTTTAAACCTAATTCTTTATTAATCTTCTCTAAATCCTCTTTGATAGGATTTTCGATATCAATCCACTTAAAGGATTCAAATACTTTTTCAGTAATTTTCATATACCAAATTTACTTAAATAGACACTTCGTGCAATACCAAAGCATTAAGTTAACAGTAATTTCATAAAAAAGCCACTAACTATTTGAGAGTTAAGGGCTTTTTTACATTATATATTAAGAATTTATATAAGATATAATTCTATCTTTGCATTACCCCAAAGGATAGCTTAAAACTTAAACTATGAAAAGAGTAATCTTTGCTTTGGGTGTTTTGTTTCCTTCATTTTTATTTAGTCAAACACAATCCTTGTGGTCGAAGGATTCAATTAAATATTCTACTTCATTACAAGTATACGCTTCACAATATACATCGCCACTTTACGCTGTACTAAATGAATTTTATTTTAGTGACACTTTAAAAAAATCAAATCAATATGTCGCAGTTCATACTTGGTTGGTAAAAGATTTTAACCAAGATGGCTTTAGTGATATTTTTTTAGGATTTTTTACCGGAGGAGAATTAGAGAAAATTCCCTTCAAAATATATTTTTACGATACAACTTCTGGTAAATATCAAGATAAATCTTATCTAATTAATAATAATACTGGTCAGTCATTTAATAGAAAAACAATGGCTGCTGACTTAAATGGTGATGGAATACCTGACATGGTTGCAGTTAGCCATCCTGAATGTAATAGCTGTCAATTTTCATCTTTTGATATTTTATTTTCAGATAAAACAACTGGGAGATGGAATCAAAATACTTTAAAAACACCTAATCGTAATAAAGGCGAAGGTTATTTTCATGGAATAGCTTTAGGGGATATTGATAATGATGGGGATGTTGATATAGTCTTAGCAAATGAAAATACTTTTTCAGGAGGCAATATAACAATGACTAATGATGGTAAAGGAAATTTTACTGAAAAGTATAGTATGAACTTTTTTGATAAATCTGTAGCAAATTATGGAACTTCTTGGACTACGGAACTAGTTGATATAAATAATGACAACTATTTAGATTTACTGTATGATCATGACAGTACTTACAGGGGTATTGCATATGGAGACGGGTCAGGATTTTTTGGAAATAAGATCGAACAGAGATTTCCAAAAACAAAATATAGTTCAGTGATGGATTATGATGCGTATGATATAGATAAAGATGGAGATTTGGATTTAATTTTAAGTACAACTGATTATAATGGATGGGAGTTGATTTTTCTAGAAAATACAGGAAATAGCAATGATGGGAAAGTAATTTGGAAGGATAGATCTGCTGAAATAAATACAATCTTGATAAAAAATGGGTTCTATTCTGATAATGTTACAAAAAATTGGCTTCCTTATCTTGCTTTGGCAGATGTGAATAAAGATGGAATTATGGATTTAATGCCTCAAAGGCCTCTTGATAATTATCAAGGTTATTGGATAATTTATGGGAAGGGGGGATGGAATTTTTCTTATTTTCCAAATGCTGTACCTGAAAAACAAACTAAAATAAACACTCAAATTTCAAATAATGGGAAATTAAGAGTTTCATGGAAAAAGTTTATAATAAATAAACCAACTTCAAATACTGCTATTAATTCTTGGAAATTATATATGCACAATAAACCTTTTGGAGATAAAGGAATGACAAAGTTGCCACCACTATTAATTAATAATTTGAATGCTAGCATTACTAATGATTCCGTAATTTTTATAACAAATCTGCCATATGATACAACTTATTTTAGATTGTCTGTTATAGATTCAAATAGTTTTGAAACGCCTTTATCAGATTCTTCTCTTTATTCATGTTCATTACCACCTTCGCCTGTTGTTCAAAGCAAAAATATGTGTACAGGAGAGATTAATACAAATTTGTTAAGCTTTGTTACTTCAAGTTATCAATTACAATGGTATGATTCTTTAACATCAAGTATACCAAGATCAACTATTAGTTCATTTAATAGTTCAATTGGTAATCATTTATATTTTGTATCTGCATTGAATAAATGTGAAAGCTATTCTAAAAGTACATTATCAATAAATATAATTCAAACACCATCACAACCAGCATTATCCAGGGACTCCTCGAACTTTTTAATTGCAAATGCAAACGGGGTAATCTGGTATAAAGATGGAACAGCTTTAAAAGATACCACTCAAAAATTTAAACCATCTGAGCCGGGCTCCTATACTATTAAGGCATTGCAAAATGGTTGTTCAAGTATTTCTAGCCTACCTTATTATTACTTAGTAACTGATGTAATTAACTTAAATTCGGATGAGTTTATTAAACTAGCTCCAAACCCTTTTATTAACCAACTGAACTTCGATTTTGTGGTGAAGGGCTATCAGAGACTGAATATAGAAGTATATGATTTAGCAACAGGAATGAAAGTGGCTAGTAGACAAAACCTAACGGCGGGCATGCCAATAGCACTTGGTCAGTTATCGTCAGGTACTTATGTGATTAAGGTTAGCTCGACAGACAATAAAATATCTTATCAATTTAAGATGGTAAAACTATAATTTCTCTTAATTTATAATCTATGAAAAAAGTAATCTTTGCTTTCGGAATTCTATTTGTATTTGCATGTAGTAAAACAGAAGTTCCTGCAACACCACCTGTAGTCATCGTTCCGGAAGAAGCAATAAAGTTCACAACAAATTTAGATACTGGAACTTATAATGTTGTAGATACTTTACCTCTAGTAATAACTGTGAGTTCTAAAATTCCGTCGACAGGTTTTATTTATTCTATAATTACTACTTGGACAGATAGCTCCAAACAAATATTCAAACTTGATACTACATTAACCGCTGCAATTTTAAGTTTGAATATACCTGGCCTAAAGAAAACTGGCTCTTATTCGCTTTCTTTAACCGTTACTTCAAAAGCAACTTCAACAAATAGTTTAAATAAATCTATTGCTGTAGTAAATAATCCTTTAATTAGATTTTCTGGATACCGTGTCGCCGCTAATGCAAAGCAATTGGGCACAGACTATTGGACAAGGGGTACCGGTGTTATGTCTGATTTAATTGTTCAAACCTTCCAGCCAACCAATTATTACGCTAATTCCTTTGGCTATCAACATAATGCTATTAATGCTGGTTTTGCTCAAGCAGCCTGTGGTGATTTTAATAATGATGGTTATGTGGATGTATTTACCCCTGGGGCATTCCCTCTACTAAATTTTTCATTTCTTATTTGGAATCCAACAACAAAAGTTTTTGAGCCAAAAAATTTATTTAATGATAAATCTTTTACAACTGTTATTCCTTCTGAAAAAATAATACCATTATATCTAAATGATGATAATTATGTTGATTTAATCATTATTGGAAGCGGAGAAGCTCCCAATACTTCACCGCCATGGGCTAATGATCCTATTATGTTGGTTCTAAGTGATGGAGCGGGGGGATATGATTATAAAAAAATTGAAACAAACGAGGGCGATATTTTCCCTGGAGGTATTCAGCCAAATAAGTTTGGCGGAGATGTAGCAGATTTAAATAATGACGGTATTCAAGATCTTTTTATAGCATGCGCTCCATATACCTATATATATTGGGGGGTCAAGGGTTTCCCTTACTTTAAAAAAGATGGCCACGCTTCCTTTGCCTCACAAATTAAAGATATTGGCGTTCTAAATAATAATGGGTTCGGAGAAAAATGTTATGGATGTGGCAATGCTATGTCAGGGTTAATTGTTGATATAAATAATGACAATAACAAGGATATACTATTTATGGGAAACGAGGGCGATGTGATAGTTTTGCCAAATAAAAACGACACTTCAATTAATAAAATATTAATAAACCAAGGCGGTGGGAAGTTTAATGAAAAGAGTCCTATTTATTTTCCTATGAATGATCTTAAAAAAGTAAGTGAAAACTTAGATTATGTTGTGGATGATTTAAATGGTGATGGATTAAAAGATATAATCACCTCTAGTCATGAACAATTCGATTTTTCAAAATTAGCAAACAACAATAAGCCAATATTTACATCTGGTTTTTATGTATACATTCAACAAAAAGATGGAAGTTTTAAAATTGATAATACCTATTTTCAATATGCATCGAATTATATTACAAGAACAAATAATCCTTGGGGTAAAAAAATATTACAGTATTATGATTATGATGGTGACGGCAGAAAAGACATAAGTTATATTGATGCAAGTAATGGGGACGAAAGTGGATCCTACAATGTAACTAATATGTCGGGGTCTAGATCAACTGTAAAAACTGTATTCATTAGACAAGGAAATCAATTTGTAGAAAAAGATTATTATTTATTTGATCCTTATGCCAAATCAATACTTCCAATATTGTTAGGAAGATGGAAGTAAAAATAAAATAGAAAAGACCCCTTTGCTACACTTTCTGCTACAGGCATAAAAAAACCCCTTGATAATCAAGGGGTTAAGTGTTTTAATGCGGACCGGACGGGACTCGAACCCGCGACCTCCGCCGTGACAGGGCGGCATTCTAACCAACTGAACTACCGATCCTTGCTTCGTGGATAAATCCACTAATAAGGGCTGCAAAGATAAGGGGAAAC
>Ga0194037_1000634_pt1 | contig 27121 bp, 25 predicted proteins | sample JunL306m_MetaG_FD_148653 | JGI IMG/M metagenome (GOLD analysis project Ga0194037, IMG submission 148653) | Anoxic zone freshwater microbial communities from boreal shield lake in IISD Experimental Lakes Area, Ontario, Canada - Jun2016-L304-6m | ecosystem: Environmental > Aquatic > Freshwater >...
AGTCATTTTTTCGATGTGTTTGGAAAGAACCCTTTATTTGTATTTGTACTTAGCGGGTTTTTGCCGCGTGTATTGGCCTTGCTTAGATGGGTGGACCATACAGACGAAAAAGGAGAGCCTGTCTACTCTTCAGCACTGCCTTGGTTCTACGAACATGTATGTAAAAATGTCAATACCGATTTACGCGTAGGCTCTTTTGTATACGCCTTAAGTATCATTGCCTTTTTTGGAATACTAGCTTATTATTTAGATAAGAAAAAAATATACATTAAAGTATAAAGGAGTAGTACATAGAATGAAACTGCCTTAGTTATTTGAGAAAATTTTTTAGATTACTTGAAAAGGCTTTCTGCTTTTTCAATATTTTCAGGCTTACCTACATCTAATAAAATGCTATCACTATGGTCGTAATAACCAATACTGCCCTTAGCTGCTGCTTGTAAATAAGCATCGATTAAAGAGAACTTGCCAGACATAGTATTCGTACTATAAAAACTAGTATGTAGTATTTGAATGCCGCTAAATGCTTTTGCAATAGAATGAATGCCCGCAGACTGCTCAGTGTTATTTACACCTGCCCACTTTTCTTCACGTGTAGTATTATTTCTCCAACCCATTAAATTACCCTCTGTTGTAAATAATAAATTTCTGCTCGACACTCTGTTGGTCACCGCTAAAGTGGCAATATAATTTTCAACACCTTCTGACAATACTTTATCAGCAGCAATTAATTTATCAATATCTAAATTGGTTAAAATATCGGCGTTCATTACTAGCCAGTTCTCTTCTTTTTCAAAAAAGTTGGCAGCATATAATACACCGCCGCCTGTTTCTAATACTTCAGCAGTTTCATCAGAAATAAAAATTTTGGAACCCCATCCCTTATTAACTTCTACCGCTTCTATAATTTGATCTGCAAAATGATGCACATTCACTACCACTTCGTTGATACCAAAGGCTTGTAAGTATTCAATATTTCTTTGCAACAAAGATTTCCCATTCACCACGGCCAATGCCTTGGGATGAAAATCGGTAAAAGGTTTTAGCCTTGTACCTAATCCTGCTGCTAAAATCATGGCTTTCATGCAAATATTATTTAACCCAATTTTCTTTATTGGTATGTGCTAGCAATACTTTGATCTTGTATTTATTTCTAAGATGTCTTGCAGTTTGTTCGGCTGCAAATACACTGCGGTGTTGCCCACCCGTACAGCCAAAATTAATATGTAGGGAAGTGAACCCTCTTTTTAAATAATCTTCTACGGTAATATCTATTAAATCCCAAACGCTATTTAAAAATCCGTTCATTTTTGTTCTTTGTTCTAAAAAATCTTGAACAGGTTTATCTAAACCCGATTGTTTTTTATACTCTTCTACTCTTCCTGGATTTAAAATACCTCGCATATCAAATACAAAGCCACCGCCATTATCAGAGCTATCTGCAGGAATGCCTTTTTTATAACTAAAGCTATTTATAGTAATTTCTAAAGGGGTATTGGCATTCGCTGTTGGAGGAGTGAAACGCTCAATCACTTCTTCACTGACCATCCAATCTAAGATGGAAGCAAAAACAGGTGTGTCTTTATCTAAAGCATAAGTCTTTAAAAAACTTTTTAAATTTTCTAAACCCAAAGGTATACTGGTTAAGAAGTGCGCCTTCCTTTCAAACAAGCCTCTAAAACCATAAGCACCTAAAACTTGCAAGAGTCTTAATAATACAAAACCATTATACTGCTTTTTAAAGTCTTTTGCCTCTAAAGGGCTCGGTAATAATTTTTGTAATTCAGCAATATAATGATCTAATAATTTTTCTTTCCATTCATTAGATAGCGCTGCTTTGGCCTGCCATAACAAGGAAGCCACGTCATAAGGTAGTCCACCTTGCATACCGCCTTGGAAGTCTATAAAATACACTTCGCCATTTTGCACCATAATATTTCTGCTCTGAAAATCGCGGAACATAAAATTATCAAAATGACTTACTGCTAACTGATCGCTTAATATTTCAAACTCATCAATTAAGGCTTGCTTATCATAAGCATATTGCAAAGTGTCTAAAAAATAATACTTATAATAAAGTAAGTCGGTTAAAATAGAATGCTTTCCAAAATATTTTGAGGTTAAACATTTAGAATAATCTAAGCCCTTCGCTCCTTCTATTTGTAATTTAGCTAAGGCGGTTAAACTTTTTTGAAACAATGTAAATACTGCATCCGTTTTTCCTTCTTGCTCTAAAACATCTAACAAAGAAACTGCACCCACATCTTCTTGCAAATAAGTATTACAAGATTCATTCACCGCTAAAATTTTAGGAACAGGCATTCCATTTTTATAAAAATGTTCTGCGAAATAAATAAAGGTCTGATTCTCTTTAATATTTAAATTATAAGTCGCAATCCAAGACTGCTCCCCTTGGCTTATTCTAAAATAGATACGATCACCTCCACTTTGTGGTATTTTCTGAATTCTATCCCAAGGATGGGGATGAATTGTATTATATAGATTTTCAATATGTTGTAAAATAGCCTCCATGGGGTAAAAAAATTACTGTTTATGCCATTAAAAGTACTGATATTAAATCGCTTACAAAAAATAATCCCTCCAAAACAGGGTATAAATAGCAGAAAAAAAGGGTATAAATAAATGTATTAAATACTAAATTATTTAGTTAATATTGCTAATAAATTTAGTTTTATGTCATTTATAGATAGAGAGCCAGCAGAAGGAATTGCCACCCAACAGATTAATAAGAACTACCAATCGGGTCAGATTATACAGGCCAATGCCACCGGTTTTGGAGCGGCCTCCGACGATTTTATGGAAAGAGGTATTGACCTGAACGAGCAACTTATTCGCAATAAGCCCGCAACTTTTTTCTTTCGCGTAAACAGTGATGCCATGTTAGGTGCCGGCATTCACATAGGTGATATTTTAATTGTAGATAGAAGCCTACCCGCGAGCTCAGGCAAAGTAGTGGTAGCTGTTTTGAATGGAGAATTTTTAGTACGCCGATTACAAATACAAGAACATAGTATTAGCCTGGTGCCTGAAAATAAAAGATATGGTATTATTCAAGTGGCTCAACTAGAACAGTATAGCACTTGGGGCATTGTTAGTTTTGTGATACATAGTTTGTAAAATGGTTCATCTTGAAAATAATTTTTTGTGCAAGCCATTGTAGATTGTAATAGTTTTTATTGTTCTTGTGAAAGGCTTTTTCAACCACAACTTAAACAAGCTCCTATTGTGGTCTTAAGTAATAACGATGGTTGTATTGTATCGCGTTCCGATGAAGCGAAGCAGTTAGGCATTGCTATGGCCGTTCCTTATTTTCAAGCCAAAGAACTTATTGAAAAAAATAAAGTACACGCTTTTTCTTCTAACTATCATTTATACGGAGACCTTAGTTGGCGCGTCATGGAAACCATGCGACAGCTACTGCCACCGGGCTGTGTAGAAGTGTATTCAGTAGACGAAGCTTTCTTAGATCTAGCACATATTCCACCCGAAGGCTTAGAAAATTTTTGTATCAATATTAAAAACACCATTGAAAATTGGACAGGCATTTCTGTGTCTATTGGCGTAGGACCCAATAAAGTATTAAGTAAAGTAGCGAACCGACTGGCTAAAAAAAATAAAATAAAAACAGGTTGTATTGTTATTTTAAATACTACTCAAAAAATACAAAAAGCTTTACAAGAAACACCAGTGGAAGATATTTGGGGTATTGGTTTTAGCTATAGCGAAAAATTAAAAATATATGGTGTGCACACGGCCTTTGCACTTAGTATCAAAGACCTTAGTTGGGGCAAACGTTTTTTAGGTGGCATTACAGGTATTAAATTAATAAGAGAATTAAAAGGACATAAAACGCATGGCATGCAAGCGCCTCGCAACGAAAAAAAAATGATTGCCACTACCCGCATGTTTGGAAGAGAAGTAAGCGATTGGCAAGAAATAGAAGAAGCCCTGGCTACCTATGCCGCCCGTGCCACTGAAAAATTAAGAAGACAACATAGTGCGGCCTGCGGCGTAAGTGTTTTTTTACTCAAAAAAGCACCTGTTAATATAGACAAGTCTTACTACCACAGGGGCAGGCAAGTAAGTGGCTTCACCCTACTTGACAACCCCAGCCAAATTAGCCCCGATATTATTAAAGCGGTGGTCACCCTAGGTAAAAGCTTATTTGAGCAGGGGGAGATTTATAAAAAAGCAGGTGTTATTTTAAGCGATTTTGTCCCCGACAATAGCCTTCAAACCAATTTATTTGTTGCCCCCAACGACACCAGACGCAAGAAACTAATGAATGTTATAGACAATATGAATGCAGCCTACCGCAACGATATAGTGAAATTTGGCACTAGTGGTACTCAGAAAAACTGGAAAATGCGTAGCGAAAGGCGCAGCAAACGCTATACCACTCGCTGGGAGGAGCTATGCCTAGTAAGGTAAAAGCTGTTGGAAAACCCTTGGATAAAAATTCGTAAAAATGATTTCGCTGATGTATTTTTGCCCAATTTAATACCTATGAGCAAGACGCTACATTCTAACGAATCCATCTCCACCAAAAAGAAGAAAATTATTGTTTTAGGCAGTGGCCCTAATAGAATTGGACAAGGTATTGAATTTGATTATTGTTGTGTACATGGATTACTAGCCGTTAAAGAATCAGGATACGAAGCCATCATGGTAAACTGTAACCCAGAAACAGTTTCTACCGATTTTGATATGGCAGATAAATTATATTTCGAACCTGTTTTTTGGGAACATCTTTGGGAAATTATTGAATTAGAAAAACCTGAAGGGGTTATTGTGCAATTAGGAGGTCAAACCGCCTTGAAATTAGCAAAGCGCTTAAGCGAAAGAGGCATTAAAATAATTGGTACTTCATTCGATAGCTTAGACATTGCAGAAGACAGAGGTCGTTTCAGCGATTTACTAAAAGAATTAGAAATTCCTTATCCCGATTACGGAACAGCCTATACAGCAGAAGAAGCCATTGAAGTAGCGAATAAAGTAGGTTACCCAGTACTGGTAAGACCTAGCTATGTTATTGGTGGACAGAGAATGCGTATTGTGATTAACGATGCAGAAGTAGAAACTGCTGTGGTAAGTATCTTAAAACATATTCCTAGTAATAAAATATTAATTGATCATTTCTTAGATCGTTGCCAAGAAGCAGAAGTAGATGCCATTTTTGATGGTGAAACTTTTCATGTGATGGGTGTGATGGAACATATTGAACCAGCAGGTATACATAGTGGAGACAGCAATGCGGTCTTGCCCGCATTTAATTTAACACCACTTATTGTGGCTACTATGGAATTTTATAGTGAAAAAATTGCACGCGCTTTAAATATCAAAGGGCTCATCAATATTCAATTTGCTATAAAGGATGATAAAGTGTTTGTGATAGAAGCCAACCCAAGAGCTTCAAGAACCACGCCTTTTATTGCCAAAGCTTATCAAATACCATATTTAAACATTGCTACCAAGGTAATGTTAGGTGCTAATAAATTAACAGAATTCACCATGGAGAAAAAACTAGACGGATTCGCTATCAAAGAACCCGTATTTAGTTTTGATAAATTCCCTGGCGTGAATAAAGAATTAGGCCCTGAGATGAAGAGTACTGGAGAAGCCATTAGATTTATCAAAGACTTACGCGATCCTTACTTTAGAAATTTATACAAAGAGCGTTCAATGAACTTAAGCCGATAAGTTCTACTTAAACTAATAAAAAAAGCCCTCCGATTTTTCGGGGGGCTTTTTAATTTCTTCTGAACTGATCTTTAGAAGTAAAACTTATAGAAAAAATACCTAACCATCTTCTCACTGCTCGCAAGCTCGAAAGTTCGGCGATGATTAGTATTATTTTCTATATGTTTTAATTTATACTCGGAATATTTTTTAAGATTTAAACGGTATAAACCCTGTCGATTGTTTACTACCAAAACTATTTATAATTACATAAACAGCTAGGATTGTAAAAAGTATTAGAAACCCGTATAAAAACAATTTTTTAAAATTAAGTTTTAGATCCCTTTGAAAAAAAAGATTCATAAATTTCACTATACAGAAAAAGATAAAAAATGAAACGGCATACATAATTATCAAAAAAAGTATTTCTTGCATTCCCAGTGTCATAATATTTATTTTAAGGTGTGGTGATATCTTTTATATTAATAAGTCAAAGCTAAATAAATTAATAAGATTAGAATTAGAGTATTTATACTTTTCTTGACTTAGAAAATTATCTAATTAAAAAAGCCCTTAAATTTTTATTAAGGGCTTTTTTTATGCTGCTACAATATTTGTTACAAATTAAACATGTAGAAAATAATACTAAGTATCGACGAGCTTGCGAGTAATAAGTAGTAAAAGTGTTTTAAGGGTTTGAAAGAAATATAATTTTGAGTGAGCCTTTTTTGGCGAATCGAAAAATTAATATTTTTTCATCCCTTAAAAGTAAATACTACGGATTTACACCATACTGGTCTACTAAATAAATAACCGCTGCAATATTCGCAGCGCCTAAAAGTAGTTCACGCTTATTTACATTTTCAAATACATCTGTTTTAGCATGATGTAAATCAAAATATCTTTGACTATCTGGCACTAATCCCGATAAAACTATATCCTTCACCACTGATTTCAATGGGCCAATATCGGCGCCACCGCCACCAGCAGTTATTTCAGTACCATATGGTTTTAATAAACTAGACCAAGTTTGAAATTTCTTGAACTGCGCCGGGCTGCAACTAATACCAATAGATCTTGGTGTGAAACCACCTTCATCACTTTCTAAAGCGAAAATATGTTTCTCGTTATTCAACTTTGCAAGTTCTGCATACTTAGCACCTCCTTTTCCTCCATTCTCTTCATTGGCAAATAAGACAAAACGAATGGTACGCTTTGGAACATAGTTACTTGCTTTCATGGCACGAAGTACTTCCATGGTTTGAACAATACCTGCACCATCGTCATGTGCTCCTTCGTTTACATCCCAACTATCTAAGTGACCACCAATAGTAATAATCTCCTCTGGAAATTGCGAACCTTTTAATTCAGCTACTACATTATTCTCATCTGCATCTGGCAAGAAGAAACCATAGGTTTGCATTTGAACACGAATCTTTGAAGTCTTAGCAGCTTCCCAAAGTGCTTTTGCATCATTAGGTCCTAAAGCCACTGCAGGAATTTTTGGTAAAGACTCGTCGTAACGCATACCCCCTGTATGTGGTTCATTATCGGGAGCAGTACTTAATGAATGAATCATTACACCCACTGCACCATATTTTGCAGCGCGGCTAGCACCTGATCCACGATAAATTCCTGATTCTCCATATGCCACAAATGTTTGAATTCTTGTAGGATTAAAAACACTATGGTAGTATACAATCTTTCCTTTTACTTCATCTTTTCTTTTTTCTAATTCATCAAAATTAGCAACAGCTAATAATTCAGCTTCTACCAGTCCATTACTTCCTAATGAATTACCTAAAGCTAAAGCTGCTAGTGGTTCGTTTTGAACCTTACCATTTACACTTACTATGGCTGCAAAATCCTTGCCGCCTCTTTGCCAACTAGGTGTTTTACAAGGCTGCATAAATACCTGATCTGGATGTAAGGCCTCTAGGTTTCTTTTACCCCAAACAGCAGCATTTTGTTGTTGAGGAGAGCCTGCTAAACGACCACCAATTTTTTTGGTAAGCTCTCTTAGTAGGTCGTAAGCCTTACCATTGGTCATGATTTCATCGGCTAATTTTTTAATACTAACACTGTCTTGGTTGGTTTGTGCTGAAGCCATGATAGGCAAGCATAATAATAAGATTACAAGGGTACGCATGATGTTAAATTTTTCGTTCATATAATTCTTAAATATAATTAAACTTTATTGAATAATAAGTTGTTATTTGCATATTCAATCGTACTAAAATGAAGATCGGAATTGTTTGCTATCCTACCTTTGGCGGAAGTGGTGTTCTGGCTACCGAATTAGGTAAGGCCTTGGCCGAGAAGGGCCATGAAATTCATTTTATTACCTACCAACAGCCCGTAAGATTAAATGGTTTTCACACCAATATATTTTACCATGAAGTAAGGGTGCCTACTTATCCTTTGTTTGACTACCCTCCTTATGAATTAGCATTAGCAAGTACCATGGTGGATGTGATTTTAAACCACGATTTAGATTTAATACATGCGCATTATGCTATTCCACATGCATCAGCTGCTTATACGGCTAAACAAATTGTAAAACAAAAAACGGGCAGGTCGGTTCCTGTTATTACTACTTTACACGGAACAGATATTACTTTAGTAGGTCGAGATAAAACTTATGAACCGGTAGTTACTTTCTCCATTAATGAAAGCGATAGCATCACCGCTGTATCAGAAAATTTAAAAGAAGAAACTTATAAGCATTTTGATATTAAAAAAGAAATTGAAGTCATTCACAATTTTGTAGACGTACAACGCTATAATAAAAAACCAGTGGCTGCCTTTAGACAAGTGATTGCACCTAACAATGAAAAAATAATTATTCACGCTTCTAACTTTAGAAAAATTAAGCGTATCGATAATGTGATGGAAATATTTAAAAATATTCATGCGGCAGTTCCTGCAAAATTATTAATGGTGGGTGATGGCCCCGAACGTCCACTAGCAGAAGACTTAACCAGACAATATGGACTCGACGCCGATGTGCGTTTTTTAGGTAAGCAAGAACAAATGGAAGAAATTTTAGCGGTGAGTGATGTATTCCTACTTCCTTCTGAGTACGAGAGTTTTGGATTAGCTGCCCTAGAAGCCATGGCTGCAAGCACTGTAGTCATTAGTACCGATGCAGGTGGATTAAATGAAATAAATATTAATGGAGAGACTGGTTATACTTCCCCTATTGGTGATGTAGAGTCTATGAGCAAAAATGCCATTACATTATTAAAAGATGAGGCTAAATTAAAAACTTTTAAACATAACGCTTTAAAAGAAGCAAAGCTTTTTGATATTCATCATATCATTCCTAAGTACGAGGCTTTATATAGAAAATATTGCAGAACAGGAGACTGCTAATTAGAAATTTATTGCAGTGCTTGATCTATACTTAATTTAATTTTTTCAATAGCAGTAGAAAGCTCCTCATTGGTAATACATAATGGAGGCGCAATTCTAATTTTATCTTCAGCAAACAAAAACCAATCGGTAATAATTCCATTCGTTACACAAGTAGCGGCTATTTTTTTGGCAAGCGAATCCGACTCAAATTGAAGCGACATCCATAAACCTTTATGCGTTCTATTTATGATAGCAGGGTGATTCATTTCTTTTACTAAAATATTTTCTTTCTCCGCCACTTCTTTTATCCAACCTGAATTTTCTAATACTTTTAAGGCTGCAGTACCCGCCGCACAGCAAACCGGATTACCTCCAAAGGTAGTAATATGGCCAAGTACAGGGCTTTCAGTAAGTAGCCCCATCATTCTAGGATGACTAATAAAAGCGCCAAGTGGTAGCCCACCGCCCAAGGCCTTTCCTATTAATAATATATCGGGTACCACACACAATTGTTCAAAAGCAAACATAGATCCTGTTCTGCCAAAGCCCGATTGTATTTCATCAAAAATAAATAGCACACAATGTTCTTTACATTTTTGGGCAATAGCAGCTAACCAGTCTTTGTTTGCGGGCGTTATGCCCGATTCTGCTTGCACAGGTTCCACAATTACGCAAGCAACTGCTGAATCAATATGTTTAAGGTCTTCAAAATTATTATATCTTAATTGAAGCGTGTCTGGAAGCAGTGGTCGAAATGCAGTTTTAAAATATTCATCACCCATTACACTTAATGCACCTTGTGTACTTCCATGATACCCACCTTTAAAAGAAATAATTTTTGTTCTCTTCGTAACACGCTTAGCTAGTTTCATAGCACCTTCTGTTGCCTCCGCTCCACTACTAGTGAAATAAACCGATTGTAAATTTTCTGGAAGTAAACTAGTTAATGCTTTGGCATATTGCACTTGTGGTGCTTGTATAAATTCTCCATACACAATAACATGCATATACTTTTCAACCTGCTCTTGAATTGCCTTAATCACTTCGGGATGACTATGTCCAATATTACAAACACTAAAACCTGCAATCATATCTACAAAAGTTTTTCCATTCACATCCTTTATATAAATGCCTTCGGCAGAAGCCACTTCAATACCAATAGGTTTATCGGAGGTTTGCGCTAAATGTTGAAAAAAGAGTTGTCTATTATTCATACTGGACATAATAACTATTAAATTGCAGTACAAAAGTCGCATTTTTATGGCAACCATACTCACTGTTCAAGGGAAAGATCCACAATTTGGTGAAAATTGTTTTATAGCACCCAATGCCACCATCGCGGGTGACGTCACCATGGGTAGTGATTGCTCCATTTGGTTTAATGCCGTACTGAGAGGTGATGTGCATTATATTAAAATGGGCAATAAGGTAAATGTGCAGGACGGCGCTGTGGTGCATTGTACCTATTTAAAACATCCCACCAATATTGGCAACAATGTTTCTATTGGACATAATGCACTTGTGCATGGTTGTACTATACATGATAATGTATTAATAGGCATGGGCAGTATTGTGATGGATGGCTGCGTAGTGCATTCTAATTCCATTATTGCTGCAGGTGCAGTGGTATTAGAAGGAACTATTGTAGAAGAAGGAAGTATTTATGCAGGCGTGCCCGCTAAAAAAGTAAAAATGGTATCTGAGGCCATGATTACTGGAGAGATTAATAGAATTGCTGATAACTATGTAAAATATTCAAGTTGGTTCGAGGCTTACAACGATGCGAAAAAATAATTTCAGCAATTACAATTAAAAATGATTGCTGAAACTAAAACTATATTTAATACATAGGTCCTTCCATCCCATGCCATAAATCGACATAACTATAAAAGCGGGCTTCGGTAATAATTCCTTTTTCAACTGCCGCTTTCACTGCACATCCTGGTTCATTAATATGTTGACAATTATTAAATTGACAGTTATTCATTTTAGCACGCATCTCTGGAAAGTACTGCGCTAATTCTTCTTTTTCTAAATTCACTAAACCTAATTCTCTCATACCCGGCGTGTCAATCACAGCGCCCCCTTCAGGCAAGTCATACATTTGTGCAAAAGTAGTGGTGTGTAGTCCCTTACCACTCCAATCACTTACTTCCTGGGTGGTTAAATCTAAATGCGGAAATAAATAATTTATTAAAGATGATTTACCTACTCCACTATGTCCACTAATTAAAGTGGTTTTATTTTGTAATAATTTTTCAATTTTATCCAAGCCCTCTTTTTTCTCCACGCTTATTAAAAAAACTTGATAGCCAATAGCTTCATACATTTTTTTCATTTCCTCATAGGTAAGCATTTCTTTTTCACCATAGATATCCGATTTATTAAAAACAATAATGGCGGGAATATGAAAAGCTTCACAAGAAATTAAAAAACGGTCTATAAAACCTTGCGAAGTTTTAGGAGATTTTAAAGTGCCTAGTAAAATAGATTGATCTAAATTAGAGGCGATAATATGTTGATGTCTTTTATTATGTGGAGACTGTCTAGCTACATAATTATTGCGGTCAAGAATTTCAGAGATCATCACCGTTCCACGCTCCTCATCTTCCATATCATATTCTACCCAATCGCCCACGGCAATAGGGTTGGTAGAGGTAATATTGTCTAACTTAATCACCCCTTTAATACGGGCCTGATAAAACAGTCCCGCTTCGGATTTGACCGAATACCAACTACCTGTAGACTTATAAATACGTGCTTTCATGCTCTGCGAAGATAAAAGTATTTGTTAAGAACTACACTACCCAAAAAGCAGCACAAATTCAATATCTTTGCGCCATGAGTCAATTTGCACATGATAAAGTGGTCCCTTATAGCCAAAGCAAAGCCGAAAAGAAAGAACAGGTAGCTTCTATGTTCGACTCTATTGCAAAAAGATATGATTTTTTGAACCGTTTTTTAAGTTTAGGCATTGACCAAGGCTGGCGTAAAAAAGCTATTGCTTATTTAAATGATAAAAAAATAAACCATCTATTGGATATTGCCACCGGCACTGCCGATATGGCCTTAATGGCTTATAAGCAAATTCAACCAACAGAAATTACAGGCATTGATATTTCAGAAGGCATGATGCAGTATGGAAGAATTAAAATTGAGCAAAAAGGACTTGCCCATAAAATTAAATTAAGCTTAGGAGATAGTACCGCTATTCCTTTTGAAGCTTCCACATTTGATGGAGCCATGGTGGCTTTTGGGGTACGCAATTTTGCCAATTTAGAAAAAGGGCTAGAAGAAATTTATCGCGTATTAAGTCCGGGTAGCAAACTAGTTATTTTAGAATTTTCACAGCCTAGTAGTTTTTGGTTCAAGCCCATTTATACTTTTTATATGAAATGGGTAACGCCCAGTATTGGTAAATTATTTTCTGGTAATAAAGAAGCCTACGCTTATTTAAATGAAAGCGTGATTGCTTTTCCAGAAGGTGCTGCTTTTTTAACTATATTAGAACAAGCGGGATTTAAAAATGTTTTGCAAGAAAAATTAAGTTTAGGCATATGCAGTATTTATTGCGGAAGCAAATTATAATAGGGGTATTCTTACTTTGCAGTTCTTTTGCGTCCTTGGCGCAAAGAGGCGAAGTATATCAACCCTATCATGACGAACTGCCTTTCTATTTAGGGATGAGTATTGGCGTAAATAATAGTTTTTATAATTTTAATAGGAATGTTGAATTTATAAACCCAGTGGCAGGTTCTGTATATGAAATTAATCCTAGAAACAATCTTGCATTAAACCTTGGAATAATAGGTACATTTCGCCTTACTAAACATAGTTTACTTAGATTAAATCCAATGGTACTTATTGCTGGTTCTAAAAATATTTATAATTATAGAGAAGTTGGACAACCAGGTGTTAAAACAATGAATATTACTCCTGCGATTTTTACTATTCCATTGGCCTTCAAATTAGAATCGGACAGATACATTGCTTTTCATTACAACGATATAATGCGTCACTATGTATTTATAGGGGGGAAAATTGATTACGATTTACTAGGAGCCAATAAAGCAGTAGTTACTAGTAATGTGAGCTCTGCCAGAACTTTGGTTCCTTATAATCTAAGAAGTGTCGACTTTGGCTATGAAATGGGCTTAGGGCTTAGTTTTTATTTACAGTACGCCACTATTTCACCAGAAGTAAAATTCAGTTACGGCCTAAAAAATTTAAATAAAGGAGATGCCCTCTTATCAAGTATTAGAAATATCTCCGACAATTTTGTTTATTTCACCATTCATATAGAAAACTAATTTATAATGAATAGCTACTTAATAAAAAATGCGCAAATAGTCAATGAAGGCAAAACCATTCAAGGAGATGTCTTGATTAAAAACGGCCGTATTGAAAAAATAGCTAGCCAAATTGAAACCAAGGGAGCCATTACTGAAATCAATGCAGAAAATCAATTCCTAGTGCCGGGTGCCATTGATGATCAAGTACATTTTAGAGAACCGGGTTTAACACATAAAGCCAATATTTATAGCGAGGCCAAAGCCGCCATAGCAGGTGGGGTAACTAGTTTTATGGAAATGCCCAATACCCAACCACCCGTTTTCACACAAACTTTATTAGAAGATAAATATCAAATTGGCGCAAATACATCGCTTGCCAATTATTCTTTTTATATGGGTACTTCTCAAGACAACTTGGAAGAAATTTTAAAAACCAATGAGAAGAAAAGTGATGTCTGTGGTGTAAAAATATTCATGGGCTCCTCCACTGGCAACTTATTAGTAGAAAACCCATTGGTACTTGAAAAAATATTTGGAGGCTCCGAGCTTTTAATTGCTACTCATTGTGAAGAAGAAAGCCTTATTAAAAGAAATAAAGCAGCTTTAGAATTAGTGAAGCCTGTCTTAGAAGCAGCCGACCATCCTATCGTTAGAAATGAAGAAGTTTGTTTTGAATCTTCTTTCAAAGCTATTCAATTAGCCAAAAAATTCGATTCCAGGTTACATATTTTACATATAAGCACGGCGAAAGAATTACAATTATTCTCCAACTTAAGAACATTGGCAGATAAAAGAATTACGGCGGAGGTTTGTGTACATCATTTACATTTTACCGCCAACGATTACGCATCCTTAGGCAATTTAATAAAATGCAATCCTGCCATTAAAGCACCTGAAAATAAAAATGCTTTATGGGAAGGTTTGCTCAATGACCAACTAGATGTTATTGCTACCGACCATGCTCCACATACCTGGGCGGAGAAACAAGAAGCTTATGCGCATGCACATGCAGGCCTACCTTTAGTTCAACATGGTTTAATGCTCATGCTTAAATATGTAGAGGAAGGAAAAATAAGCATGGAAAAAGTAGTAGAAAAAATGAGTCATGCAGTGGCTACTTGTTTTCAAATCAAAGACCGCGGATTTATTAGAGAGGGATACCATGCCGATTTGGTATTAATTAAAAAAGCACCCTATACTGTTAGCAAAGAAAATATTTTATACCATTGTGGTTGGAGCCCCTTTGAAGGCAGTAGCTTCCCTTATCAAATTAATACCAGTTTTGTGAATGGATATAAGGTATACCACGAAGGCGTATTTAATGAAGCACAAAAGGGACAACGCCTTCAATTTACAAGAAGCTAAAAGTAAATTTTATGCAGGTTGATAAAATTACTTTAAAAGATATTGGCTTATTTGATAACGAAGAGTCAATTGGTTTAATAACATATCTTAACTTTTGCAAAACGAATGGCGGCAGGGCTCAATTAGACGTATATCTTTCACATCCACTTTCTAGCATCTCCTCCATTGAGCAAAGACAAAATGCCATCAAACATTATATAGATGAACTTGATTTTATAGAAGCCATGAAAATTACCAATGGCACTAGCTTAGTCATTGAAAAATTTTTTGACACCGGTTTTAAAAGTATTCCTACTCAAATTAGTTTGCCTGCCGCATATTGGTATAGTTTTATGAGTGCGGCCGACTATTCCTTACTTCGTTATTCATTAGAACATTTAATTTTATTCTACGATCAATTACAAAAATGGGTGGCGGTTTTTGAAACAAAAAAAGGCAACACTATCATTGAACTACTCGTTCAAAAAATTAAAAAATACACCAACCACCCTTCCTTAGCCGCCCTCCCAGCTGCTCATAAGTTAGAGAACCCGCAAACTGTATTGTCTCTATGCCATTTTTTTCTTTATCATTATAAAAATAATACACATCAATTAATTGCTCATTTTTATGAACTAGACGCCTATTATAGTATGGCCATGGCTTCTAAAAATTATGATTTTATTTTTCCTACTTGGATAGAAAGCGAGCAGCCTGTTTTTGAAGTAATGGAAGCAGTACATCCCTTAGTGAATAATGCTATACATAATAACCTTTCACTTAGCCATAATACGAATTTGCTTTTTTTAACAGGTGCAAATATGGCAGGGAAAAGTACTTTCATTAAAACCACGGGCATTGTGCTATACCTAGCACATGTGGGCATTGGCGTGCCTGCAAAAAAACTACACCTTAGTTTCTTCGATGGCCTTATTACGAATTTAACCATCACAGACAATATTGTAAAAGGAGAAAGTTATTTTTTCAACGAAGTACAAAGAATAAAAAATACGATTGAAAAAATAATAGATGGGAAAAAGTATTTTGTTTTAATAGACGAGCTTTTTAAAGGAACCAATATTCAAGATGCCATGAAATGCAGTACTGCTGTTATTGAAGGCTTACAAAATTTAAGAACTAGTTTATTTATTATATCCACGCATTTATATGAAATAAGTGATGGCTTAAAAGAATTTAAAAATATACAGTTTAGTTATTTTGAAACGGCTGTGCAGGGAAAAGAATTAGTTTTCCATTATCAATTGAAAGAAGGAGTCAGTCATGATAGACTCGGTTATTTAATTTTAGAAAGAGAAGCTGTAGTTGACCTGTTAGAAAAGATGAAAAAAAACAAGTATTAATACGCTACATTGAATACCTGATCTAAGTTAGTTTCAAGCAAAAAGATGCTTGTAAAAACAAAGGGCGCTGCCATAGTGGGCATTGACGCCATGACCATTACCATTGAAGTAAATGTGAGTATGGGCCAAGGCTATAGTATTGTTGGTCTTCCAGACAATGCAGTAAAAGAAAGCCTTGACCGAACTGAAAGCGCCATTAAAGCGGGCGGCTTTCATATGCCTAGAACCAAAATGGTGATTAATTTATCTCCAGCCGATTTAAGAAAAACAGGGGCTGCATTTGACTTACCTATAGCTATTGGCATTTTAGCTGCATCAGAACAAGTTGCTCACCCTAACCTTATTGAAAAATACTTATGTATGGGAGAACTAGGATTAGATGGAAAACTATATCCCATCAAAGGAATACTTGCCATGGCCATGCAAGCCAAAGAGGAGGGCTTTTTAGGTATGATTATTCCATTAGAAAATTATGCGGAAGCGGCCATGGTAGAAGGGCTCCCTATTTTTGCATTCTCTCAGCTGAATGAAGTAGTTGCTTTTTTAAAGCAGCCTAGTTATGAAAAAGAAAATCAAAATGAAAATTATACTTCATTGCTTGCGGGCCTTAAGTTAAGCACTAACGCCTACACAAATGAAAGAGAAATGATACCCGATTTCGCTGATATAAAAGGGCAATCAACTGCTAAACGTGCTTTAGAAATTGCAAGCGCTGGTGGGCATAATCTTATTATGATTGGACCACCCGGTGCGGGGAAAACCATGCTTTCAAAAAGTATAGTTTCTATTTTACCTCCTTTGAATAAAAAAGAAGCGCTGGAAACAAGTAAAATTTATAGCATAAGCGGAAAGATTCCTTTACAAAAACAATTAATAAGTCAAAGGCCCTTTAGACAACCACACCATACTTTATCGGCCATTGCCATGATTGGCGGAGGCAGTCATCCACAGCCCGGAGAAATTTCTTTAGCGCATAATGGAGTTTTGTTTTTAGACGAATTACCAGAGTTCAATAAATCGGTTATTGAAGTACTAAGACAACCCATTGAAGCAGGTATAGCAAGCATTGCTAGGGCTAAAATGACGGTGCATTTCCCGGCTAGATTTATGTTACTTGCCGCCATGAACCCCTGCCCTTGTGGTTATTATAACCACCCAAATAAACCCTGTCACTGCAGTAGTAATCAGATTCAAAAATACTTACATAAAATTTCAGGGCCCTTACTAGACAGAATTGATTTGCATATAGAAGTTAGCCCTGCAGTACAATGAATTAAATAATAGCCAAAATGCCGAAAACTCAGCCACCATTGCCCAAAGAGTAGTGAAAGCAAGAAATATTCAACTAGAAAGGTTCATCAACGATGAAGGCATTTACACTAATGCCCAAATGAATGGCGCATTATTGAAAAAATATGTGAAAATCACCCCTTCAGGGGAACAGCTATTGGAAGCTGCCATGGAAAAGTTTCAATTAAGTGCAAGGGCGTATGATAGAATTAGAAAACTGAGTCGCACTATTGCCGATTTAGAAGCCTCCTCTACTATAAAAGAGCAGCATATTAGCGAAGCCATTCAATATCGAAACTTAGACAGGTCAACCTGGGGTCAATTTAAAAATTAAAGGCAAAAAAAATTCAAACCGTTAGTACTGACCTGTTTTTAGCATGACTAAAGTGCAGGCCTCGATTGTTTCAATACCTTTTTGGGTAGCTAAACTATTCAATTCGGGATTTTCAGTTCCTGGATTGAAAATAATTCTTCTTGGTTTCAAGTCAAGAATAGCATTATAGTAAGACTGCTGTGCGGAAGGGCCCAAATACAAGGTGACAGTGTCTATGCTGCCATTGACAGGCCATTCATTTTGGATGGTGGTTGCATGTATTTCCCCTTTTTTTATTCCAAAAGGATAGACTGCATGTCCTTTTTCTACCAATAAGGCTGTTGCCATGAAACTATATCTTTCTGGATTCGGGGTTGCTCCAACAATTAATGTAACGGGTGCTTGCATAATACAAAGCTATTACAAAAAATGAAAATGTTTTAATATAGTTCAATAAAACGATGTAATTTTATAGTCTAATAAGTTTACACAAAATCAAATTAACAAAAATGGCAAAGTCAAGTAAGAAAAAAGCAGCTACAAAAAAGAAAGTAGCCCCTAAGAAAAATGTGGTAGCAAAGAAAACTGTTAAAAAAGCAGTTAAGAAAGCGGCCAAAAAAACAACTAAGAAAGCAGCCCCTAAAAAGAAAGTAGCTACAAAGAAAAAAGTAGTCACAAAAAAGACTGTTAAAAAAGCAGCTAAGAAAGCGGTAAAGAAAACAACTAAAAAGGCAGCTCCTAAAAAGAAAGTGGCCTCTAAGAAAGTTGCTACAAAGAAAAAAGTAGTCGCTAAGAAAACTGTTAAAAAAGCAGTCAAAAAAGCAGCTCCTAAAAAGAAAGTAGCCCCTAAGAAAAAAGCAACTGCTCCAGTAGCAGCTCCTGCAGTAGTGACGCCTACTCTATTTACTGAACCTACAACAAATTCGACACCTACAGTTTAGTAAAAAAAACTTAAATTACAATCCCGCCCCGTTTCCGATTTATCGGTTGAGGCGGGATTTTTTATTGTTAATATAAATTCATTTTTATGCGTATTATTTTAATGTTATTATGTTTTCCTTTTTTGCTGCAAGCACAAAACAATTCTATTGCAGAAAAAACAAAAACGATGGAATTACATAAAGGTTACTTTAATTATTATTGGGATGCTGCACAAGGAAAAATTTTCATTGTTGTAGATAAATTAGAAACGCCTTTTCTATATGTCAATTCTTTGCCTGCTGGGCTAGGATCCAATGATATTGGGCTTGACAGAGGACAAATTGGGGATTCACGTATTGTGTATTTTCAACGTGTAGGTAAAAAAGTATTGTTGACTGAGCCTAATACCCATTTTCGTGCAGTGACTAGCGACCCTAGAGAACAAAAGGCAGTGAATGAATCTTTCGCACAATCTATCTTATTTAGTTTTGGCATTGAAGCTGAAGAAGCAAATACTATTTTAATAGATGCTACTTCTTTTTTATTAAGAGATGCGCATGGTGCAGCAGATAGAATCAGAAAAATGAAGCAGGGTACCTACACTTTAAATGAAGGTCGATCTGCTATTTATATTACCAACACTAAAAACTTTCCTAAAAATTCCGAGTTTGAAGCCACGCTTACCTTTGTGGGCGGCGCTGATGCAGGCAGGTTTGTTCAAACAGTAGCTCCTTCAGTAGAAGCACTTACAATGCGTATGCACCATAGTTTTGTAGAGCTTCCAGATAATAATTATCAACCCAGAAATTACGATATTAGAAGTGGCTATTTTGGAACAAGTTATTTCGATTATGGAAGTGATATAAGTGAGCCCATAGAAAAAATGGTTATCAATAGACATCGTCTATTTAAAAAAGATCCTACAGCCGCCATGAGTGAGCCTGTTAAGCCCATCATATATTATTTAGACAATGGTACACCAGAACCTATTCGTTCTGCTTTATTAGAAGGTGCAAGATGGTGGAACCAAGCTTTTGAAGCAGCTGGCTATAAGAATGCTTTTCAAGTACAAGTACTTCCCGACTCAGCCGACCCTATGGATATTAGATACAATATGATTAATTGGGTTCATAGGTCTACGCGTGGTTGGAGTTATGGTGCCACTATTGCCGATCCGAGAACGGGTGAAATTATTAAAGGTCAAGTAACCTTGGGTTCATTAAGAGTACGTCAAGACTATTTAATTTTTACGGCCTTATTGTCTCCTTATATCAATGGCAAGCCTGTTACAGATAAAATGAGAATTGCCGCTATTCATCGTTTAAGACAATTAGCCGCGCATGAAGTGGGACATACATTAGGATTACAACATAATTACGCATCTAGCTATAACGATCGTGCTTCTGTGATGGACTATCCTCATCCAAATATTTTTGTGAACGATAAAGGAGAGATAGATTTTACTAAAATTTATACGAATGAAATTGGAGCCTGGGATAAGCGTGCTATTATGTATGGTTATCAAGATTTCGGAAAAGGCATGAATGAAACGCCGGCTTTACAAAATATGTTAGCAGAGAACTCAAAAAATGGATTATTATTTATTGCCGATGCCGATGCAAGATCTGCCAGTGGGTTTCATCCTTATGCGCATTTATGGGACAACCAATCTGATGCAGTTGCAGGGCTTGACCAAGCAATGGCTGTCAGAAAAAAAGCCATGGAGCAATTTGGTGAAGAAGCTATTCCTAATTTTACTCCTCTTGCTAAATTAGAAGATGTACTTGTGCCTTTATATAATTACCACCGATATCAATATGAGGCAGTGACCAAATTAATTGGGGGTGTTAATTATAATTATAGTGTAAGAGGCGACCTCCATCAAATTAAACCCACTATTTTATCGAATGCTATTCAACAAAAAGCATTAGACGCTGCGGTAAATTGTTTGTCGGCTACTACACTTGTCATACCAGAGAGAATTTTACAATTAATACCACCCCGCCCTCCAATGTATTATGGTGTAGGTGAATTATTTGATAAAAGAACAGGTATGAGTTTTGATGCATTAGCCGCAGCAGAAGCACTAAGTGATTTTGAACTAGGTTTCTTATTCAATGTTGAAAGAGCGAATAGACTAGTGCAAAATAAAGCAAGAGCAAATACTATTGGTTTTGATAATGTTGTGGATGCTGTATTAAAAAATACATGGTACGCAAGCATACCTAGTGGTTTGGAAGGCAGTATTCATCAGCAAACTCAACAATTAGTACTTACTTGGTTAATGGGTGTAGGTCAAAGTACAGAAGCCAATTATGAAGTAAGGGCTATTTGTAATGATCGAGTAAAAGAATTAAAAGCAAAATTAACTTCTATGGAAAAAACAGATGCTGCTCATAAAGCGCATTATGCCTATGCCCTTGAAAGAATTAATAATCCAAAAGATATTACGCTACCCAAGCCCACTACCATTGCACCAGGTGCGCCTATTGGATGTGATCTAGATTAGTTTTTAATTGAAGTCTTATTTTATATAAATACTTAAAAAGAATAACCTATTAAAAAAGCCTAACTCTTGAGTTAGGCTTTTTTAATATCGTTTAGTGTTTAAAAATCGAGGGGCCCGTTTATGGGGTCCCTCGAAAAAATCATTAGAGTAAAAATAAAAAAGTGCTTAAATTTAATTAAGCACTTTTTTAATATCATTAGAGAAGAATTTATTGGAGCTTATATTTCATAAAGCTCCAATAAATTACACAAACATTCTTATAGGTTCTTCTAAATATGCTTTTAAAGTTTGTAAGAAAGCCGATCCTGTTGCACCATCTACTACTCTATGGTCGCAACTTAAAGTTACATTCATCACATTACCAGGAACAATTTGACCATTTTTCACCACCGGCTCTTGTGCAATACCGCCTACTGCAAGTATACAAGCATCGGGAGGGTTAATAATGGCAGTGAATGAATCTATTCCAAACATACCTAAATTAGAAATAGTGAAAGTGCTTCCTTCCCAATCTGAAGGTTGTAATTTTTTGTCTTTTGCTTTTTTAGCAAACTCTTTTACAGAGACGCTTATTTCATCTAAAGAAAGTCCGTCTGCAAAACGAAGTACCGGCACTAATAAACCTTCGTCAACTGCTACTGCAATACCAATATTCACATGATGGTTCTCGCGAATCACATCGCCTAACCAACTGCTATTTACTTTAGGATGTTGTTTTAAAGAAAGCGCTACTGCTTTAACAATAAAATCGTTGAAACTAATTTTAACAGGTGCTGTTTCATTCACTACCGTTCTTGCAGCAATAGTAGCATCCATGTTAATTTTCATGGTTAAGTAAAAATGCGGAGCCGTAAATAAACTTTCGCTTAAACGTCTCGCAATGGTTTTACGCATTTGCGAAACCGGTGTATCCACAAAACTTACTTGGCCTATAAAATTTGTATTTCTTGGGGCAGCCGCTCTTGCAGTATTTGAAGTATTGCTAGCAGGCTTATAATTTTCTAAATCTGTTCTTGTAATTCTTCCATGCTCACCTGTACCTTGCACATATTTTAAATCAATTCCTTTTTCTTTTGCAATTTTCTTTGCTAATGGGGATGCAAATATTCTTCCTTCATTTACTACAGATGCAGTTGTAGCAGGTGCTGGTGATGAAACTGGCGCAGAGGAGGCAGTAGAAGCTAAAGTAGGCGCTGCAGCAGGACTAGCAGGCTTTGGCACTTCTGCATTGGATGGTGCTTTAATTGATTTTACAATGCTATCAATATCTAAACCAGGTTGTCCAATAATACATAATAGTTGATTCACTAATATTTTTTCGCCAGCTTCTGCACCTTGGTATAATAAAATGCCATCTTTATAAGATTCCAATTCCATGGTGGCTTTATCTGTTTCGATATCGGCCAAGACTTCTCCTTTTGAAACTTTATCTCCAACTTTTTTATGCCAACCTGCAATCACACCTTCAGTCATGGTATCACTTAAGCGTGGCATTAATACCACTTCTTCCATATTGCTTGCATCAATACTATTTGCAGTTGTTGCTGAACTTGTAGTTGGTGCAGCAGGACTTGCAGGAGCATTAGTGCTTGCTGTAGTTGCTGTCGCCACTGTTGAACTTGCCGCAGCGGAAGCGCCATGGGTATTCGCTGCTATAAGTGCAGTAATATCTTCTCCTTGTTTTCCGAATATGGCTAGTAAATCGTTCACTTGTAATTTGCCTCCACGAGGAGTACCAATATGCAATAAAATACCATCCTGATAGCTCTCCAATTCCATGGTGGCTTTATCCGTTTCTATTTCAGCTAATAAGTCTCCTTTTTTAACGGTATCCCCCACATTTTTATGCCAAGCTGCTACCACACCTTCGGTCATGGTGTCACTTAAACGGGGCATTAATATTGCTTCAGCCATAGGTAAAAGGGATGTTTTGTAATTAGGCGTGAAATTACATCAAAAATGTTTTTTTTCCCACCAGAAAACGCAATTTTCTATGAAAACAAGGGTAAAAACCGGGCTATTTATATAAAAGCCTTGATTCTATTGACCCTGTGCCAAACTATAGGCTTTTTTGTCGGCCCACATATTCAAAATCTCTAATGAACAAATCTTAAAATTAACTGCTAAGGCACGATATAAATCAATTACATCATTTTGAGAAAGTGGCGATTCATTCACTGTTTCAAAACGGCAATAATACTGATTAATTAAATTGGTAAACACAGAACCTGAAGGCCAAACCTGTGTCCCTCTATTGGTAATGGTTACTAATTTTAAGGTGGCTGTAGTATGTAATGAACATTTATCTGCAATGGCTTGTGGTTGTTCTGCGCTTTCAATAAAAAAGTCTACCCCTACAATTTTATGATGATCATTTAAATGGCTTTGTAACATAGGATTGCTTTCTAATTTAAAATTAGTAGGCGTTACATAAAAATTAGCAAGACTAGGTTTTGGATTATGACTAGGTAGCTTACCAAAATTTTGAATCACCGCTTGCGCAAATGCTGTGGTAGATAATGAAGCAGTAGCGCGATCTCCAAAATCGCCAGTATGCACCCCTGATTCTAAAGTATACAATAATGCATTTTCAATAGTAGCCGCTTGTTCCATTAAACCTAAATGATGCAACATACCTAAACCACTTAATAATAAAGCAGTAGGATTCGCAATATTTTTTCCAGCAATATCTGGAGCGGTACCATGCACTGCTTCAAATATAGAAATATGATCTCCAATATTAGCAGAAGGCGCAAAACCAAGCCCACCCACTAATCCAGCACATAAGTCACTTACAATATCTCCTTGTAAATTAGTTAATACCACTACATCAAATAAGTCGGGACGACTTACTAATTTCATACAAAGGTCATCTACAATTACATCATCTGCTTTTAATTCAGGATATTCTTTAGCTACTTCTTTAAATACTTCTAAAAACAAACCATCTGTTAATTTCATGATGTTTGCTTTATGACCACAAGTAATACGCTTGGCTCCTTTTTTCTTAGCCATCTCAAAAGCGTATCGAATAACTTGCATGCTACCTGGACGCGTAATAAAACGACGACCCAAGGCCACATCTTGTGTTAACATATGTTCAATACCTCCATAGGTATCTTCAATGTTTTCTCTAACAATAGTAATATCAATAGGTATACCAGCTTTACTAAAAACAGTATCTACTCCACTTAATGTTTGAAAAGTTCTTTTGTTCGCGTAGGTGTTCCAAGTTTTACGCGCCGTTACATTTACACTTTTTACACCCTTCCCTTTTGGAGTCTCCATCGGGCCTTTAAAAAGTATACCTAATTCCTCAATGGTGTCCTTTGCCTTGGCAGTCATTCCATTGCTAAACCCTTTGTCAAAAACCCATTTTCCCATGTCTACAAAATCATATTCTAGAGGTACTTTGGCCGCATTAAACACATCTATCACGGCGTCCATAATCTCTGGCCCGATTCCATCTCCCTTAGCTACTGCGATCTTCATTATGACTGATTTTATTAGATTTTAACCACATTACCCAATACGTAATGCATTAGTTTTCGCAAAGTTACGCGACTTAGGGGGTCTAATAAAAAAATAGAGGGTTTTTTTATATAATCGGGGCAAATTTTTGGTACTTTTATCCCGCAGTATTCTCTGCAAAAGCACTTATTGACGTTAATTCTTATGGTCTCTAAAATTTCAGAAGGAGTAGAAGTGAGTATCGAGACTTTTTACCAAAAAGACTATAGCAACCCTTTGCAAAATGAATACATGTTTGCTTATAGAATTACCATTGAAAATCACAATTCTTTTCCTGTTAAATTATTAAGACGTTTTTGGGAAGTATTTGATAGCAATAGTGAACATCGAATTGTAGAAGGCGAAGGTGTGGTAGGTGTGCAACCCTTAATTATGCCAGGTAAACATTATCAATACGTAAGTGGCTGTCACTTAAAAAGTGAATTAGGTAAAATGCAAGGTTATTATACCATGGAGAATATTGAAACCAAGGATTTAATCAATGTCAATATTCCAGCCTTTAAAATGGCTGCGCCTGTTAAATTAAACTAAGCCTACCTTTGGCCCATGAAAATTTGTATCGCACAACAAAATTATCACATTGGCAATTTTGAACAGAACACTTCCAAAATGCTCAGCGCCATTGATGCGGCTAAAAAGCAAGGTGCAGATTTAATTTTATTTAGTGAGATGAGTGTTTGCGGCTACCCCGCTAGAGATTTTGTAGAATTCAACGATTTTATTAATCAATGTTACACGCAAGTGGATATTATTAAAGAAGCAGCCGATACCATTGGTGTTTTAATTGGCAGCCCTGCCCGTAACCCCCATAAAAAAGGAAAAGATTTATTCAACGCTGCATTTTTCTTACACGATAAAAAAATTATTGCAGAAATTCATAAAACATTATTACCTACTTACGATGTTTTTGATGAGAACAGATATTTTGAACCCGCCGATGATTGGAAAGTAGTTCCCTTTAAAGGAAAAAAATTAGCCATTACTATTTGTGAAGATATTTGGAACTTAGGTGATAACCCCTTGTACAGAATTTGTCCGATGGATAAAATGATGGAGCAGTCTCCTGATATTTTATTAAACTTAAGTGCGTCTCCTTTTGATTATACGCATGATGAAGATAGAAAGGCCACCATTAAGGCCAATGTATTAAAATATAAGATTCCTTTATTTTATTGCAATGCAGTGGGAAGTCAAACAGAGATTGTATTTGACGGAGGTTCTTTTGCTTTTGATAAGCAGGCGAATCTTTGCGGGGCGCTTCCCATGTTTGAAGATGCCATGGAAATTTTTGAATGCACAGAGGATGGTATGATTAACGCACCCATTATTGAACCAGCTGCAAGAGTACCCAATAAAGAATTAAATCCATTAACACTTGAACCTGCACTCAATATTGATCAAGTTTATAAAGCACTCGTATTAGGTGTAAGAGATTATTTTACTAAAATGGGATTTACAAAAGCCATACTAGGTTCTTCAGGTGGAATTGATTCAGCAGTTACCTTAGCCATTGCTTGTGAAGCCTTAGGTGCTGAAAATGTAAGGGCTATTTTAATGCCCTCTCCTTATTCTACTAGCCATTCAGTGGACGACGCTGTAGCCTTAAGCAAAAATTTACAAAACCCTTACGATACCATTGCCATTAAAGAAGTGTATGAAAGTTTTTTACATACATTAAAGCCATTATTCAAAGACTTACCTTTTTCTTTAGCAGAAGAAAATATACAAAGCAGGTCGAGAGGTAATATTTTAATGGCCATTGCCAATAAATTCGGTTATGTATTATTAAATACTTCTAACAAAAGTGAACTCGCTACTGGTTATGGTACTTTATACGGAGATATGGCAGGTGGCTTGGGTGTACTTGGCGATTGCTATAAAATGCAGGTGTATGAACTAGCTAAATATATTAATCGTAGTAAAGAAATAATTCCTGAACATATTATTACCAAGGCCCCGAGTGCTGAATTAAGACCCGATCAAAAAGACAGCGATAGTTTACCCGCTTACGAGATACTAGATCAAATACTTTTTCAATACATAGAAAAAAGAGCCGATCCTGCTAGCATTAAAGCTCTAGGCTTTGACAGTGCACTGGTAGATAAGACTTTAAAAATGGTGAATACCAACGAGTATAAAAGAAATCAATTCTGTCCTATTATTCGTATTTCTCCTAAAGCTTTTGGCGTAGGAAGACGCGTTCCCATTGTGGCTAAATATTTAAATTAGTCATTTAAGTTTATACGGATACAGTACTTATGAAAACCTAAGTTGGCAATAGGGATGATTGTTTTATTTACTATATTGTACTAAAAAATTTAAATCCTTTTAAAGAAGATGAAAAAAATATTCATTCTTGTTCTTGTTGGCTTCATCGCGAACATGCCATTCGCCTTATTGGCGCAATCCAAAAAAGAAATATTACCAGGCGCTTATCAAAGCGAAAAGTATATTCCTTTATTATTAAATAAAAGAGTAGGTGTATTTACTAACCATACCGCCA